>OMGY01002466.1_pt1 | contig 13932 bp, 9 predicted proteins | sample 1674461 | NCBI WGS metagenome assembly OMGY01 (sample SAMN05578579, study PRJEB25193) | human gut metagenome | biome: Human Microbiome; feature: human-associated habitat; material: feces | host: Homo sapiens | place: USA:Birmingham
GTACCTGATAATCAATACCTTCTTCTAATGTTCTCGGTGTTCCATTTGTATCTACTCCTACTTTGATTTTGTCGTGTTCCAGACTGTCTACGTTGACTTCTTGTAACTTGACATCAATCTCGTTCTGAATATAAGTTCCTTCAATATCCTTTAAGGTCTGATCAAACACGTAAACTGATCCAAAGTGATTTACGGAGAACGTAACTGTTGCATTGCTCTCATTTCCAGCCATATCGGTCAATGTGGCATTTATCGTATAGATGTCGTCATAGCTTTGCTCTTTCGGGAAGTTCTGGAATGTAAATGTCTCTCCATTTCCCTGATTCGTATAAGAGCCTTCCGGTGCCACACTTCCCTGATTTGCACCAACCAGTTCAATGTTCACACCATTGGTATCAAAGTTTGTATCTGACATTACGATCTGTGGAATAACATCTCCATTATTTGCCGAATAATCTTCGACACCAACAATTTCAATTTCCGGTTCAGTGAGATCCACATAGTATTCTTCCCCTGTATAGGTTTCAGCTATGTTTCCTGCCATGTCCGTGTATTCCACATTAAAATTGTATAAACCATCTGTACCACATGTAATGGTTGCGGTATGAACATCTCCATTTCCGGTAAATCCGCCAGACTGTGGGAATGAGATTCCTGCTCCGTTATCAGTTGCTGTTCCTGTTATCCTTACTCTGTTTTCAGAGAAATTATGTTCTTCAATCTGAATCGTCGCTGTACGCGCTGCTGCATAATAATTGCCATTTACTGCATTATTGTTGTCATAAGTAACCGTAATCACCGGACGGGTTTTATCAATGGTAAAATCATCTGCTTTTACTGTCTCTGCCTGATTTGCTGCCTTATCCTGTCCACTGACCGAAAGCGTATAGTCACCATCTTCTGCAAATGTAATGGTTGCAGTACTTACACTCTGATCCGGGTTTTCCGTATTTTCGGTTGTCTGCCATGCTGACAACTCAGGAATTACACCATCTGTATTGGTAATATCTGCCTTAAAATCTGCCGCCTCAAAGTTACGTTCTGTAACTGTAATGGTAGCAACTCTGTTCTCTTTGAACATGGTTGTATTTTCAGCATCCGGTGTCTCATTATCAAATGCAATTTTGATTTCCGGTTTTGTCTTATCAATACTGAATATCTGTTCGTCTTCTGATGTATTTCCTGCACGGTCTGTCATTTTGATATGCATTTTTATCTCATTGCTGTTATTTTTTACAGTGAATGACTTTTTCAGTTCTGTAACAAGGTTGTTGTCTTTCTTTGTCTGACTCCAGCCATCCGCATTTCCACTGGAAAATGCACCCTGATTACTGATCTCCACATTTCCTGACTGATTGTTTTCTTTATCATAAGGCGATTCCACTGTCCATTCCACAGAACGGATTCCCGAAAATGTATCTGTCACTGTAACATCTACCGTTACATCTTTTTCATACAGTTCATTTCCCTTTGCATCCTTGCTTGCAGCTGCCGCCTTGTTAAAATCAATATGTTTCTCACGGGCATGCTGCTCGGCTGTTTCAATGATCAGACTGCTCGGTGTCACATATCTTTCTTCGTGATTATTTAACATATCGTAAGCGCAGGCATAAATCTGTCCTTTAAATCCTGCCTGAACCACAAATGTCACTTTTCCTTCTGCATCTGCCTGTACAATCTGCTCACTGCTTTTTGTTCCATTGGCATCTACCGTATAATAGTGGATTTCCTTTACACCGGAATCCCCTTCTTTTGAGCCGTCCGTAGCCGTTACAGTCACCTTTGTATTTTCCACAAAATAATAACCATAATCAGTCTCTGTATAAGAAACACTTCCATCTGCTTCTTTATTTCCTGCTGCTTCCATATCAATGCTTAAAATTTCCGGAGCTGTAATATCCTTGTAGACACGCTGTGTTTTGGAATATTCATTTCCAGCATTGTCAATGGCTGTAATTACCATATCATAGCTGTTGGTATCTGCATTAATGACAGCATCCTTTGTGTTGATCTCATAGCTTTCCGTAACCGTTTTCTGATCCGGATAAGAAACGTTCACTAACTCCTTGTTATTAACGGAGACTTTCACACTATAAATTCCAGAATCTTTATCTTCTACTTTAATGCTGACTCCAGTATCACTGTTGTTATAGATGATTCCATTTTTTTCAACATATCCTTCTGCAGATAAAACAGATGTAATGGTCGGTTTCACTGTTTCAATCATTAAATTGCTGTTTTTCACATTCGAATTTGCTGTCGTCACAAGTGTCTTTTCAGACTGGTTGCCAACGTTATCCGTAACTGTTGCACTGATTTTTTTATCTAAATATACTTTCTGTTCATTTAAAACAGTCTCTGCCGGGAGTTCAAATACCGCTGTATTATCGCTTCCGACTGCCTTTGTCTGATAAGCTTCTTCACCTACATATAATGTAATTTCGTTCAGTCCGGCTGACGGTACTTCTGAACCATCGTCACTGTGTAAATCATCTGCTGTTACAGTAACTTTGATGACACCATTTCCATAGTTACCAAAGGTAAGAATATTTAAAATTTTTGATGCATCTTTCTTTTCAATATTAAATCTTGTAACATCTGGCTGATGTGTATCAAGACAGATTGTTTTTGTGTCAATTGTTTTATTTCCTGCGATGTCCGTATAGGTGGTGACAACTGTATTTTCACCTTCCTGTACATCCTGCAAATCGCTTGCTGAAAGTGTAAGAGAATCCTCCTGCACAATCTGATCACTACCTGTAATACTTTCCACAAAGTTCTTTGTCTTCGAAGTAAGTTCAACTCCGTTTACGGTCACAGTTCTCGCCGCAAGACCACTTCCGTTAGTCTGATCTTTTTGATCTGTAACCTCGCATGCAATCGCTGGGATCTCTTTGTACCAATACTCTGTCTTTCCATCTTTTGCATTTTCATATTTGCCATCTGCCTGTGGTGTCACCTTTATTACAGGTGCATCTTTTTCCAGCATTAAATCATCCGATAAAATATCATTATGATTCTTAATTTTTGTTAATTTATATGCCTCACTCTCATTGCCCAATGCATCCACTGCTTTGATATGAACCTTTTTCAGGCTTGCAAATGTACCAGCTTCTTCCAATGGAATCGTAACTTCTATCGTTGCATCACTTGTTCCACTTACTTGTGTACTTACAGTTCCCGTATACACTTTTGTATCATCACTGTATATGCGAATTTCTTTCACACCAACTGCCGGATAACCCGATTTGCCGTCTTTTACATCCACATCTTTCGCAGTAACTTTTACTGTAATATTTGCATTGTAATAATTACCAAAATTGTATTTTTTTATTGTATCAGCAGGAATCAGAGACACTTCCGTAATTTCAGGTGCTGCACTGTCCCGATATACAGTAATAACTCCGGCTTCTGAACACTGTTTTGCTTTATCAATGGCATAAACATAGATTTTATCAATGTTCTGATTTTCTGCTAATTGAATGCCGCTTATTTCAAACTTACCATTTTCATTTAATACTGCTTCCTGTTTTTGATTCAGTACAACATCATCCGGTGTAAGTTCTGTTGCTGACCAGACAACCTTTTTCAAATTTTCATCCACGGCTGTACCTGTGATATCCACCGTCGTGTCTGCTTCCGTTTTCCAAATTGTTTTCTCATCGTCACTCAGTTCAATTGTTGGTTCTGTTGTATCAATCACAATTTTCACAGACGGATTGAGACTTATTTGCTTTCTGCCAATAATTCCACCTTTATACACTGATGAAATGATAGTTGTTTTCGTTAAGTTGAGTTCCGTTTTGCCCAATCCCCATTGCGAAAGACTGATTTTAGCTCCATCCTTAAATTTTAAAATGGCTGATGATGAATAATAGTTTCCATCCTCATCCGCTTTTATTTGATTATCTCCACTATCTAACAGATTCAGACCTGCATGAGCCAACGAATCTTCATTTTCATTTTGAATATCTTCAAATTCAGCAGTTACATTCTGGTCACCATTTACGTTTTCAATCTTATAGACTGCTGTTCCATCTTCATCCTCTGTTAAATTATTTTCCTGTATCGGCGTACCATTGATCGAAAATATTTTTACTGTTTTACCTTCATTTGGTTTTACAATGATTGCAACTTCTGCTCCAGAATCTACAATAATATTTTTTTCACTGGAACCATTAACCTCAACAATTCCTCCATCATCAGTTGTAACAGAAACTGTGTACGTATCAATTTCTGCTGTCACTTCTATACTATGTGCCTGTTTTATTTCTTCTGAAAATATATATTCTTTCTCTTTTAAGCTGTTATTTATTTCGTTTTCATTAAGCTTTTCATCATTGTCCACTCTAAAACTTGTAAGATGATACTTGTTGTCTGTAACAGCTGCTTTTATTTTGTACTCAGAATCTGTATATGGAACATTCCGGCTACCGTCTTCTCCACTCTCGGTTGTGATTTCAACTTTATCATTTTGTGCATCACTATTTAAAATTAGCTTTCCATTCTGACTAATTTTATAGGTGATTGTGAACTGTTTCTTTGCGAATGTGATTGTAAATGCATAATTTGCATCTAATGCTACATCCTTAAGACCTTCAAATTTAAATGCACTGTTTTCATCTTTATAATTTTTCCACCAATTATCGTTGGTTTCTCCATCCGGTTTCCAATCTACAGTTTCTTTTTTCACTGTTACAGCAGTGATTTCATAACCTTGCTTTGGTGTTGCTGTTACTACATTATTTTTTACTGCTACATTTCCTGCATCACTTGTTGCTGAATTATCAGAAGTTTCTACATTTGCAGTAACTGAATATGGAACAGACTTTTCTTTAAGTGTAATTGTACCTAACTCAATCTTTTTTGTTTTTACCTGATCTTCTGTGACAGTTTTCTCTTCACTGGAATAACTGTCATATGTACCTTTATCCACATCTGCTGGCTCAACTTTAACCGTATACTTATTATCCGTATTTAATGTCCAATTACCAATAGAAATATTAAATTTTCCATCGTCTGTTGTAGTCGCTTCATTCGTTACAGGAGTCGAACCGCTTTGTGGGTATGTTACCGTCACCTTTGCACCTGCATATGGAGTTCCATTATTCGTATCTGTGTTTTCATCATCATTACCTGGAACCATCACCTGTCCTGTGATTGTGACTGCATCACTTTCATCTGTTGTAGTATCATCTGCTGATGCACTGATGCTTCCAAATGGTATTGTTGTTGCCATAATTAACGCGATCATTAACCATGCTGCAATTCTTTTTCCTTTTGTTCTCCAAAATGTTTCCATTTTCTAAATTATCTCCTGCGTATGTATGATGATTTCATTCAAAACCAGTTCATACCTTTTATCTGTGTTTTTTATATTTTCATCCAGCACAACTGTTTCATCTTCCTGCAATACAGTTGTAGTTTCTTCTAAAACAGTTGTTTCCTCCTCAACCATCTGAAGCGGCATAGTGGATTCTTCCTGCAATAATGTAGTCTTATCTTCATCTATCTTCGGAAGTGTCTCCGTTCTGTCGTCATTTTTCAATTTCAGTGTTGTGCGTTCTGTTAAACCGTTTTTCTTTGTTTCAGACGATTTTCCGCTTCTTCTGGACAATGGATTTTTCTGTCTGTTATTCTCCTCCCGCATTGCCATAATCTGACGTTCTGCCGATTTACCGCTAAGATCATCTATAATTCCCCTTACATCTATTTTAAAAAATAGGTATATGGATATCAGTGTTAAAACTCCTGCTAATGAAAATGCAATGATGGATATGAGTTGTAAAGTACCTGCATTCATGATGCTTTCACCTCCGTATCTTTTGCATATGCATTTTCCACTGCTGCCTCTGCATCCTGTAAACGCTTTAGAATATCATTTTTCATTTCTTCTGTTTTGTCTGTTGTCGTATCAACCTGCTCCGTACCAGCTTTTACCTGTTCCAGCAACGCTTTCATATCTTCCTGTGCTACGTCATCTGCCTTAAATTTTCTTGCATAAGTTTCCACAGCATTCATTGCCAGTTTGTATACTTCCAGATTTACAATTTCATTCTCATCCTGACTCTCAGATACGGTTGCTACGAGTTTTGTTATATTCTCCCAATATGGAAGATAGGTTCCTTTATCAGATGCTTCCTGCACATTCAGTGTGATATCGCGGTTAAACTGTCCTATATCACGGTACATTTCAGCCATCGTATAATAACTGCTGTCTTCACCGCCATAAGTACATGCCGCCTCAAACCACTGAATCGCACTTTTCATTCTGGTTATCTGATTGTCTGAATTTTCTGTTTTTCCATAATCGTAGTAATACCAGTATAATTTTCCTATCTCAAAAGCAAGATCCCCATAATCGCTATTCTGCTGCAAAACAGTCAGATTACTGTTTATTTTCTTTTTGAATAATTCCTCTTCTTCCAATGAAAAGACCGCGTCATCCTTAAATGCCTCGATTATTCCAAAATACGCTTCCGAATTGCCCGGCAGAATATCTATTGCTTTGGCATAATAATCGATTTTTTCCTCATCTGTCGCAGATAATTCTGCCTGCTTGATGTTATTATCATAATCGCTGTTGTTCACATGGACTCTCATTCCAGTACACAGACATCCTATAATAAGGAAAAGAACCGCTGCCCCGGATGTTGCAAAGAAAACATTCAGCTTTCTTTTCTGCTTTCTTCGGTAGCCCTCGTCCATCTCATCATAATGATCCAACGCATATAACATTTCTGCACATGACTGATAACGATCTTCCGGGTTTAACTGGGTACATTTTTGAATGATCGCTTCTAATCCACTGGACAACTGCGGATTCCAATATCGGATTGGATATATCTCATAAGGAGGTTCACATGGATTCTGTCCTGTGAGTAAATGGTATAGCGTCACGCCAAGACAATATACGTCTGTTCTGGCATCCGTCTGACCTTTTCCTCCAAACTGCTCCGGCGCAGCATATCCTTTTGTTCCAAGACTTACTGTATCTGCCAGATTCTGTTCTTTGTATTCCCTCGCAATCCCGAAATCAATTAACTTGATATTTCCATTCGGCTGTAGCATAATGTTTGCCGGTTTCATATCCCGGTAGATAATTGGCGGATTCTGCGTATGCAGATAATCCAATACCCTGCATAGTTCCTTTGCCCACTCAATTACAACTTCCTGTGGCTGTGCACCTTCTTTACTCAATACACTGCTTAAGGTTTCTCCCTCAATGTAATCCATGACAACATAGATTACATTTTCTTTTTCGATAATGTCTACAATTCTTGGCAGTGACGGATAATCCAGTTTTTTCATCATGTTTGCTTCCGCCATTGCACTTGCAACTACAACTTCATTGTTCTTATCATAAGCTTTTCTCTCGATTTCTTTGATTGCCCACTGCTTATTCAGGTTTTTGTCCATCGCCAGGTAAACTTTTGACATTCCACCTTTTCCGATCAGCTTTAAAACCTCGTATTTTCCCTCAATAATTGTTCCTCTCTCAGCCAACTTTCATTTCCTCTTTTGCCTTATTTGAGTTTGATATAAATTGCAGAAATGTTATCCGTTTCCATCCGTTGTTTATTCCATTCGATCATTTCTCTCAATTTTTCTTTTATCTGCGCTTCATTAAGATTTTTATACGGATTCAGTGACTCAGAAATTTCGTCTTCTGATAACATATGACGGAATCCATCTGAGCATAACAAAAGGGCTGTGCCATGCGCCAGCCTTCCATTCTCATATTGTGGTTCAAAAAATTCATTCACACCGATACACTGAAGAAGCACGTTTCTGCGATTATCCTTTTTAGCTTCCTCTATTGTCATATTCCCACGTTTTATTTCTCGCGCAATGAATGTATGATCCTCGGTCAGCTGCTGCAACGTATCCGATAATGTATAAATTCTGGTGTCTCCAACATGACAAAGCATATATTGTCCATCACTGTTTAATAAAACCGCACTTATTGTTGTTCCAAGCTGAATCTGGTTTTCTTTTCCATACCTGATCAGTCTGCCATTTATTTCTTCCAAAAGACTCTGCCACTGTTGTCTTATTCCTTCATCTCCAACATGCATTTCGTTCTTTATGTAAACCTGTTCAAACCAGTCTGAAAAAGCCCTGACGACCGTTGCACTGGCAAGCTCCCCTTTTTCCATGCCACCCATGCCATCACAAATTGCGATCAGAAGTGTCTCTCCATGTTCCTCAGAACATCCTTTTAATAACAGACTGTCCTGATTGGTCTTCTTTTTTATCCCAACGTCTGTATCATATGCAATATAAAATTTCTTCAACTTTTTCCCCCTGTTTTTCTTTACAATTATTCTTTTTATTATATTATTCACCTACAATTCACACCATATAATCTGATGTAATTTGGGTAAAATATTTACATTTTTTCTACACGCAAAAAAGACACCATTTCAATAAATGATGTCCTTTTATCTTATTTTAGTATGATTATTAATTATTTGCCTTGTTTCTTCTCTTTAAAATGATCCGGTTCTGCTGCAACACAGGTTATAAGCAAAAAACCAATAAAGTTAAGTAAGCATGTCATACCTAAGATAATATACCACATGCATCTTCCACTATTTTTTTGTCCTCCTGTCATTTCTACTAATATTGCTCCCCTGCGTCCAAAAAACATCCTCCCTGTTGAACATATAAAAATAATTAAAAATCCTAATATAGTACAACCCACATGTAACATTTCTTTTACAAATTTATTCTTCACAATAATCTTCCTTGTTGCATATAATCCTACAAGAAAGCCAACTACAAGTGTCGCCACATAACCAGCAATACACATTTTTACTCTGCTCTCAACAGGTATATTTCCTTGTATCACTGTCTGCAACATAAGTCCCAAGGAAATTAATAAATAGATATACCCTAAATATTTTCTGGAATCATATTCTTTTTTGATTATAAATATTCCACCCCACATAAGCTTTCCTGTCGACGAGATTGATATTGTTTTCTGCATGAGTCTTCCGCCATGTGTTCCTCTAAAACTCGTCTTAAAACAATTAGTACAGAAATAGCTTATTCTAATATCAAGAAAAAAACATGTACAAAAGCCATTCTTATGAAATTTTTTAAAATCTCCCTACTCTTTCTCATTATTATTTTCTCCATCAATCAATCCAAATACAAAGTCTTTAATATTATCTCTAAGAAGATTTACCATCTCCTGTCAAATTCCTATTTTATTCTGTGTATAATTCATTTTGCAAATAATATCTTATATTTTATTCATCGCTTTTATAAAGTTCAGCCCACGCTCTCATTCCTTCATCTGAACTATTCTTGTATTGGTTAATAAAATTAGCACAATCTTGCTCACTTATTATTAACCCATCATTTTTTTATACCATCTAAATAAAATGAACAATATAATAAATGGGCTTAATTTACTAATTATCAAATCAATAATTGTACACAAAATTATTATAAACATTTTCTATCTCCATGTGTTATCTTTCCAAATGGCTTACCTGCTGCTCTACCATCTGTCACATTCGTTTTAAGTCATGTTTTCTCCATTCGCAAATAACTTTGTTCATCAATCTATGTATCCCTTAAAAATTCACGCATTTTAATTTAACACTGTTACAATAATCTTTCAGTTCTGAAATAAGTGGTTTAGCACTTTCATTTATACTATCTGAAATATATATGTCTCCTGTAAATTCTTTTAATAATGTTTTCATTCTTTCCATATCATACATTGAAAAACCCCAAGTCTGCTTTTGCTTCGCCTCAACCAATATGTCATAATCCTTTGCATCATTCAAATTTTCTACCTTCGGTGTCATTAGAATACTTACCCATGGGCACTTTATCTTTTTCTTTTTTCCGTTCTCTACATACACTGTATTCAAATAAATTCTTCCGTATCTTGAATAAATATAGGATTCACCTATAACTAATTCCTTTATATCAGAAATATTTACTTTTACTTTTTTGTGAAAAAGTCTACACAAAACTAGCTCACTATTTTGATAATACCATTTTTCGGAATGATACCGAATAAGATAACCTATGTAAAATGTCAAAAAGCAGATCGAAACTGCCCAAAACAAGACTGCACTCACTTGAATAGGAAAAACTGGAAAAATATTTAAAAAACTAAAACTCATAAAAATAATAGAGAGAATCAACGTTGCTATCACTTTAAACCAAATATTCTTTATTTCCAAAGTTTGTCTATATACCATATTTATTATTTTCCCTTCACATATCCTTATTCTTTATCAAATGAACTTTCATTTGATATCATTGTTGTAGTTGCTCCATAGAAAGTATTTAATACATTTCCTGTAGTTTTCGTATAACCACTAAATGAATCTACCACATTTTTTTCTAATGCTACATCATTATAAAATGTTATTCCTTGAACCGAGCCTGTAAAAGTTCCCCATACTAAACCTTTTAATCCAGAAGTCAAAGCATCTGCCCCTATTTCTTCATGTTTTTTTTCTACCGTCGAATCAATGTTATCAAGATATTCCGTTACCATAGTTCCAACTGCTGACCCAATTCCTCCACCAATTGTATTTCCAATAGGTCCCAACATACTTCCTGCACCTTGAATTATTCCTGTAAAACACCCACCCAAAAAACCATTACTATAACTTCCACCAATATTTTCGTTTGCGAAACCACCAATAGTACCTGCCAAAAGTACACCCGCTATAAATGGTGCCGCTGTTCCTCCTGTTCCAACAACTACTGCACCAACAGCAACAACGGTTGTCACCACGGTAACCGCTTTTACCGTCGTTTCAACCCACTTCGGCCACATGCCATTCAGATCCACCAGATCCATCGGTCTGTTAAAACAGTAGCTGTAATGGTTCATCGTGTATGGCACTGCGATGTGTCCTTTTATGAAGTCCTCGCTTATGAAACGACCCACTCCGGCATCATATCTTCTTGCCTGTGCAAAATACAGTCCTCCTGCTTCATCCATTTGATATCCATTAAATCCAAATGGCTGGGCACTTCCGGCAAATAATCCAGATACCTTATTCTCCCTATAGACGCATGGCATTCCGAATTCATCATAAGCATATCGCTCTATACTCTGCCCATCCTGATTCACAAGATTGACTGGTATTCTGCCTTTTTTACAATTCCACCATACTCTCCCATAGAGCTGCTCATCTGGTTAGCCTCATCAAACTCATATGCCCTTAAGACCTCTCCCCCGCTTGTAACGGATAACAGGTTTCCCCTGTGGTCGTATGCATAGTCTTTGGTTGCATTTGCAGTTTTCTCCTGTACCAGCTGATTTTTGGTATTGTAGTGGTACGTTGTTGTCAGTTCTCCTGCCGTCTGATACTCGGTCTTGCTGCTCCGGTTTCCAAAGGCATCATAGGTGTAGTTTCTTAATAACTTTCCATCTTTTCTTACCTGAATCAAACGATTCACGCCATCATATGCATAGTCAAGACAGCCATTATCTTCTATTATATCGTTACGCTCTTTGACAGTCCTTACCTTATTGCCAAGCTTGTCATATTCATATTGATAGCCTATCTGAACGTCTTTTCCACTATGCCTGAGTTCTGAAATCCTTCCAAGCGAATTATATTTGTAATCTGTTGCCATACCGCCCAGGAACTGCTTTCCTGCCAGCCTTCCGACTTCATCATAGCTGTACCGGACCGTCTGCTCCTGCTTTTCCCCGGAAAAGACCTTCATGGCGGTCAGCTGCATGGCTCCGTTGTATTCGTATGCTGCCTTTGTTCCATCCGGGTAAATGACTGCCGTTCTCTCTCCCATGCTTCCCCATTCATAACCCACGGTCTTTCCGCATGGGTCTGTGACGGAGGCTGTGCGTCCTGCCCCGTCCTTTCCATAAATCTTTTATCTCTTATATTCTTCTATCACACATTCATGTGCTTTACTTTTCTTATCATAATTAATGCCCACTAAAAGTATATTTCCAGTGTATTGCAACAATGATTCAGGATACTTTTTGTCCTTTATCTGTTGCAATGCTGTATGTGCACTTTTATTCCATTTTAATTCGACTACGAGTGCAGGATAATCTACTCTGTATTCCTCTTTCGGTATAAATACAAAATCTGAAAACCCTCTCCCTGTCGGCAATTCCCGAATTGGTTTAAAATAATATTTCATGGCGCTTAAGTACGCAATTGTCAAAACACTGCTCAATGAATTTTCATTATGATATTGAATTGCTGACGCATACTCCATATGAATCTGTTCGATATAATCTGCAACCAGAGCTTCCTCTCTGTCAAGAGTAGCCTCTAACAACTGCTCGGATTGATATGCAAACTCCTGCATCTCATTCCATTTTATTTTCTTTGTCGCTGCTAAAAGTTCCTGCCGTATCTCCTCATTTGGAATAAATGCGCACTGTTTTCTCTGGTCATATGCCAGATATCCAAGGTGGATCAGGTAAGTTATCACATCATCCCTGCTAGAAAAGCTTACCGTATCGTTTTGAAATGTTCCGGTATCTACTTCTACTGTCGAACCTGAAATCATCTCTATGATTGCCTGTTTTAACCCATCAAAATCCATGTTGATCAGTGGAACCACAACCTCATATGTTCCGGTCTGCGACCAGTAGCTTTGGAAATTTCCACGCAGCATGACACTGACAACTGCCTTCGGATTATAAACCTGCTGATTTTCCAACACATATCCATCATACCATCTTTTTACCTCTGCAAAATCCTTATGATATTTATCACAGAGTTTTTCAACTTCCAGCTCCGTAAACCCAATATAAGAAGCCAGTGCCCCGGCATCTAACATTGTAAATTCATCAAAATTGTTGAGTGCAGATTGCGTTTTCATTTTCTTGATTGGCAAAATTCCTGTCAGATACGCCAGACTGATAAATCTGGTAGGTTCTGTTCCCTTAAACAGTCCTCGCAGGAAAGTAATATAGTCGTCTTTCGCTTTATTATCCGTCGCCGCATCTCTAATAAGGACATCCCACTCATCAATGATAACAATGAACTTCTGCCCTGTTCTATCTTTGATTCTTGAGAGCGCATCTGGCAAACGAGATACCTCTGGTGGCAATGCTTCCGGATAAATCGCACGCAATTCGCCCAAAACTGAGTCCGTGACAAAATCAACCACATTGTCTGCTTCAACACAGTTTGCCAGAAACCACTGTATATCGATATGAATCAAATCATATTTATTCAGATGCCTCTTAAAGTTTACATCTTTGCTGATTTCCAAACCAGAGAACATTTTCTCTGAATCTGCACCTTTGCTATAATAAGCCGCAAGCATATTAGCTGCATAAGACTTTCCGAACCGGCGCGGTCGACTATTGCAAATATAAGCATCTGTCGTATCCAGAACGCTGTTTGTGTATTCAATCAGACCCGTTTTGTCAACGTAGATTTTAGAATTTAGAGCGACCTGAAACGCACTATTATCAGGGTTTACAAATCTTCCCATGCCTCTCAGACTCCTTTCTAGAGCTGTTCGATACAACTCACCTATTGTGCTTTGATTTTATCATCTGCTGCGCTAAATAGCAAGTTGATAAAGCAGACCTGTTCCTGGTTTTCTAGCGAATATTTTTCTGCCAGTTTCAGTAATTCCATACAGCTTCTGTACAGCCTTTTTGGCGGAGCCGTTTTACCCAGTTATCAAATGTTCCGGGTTTGATGTCATGTTCCACACACCATTGATGATCTGTCAGACCACTTTGCCGGCACTCCATGATGAGACGGTATTGCTCTTCAGCAGGCATTTTCTTGCTTCTCATGAGTACTCCTCCATAAATTGAATAGAGTAAAATGCTCGCATCTATCATTTCTAGCAACAGAAAATGAATTAAAATGCTTGCATTCCCTGTTAATTATTATGGATTGATTTTTAGAGTAACACAATCCGTCGAATTATTTTGCGCTTACGAAG
>OMGY01002467.1_pt1 | contig 13926 bp, 13 predicted proteins | sample 1674461 | NCBI WGS metagenome assembly OMGY01 (sample SAMN05578579, study PRJEB25193) | human gut metagenome | biome: Human Microbiome; feature: human-associated habitat; material: feces | host: Homo sapiens | place: USA:Birmingham
TGCAGCCTCCGGCAGCGATTCCGGTTCGGCTGGCAGCTACAAGGTAGGCATTGTTCAGCTGGTTCAGCATGAGGCGCTGGATGCGGCTACGCAGGGTTTCCAGGATAAGCTGAAGGAGCTGGTCGAGGCTGACGGCGGTTCGGTTGAATTTGATTCGCAGAATGCTTCCGGCGAGTCCGCAAACTGCACCACGATTGTAAACGGCTTTGTTTCCGAAGGTGTTGACCTGATCATGGCCAATGCTACCGCAGCACTGCAGGCAGCACAGGCCGGCACCTCTGATATTCCGATCCTCGGCACTTCGGTAACCGACTACGGCACCGCACTCGGCGTATCCGACTGGACCGGCAAGACCGGCACCAACATCTCCGGTACTACCGATCTTGCACCGCTCGACGGTCAGGCCGACATGCTCAAGGAGCTGTTCCCGGATGCCAAGAACGTAGGTCTGCTGTACTGCTCCGCTGAGCCGAACTCCAAGTACCAGATCGATACCATCAAGCCGCTGCTTGAGAAGCTGGGTTACACCTGCACCGAGTATGCGTTCACCGACTCCAACGACGTTGCTTCCGTAACGCAGAAGGCTGCTGCGGCAAGCGATGCGCCGCCCGCACCAGTCTGAAGTGAAAAGCCGTCCTCAAGAAGGCCGGAAGCAGCGATCGCCTTGGCGGCGTTCTGAGCGATGATGAGCTGCACCGGGTCTTTCGTCACCTTGGTTGTGCCGGACACAATGCCGTTGGGATCGCCGATCTTCTCGAGCTCAACAACCCAGTCGACGCGTTCCTGAGAAATGGAGATCGGCGTGAGCGGATAAGGCTGCAGATTGTCCGTGACGGCAACGACCTGATCCACAACCTCAATATCACCGTTACGACAGCCCTGCTGGGCGGTACGGTCGAGGTGCCGACGGTCGATGGCCGTGCCAAGATCAAGATCGCCCCGGGAACGCATGCCGGCAAGGTGCTGCGCCTGGGCGGCAAGGGACTGCCCGACGTGAACGGCTACGGCCGCGGCGACGAACTGGTGGTGGTGGACATCACCGTTCCGTCGAAACTCTCGGCCGAGGAGCGAAAACTCGTCGAGCAGCTGGCCGCGCAGCCCTCTTTCCAGAAGGCGGAGTCGGTCAAGAACCAGAATATTTTCGAACGGATGAAAAGCTTCTTCAGGTAATAATCCGGGATGCATTATCAATCGTTCGTACATTGATTCCGGCTTGTAATTGGCGGCGGAATGCCGCGTTTGCAAATCTGACCCACCCCTAAACCCCCGCCTGAGGCGGGGGCTTGTCGCAATGCAACCACAATAAAGAGAGTCATGCAATAAAATTGCGAAGATATTCGTATCTTTACAAAAAATAGAACGACCATGTTAGGCTTTACCCCTTTCAAACGGCACCCGAACAAATTCAATTACATCCCGCGTTATTACGACCCCGAGAAGGAGGCCCGTGAACAGCGCCGTGCCGAGTTGCGCGGCGAGCGCGCCGAGGATGCCGACCGCGAATACCAGCCCGGACAGTACATCCGCACCCAGCGCGAAGCCCGGGATGCGCGGCGTTCGAACGAGGAGGAGCGGGGGCGTATCCGTGTGCTGAAGATGGCCGCGGGGGCCGTGCTGGTGCTGCTTTTTATCTACCTGCTCTACCCGAAGCTGGCCGATGTGTTCCTGCGCGCGCGGACCGCACCCGCGACCGAAACGCAGCAGGTCGGGGAGGAGGAGTTCAATCCCTATGCGCCTATTAGGGTCGTTCCCAACGATTACGAGGAGTAAATGGCAGACAAGATCAGATTATTACCCGAGGTCGTTGCCAACCAGATCGCCGCGGGCGAGGTCGTCAACCGGCCCGCCTCGGTGGTGAAGGAGATGATGGAGAACGCCATCGACGCCGGGGCGACTTCGGTGAAGGTCAACTTCCGCGACGGCGGCAAGGACCTGATCCAGATCGTCGACGACGGCTCGGGCATGTCGCCCATCGACGCGCGCATGGCCTTCGACCGCCACGCCACGAGCAAGATCGGGGCCGTGGAGGATATTTACGCCCTGCACACGTTCGGATTCCGCGGCGAGGCCCTGGCTTCGATCGCCGCCGTGTCGCAGGTCGAACTGCGCACCCGGCAGGCCGGCGACGAGGTGGGTACGCAGACCGAGATCAACGGCGGGCAGTTCGCGGCGCAGAACCCGGTGATGTGTCCCGTGGGTTCGCAGTTCTTCGTGCGCAACCTTTTCTACAACGTTCCGGCGCGCCGCCGTTTTCTGGACAAGAGCACCACCTCGGCGTCGCAGATCAAGGCCGAGTTCCAGCGCATCGCGCTCTGTAACCCGCAGATCGCCTTCGAACTCTACGCCAACGACGCTCCGGTCTATACGTTGCAGGCCGGGTCGCTGGCGGGACGCATCGTCGACGTGGTGGGGCGTCACATCAAGCAGAACCTGCTGGAGGTCGAGGCCGACACTTCGATCGCCTGCATCGAGGGATATATCGGCCGTCCGGCTGCCGCCAAGAAACGCAACACGGAGCAATACCTTTTTGTCAACGGGCGCTTTTTCAAGAGCACCTATCTGACGAGCGCCATTCTGAAAGCCTACGAGAAGCTGATTCCCGAGAGCTGCCAGCCCTCCTATTTCCTCTACCTGACGCTCGATCCCGGGCGTATCGACGTCAACGTGCACCCGCAGAAAACCGAGGTCAAGTTCGCCGACGAGGAGGCCGTGTGGCAGATCGTCAACGCCGCTGTGCGCGAGACGCTGGCCAAAACGGGCGCCGTGCCGCTGATGGATTTCGACCGGGACAGCCCGGTGGAGATTCCCGTTTTGCAGAAAGGAGCCGTGTACAGCGAGCCGTTGGCCATGTCGAACAGCGACTACAACCCTTTCCGCGAGGAGTATATCGCCCTTCGGCGCCCGATCCCAACGAGGATTTCACGGGCTTCGACGTGCCGTACCGCGACGGCGGGGGCGTGTCGGACAGCGCGGTCGGAGGATTGCGCACGGGCGGAGTCCGGAGCGCCGCGCCGTCGTTCCCGCAGGCCGCGGCGGGCGGATTCGCCCTGCCGGGGGCGGACGCCGGGGAGTTCGAGGAGTTCGAGTCGGGAGGCGGTTTCGAGATCACCCCTTCGGGCGGCGGATTCGACGACAGCGCCCTGGATTTCATCCCTTCGTCGGCCGCTCCCGAACAGCAGCGGTTCGACATGCCGCAGCGTCCGGAATTCACCGATGCGCTGCCGCTGCCGGGCGGTTATGTCGCCGCTCTGCTGGGCGGCCGCTTCGTAGTGGTCGACGTGCGGCGCGCCCGCGAGCGGATTCTTTACGAGGATTACCTCCGGATGCTGGGCAACGGCTCGTCGGTGAGCCAGCAGTTGCTGTTCCCCGAACGGCTGGTCCTTTCGGGCGACGAATACGCCCTGCTGGAGGAGAATGCCGTGGAGTTCGCTGCCCTGGGCTTCGACATCGACTTCTGCGGCGAAGGGACCGTCGAAGTGAGGGGCACGCCCGCCGACATGCCCGCCGACGCCGTGGACCGGCTGCTGTTCGACCTGTTGCAGGCCTTTGCGACTCCGGTGTCGCTCTCCGATGTGCGGCGCGAGAAGATCGCCGGCGTGATGGCCCGCTCCGGCGCCAAGGGTGCGGGGCGGACCTTGTCGCGCGAGGAGGCCGCGGCGCTGCTCGCACAGCTGGCCGACACGGGCAGTTTCAGTTTTTCGCCCTCGGGCAAGGCGATCACCGCCGAGATCACGCCGGAAGATTTGCGCGCCAAGTTGGGATAATCCGGCGGAAAAAGAGTTACATTTGCAAAAATTAAAACGCATGAATCGCTATTTTCAGACCCCTCCGGTGGTCAAGAATTTGATAATCATCAATGTACTGGTTTACATGGCCACGGCGCTGCTGCCCGTCGGCGACACGATCATGCAGTATTGCGCCCTGTCGCTGGGAACGCCCTATTTCCATACCTACCAGTTCATCACCTACATGTTCCTGCATGCCAATTTCGAACATATCTTCTTCAACATGTTCGCATTGTGGATGTTCGGACGTACGCTCGAATACGAACTCGGCTCGCAGCGTTTCCTGACCTTCTACATGGTCTGCGGCGTGGGTGCGGCGCTGATCCAGTACCTCACGGCGCTGGCGTTCGGCGAACTGCCGCTGCTGCTGGTCGGCGCGTCGGGCGCGGTGATGGGCCTGCTGCTGGCGTTCGGCGTGATGCATCCCAATGCGGTCATCATGCTGCTGATTCCGCCTATTCCGATGAAGGCCAAGTGGTTCGTCATCATCTATGCCGTCATCGAGCTGTTCCTCGGATGGAGGGGCGTGGGCAACGTGGCTCATTTCGCCCATGTGGGCGGCATGCTGTGGGGATTCCTGCTGCTGCATTGGTGGAAACGCCGGGGAACGATCCGTTTTTAGACGATGGCTCCCGATTACTATAACGGATACGGGGGAGGCCCTTCGGGGAAACGGCGCCGCAGTCTCGTCATGCGGCTCGTCGACCTGGCGCTGACGCTCGTGACGCTGGCCGTGGGCGCGACGATGGTTCTCACCTATTTCGTCCCCTATGTCGATCCGGGCAGCGTGTGGTTCTTTCCCGTGCTGGGGCTGGCCGCTCCGGCGGTCTATGTCGCGTCGGTCGTGCTGACGCTCTACTGGATCATCCGCTGGCGCTGGGTGTGCGCCGGGGCGATGCTGGTCGTCGTCGTGGCGGGGCTTTTCAAGGTCTCGCTCTTCTGGCGTCCTGAAATCCGCCGCAGCTATGCCACGGAGACGGCCTTCGACCGCACTGCGGTCAAGGTTATGAGCTACAACGTGCGCAGTTTCTACGGCGAGGACGGCCGGAGCAGCGTCGACGACATCCTGCGCCTGATCGAGGAGCAGGCTCCGGACCTGATCTGCCTCCAGGAGTTCAATGCCCGCCTCGCGGAGCAGTCCGAGGAGTTTTCGCTGCTGGGCGAGAAGTACGAGATCGCGCACTTCGGACGCACGCAGGCCCCGGATTCGGTCTATGGCTCGACGCTGACCATCTTGAGCAAATACCGCATCCTGCGTTCGGACACCGTGCTGACGCCTTCGTCTTCGGTCTGGGCCGACGTGATTGTGGGCGAGGACACCGTGCGGGTTTTCAACAACCACCTGCGCTCGACGGCCATCAACGCTTCGGACAACCAGTTCATCACCAGCCACCAGTTTCTCTCGGACACGGCGCGCGAGACCAAAATCCGCAGTATCGTGACCCGTTTGCGCGAGAATAGCGTGCTTCGGGCCGCGCAGGTCGACAGCATCGCGCAGGTCGTGGGTGCGACGCGCACGCGGCGGATCGTCTGCGGCGATTTCAACGATACGCCCATGTCGTATGTCTACCGCACGATGGCGCGGGGGCTGCGCGACGCCTTCCGTGAGTGCGGGTCGGGCTATTCGCATACGTTCCGCGGTTTCTACAACACGCTGCGCATCGACTACGTGTTGAGCGGCGGTTTCGAACCGCTCTCCTACGAGGTGCTTTCGGTCGACTATTCGGACCACCATCCCGTCGTCGTGCGGCTTCGGAAAAGTTCCTGACGAATTACCCGGAAAACGGGATGCCCCGGCGGAGACACTCTTTCCGCCGGTTTTAATTTGCCGGCAGGTGTTGTCCGGAACGATTTTTTTGCTATCTTGTGGAAAAATTCAGCCAATCGTTCGCCATGATCCGATCCCTTCCGCTCGTAAGGAGAACGCTCCTCCTCTCCGTATGTGGGCTGTTCCTTTTCTCCGGCCGGCTTTTTGCCGGAAATCCGTTGCTGATGCCTTCCGAAGCCCCTTACGGGGCGCCCCGCTTCGACCGCATCCATGCCGCCGACATCATGCCCGCCATTGAGGAGGGTATCCGCGCCTACAAGGCCGGGATTGCGAAAATCAGGGCGCTGGACCCCGCGGAGGCGACTTTCGAAAACGTCGTCGTGCCGCTCGACCGTGCCGACAGCCTGCTGGACGTTCCGCGCGCGGTGCTGGGTTACCTGAAATCGAATTTCGGAGGCGACTCCGTCATCCGGATCTCTCTGGAATCCGCGCAGCTGACCGGAGAGGCATACGACGCCGTGACGCTCGACACGGCGATCTTCCGCCTGGTGAAGGCCGTCTACGACCGGCGCGATGCGGCCGGGCTGGATTCGCTCCAGCTGCGGACGCTCGGCAAGGTCTACCGGAGCTACATCCGCGGCGGGGCGCTCTGCACGCCCGGACAGAAGGTGCGGCTCAAGGAGCTGAACCGCGAGATTTCGCTCAAACGCATCCGCCACGGACAGAACATCACGCAGGCGACCCAGGAGTTCGTCCTGTACGTGCAGGACAGCAGTCTGCTCGACGGGCTTGCGGGGACGACCCGGCAGCGTTTCGCCCGCAATGCGGCCCGGCAGGGGCATCAGGGCGTCTGGGCCGTCGGGTTCACGAACGGCGACTATGCGTCGGTCATGGCTTCGGCCACGAACCGCGATCTGCGCAGGAGACTCTACGAGGCCTACACCTCGCGCTGCATGGACGGGAAGTACGACAACCGCCAGTTGTCGGTCGACATCGTCAACCTGCGTCTCGAACGGGCCCGGATGCTGGGATACGAGAACTATGCCGCCTACACGCTGGAGACGAACATGGCCGGGACGCCCAAAAAGGTCCGCGAACTGCTGCTGCCGCTCAAGGACGCTGCCGCGGGGAAGGGGCGTGCGGAGCGTGCCGAACTGGAGGCTTTCGCCGTGAAATACGAGCGGGATTCGGCCTTCCGGCTGGAACCGTGGGACGTGGCCTTCTATTCGGGCAAGCTGCGCAAGGCGAAATTCGGGTCCGAACTGGGGCGCATGCGCAACTACCTGCTTTTCGACAATGTGCTCAACGACGGCGTTTTCTATGTGGCCAACCGTCTTTTCGGAATCACGCTGACGCAGCGCACGGACATTCCCGTTTTCCACCCCGACGTGCTGACCTTCGAGGCGAAAGACGCCGAAGGCCGCCCCCTCGGACTGCTTTATCTGGATTGCTTCGTCCGCAAGGGCAAACGCGGCGGCGCGTGGTGCTCGCGCCTGCGCGGGTATTCGTGCGCCGGAGAGCGGGAGGTGCTGCCGCTGGTGACCATCAGCTGCAACTTCTCGCGCGCGGCCGAAGGCAGGCCGAAGCTGCTGTCGACCTCCGAGGTCAAGACCCTCTTCCACGAATTCGGACACGCTCTGGCGGGTTTCCTCTCGCGCGGGCCGTATCCACAGGTGACGGGCAGCTTCCCGCGCGACATGGTCGAACTGCCCTCGCAGCTGAACGAGCATTGGGCCTGGGAGCCGGAGGTGATGAAACACTACGCCCGCGATTACGAGACGGGGCGTCCGATTCCCGATGCGCTGATCGCGAAGTTCAAGGAGTCGGAGAACTTCCTGAAGGGGCTTTACCTGACCGATTTCTATGCCACCGCGCTGCTCGACCTCGAATGGCACACCGTGCTGCGGCCGGTCGAAGGGTGCGACGTGGCGGCTTTCGAACGGGCGTTCCTGAAACGTTACGACTTCCCGGAGCATACCGCTTTACGCTTCCGGACGACCTATTACAACCACATCTTCGCCAGCAGTTACCCCGCGCAGTACTACTCCTACACGTGGTCGGCGGTGCTGGACACCGATGCCTTCGCGGCATTCACCGGCACGGGCGATATTTTCGATCCCGAGACCGCGCGCCGTTACCGCCGCCATATCCTGACCGAAGCGGGCTATGACGAGCCGATGGCGCAGTACGTGCGTTTCCGCGGCGCCGTGCCCGACGTGAAGCCCCTGATGCGCCGTTACGGGCTGGCGGAATAGCGGCCCGGCGGAATGAACAGCCCCGGCTCATCGGGCCGGGGCTGTTCCGTTCGGTCACTCTCCGATCTTCTTGCGCGGGTGGACCATGTTTTCGGGTTGCAGCACCTTGTGCAACTCCTCTTCGCTCATCAGCTTATGTTCGAGTACGAGGTCGTAGATGCCCTTGCCGGTTTTGAGGGCCTCCTTGGCCAGCATGCTCGACGTTTCGTAGCCCAGATAGGGGTTGAGCGCAGTCACCAGCCCGATGCTGTTAAAGACCATCCGGCGGCAGACCTCCTCGTTGGCCGTGATGCCGGCGATGCACTTCTCGCGCAGCGTGTTCATGGCGTTGATCAGCATTTCGATGCTCTCGAACAGGCAGTGGACGATGATCGGCTCCATGACGTTCAGTTCGAGCTGTCCGGCTTCCGATGCGATCGTCACGGTGAGGTCGTTGCCGATGACGCGGAACGCTACCTGGTTGACGACTTCGGGGATCACGGGGTTGACCTTGCCCGGCATGATCGACGATCCCGGCTGGCGCGGCGGGAGGTTGATCTCGTTCAGCCCGCAGCGGGGACCCGACGAGAGCAGCCGCAGGTCGTTGCAGATTTTCGAGAGTTTCACCGCAAGGCGTTTCTGGGCCGAGGAGTTCATAATGAAAGCGCCCGTGTCGCTCGTGGCCTCGATCATGTTCGACGCCTCGACGAGCGGCAGTCCGGTGATCTCGCGCAGGTAACGGGTGCAAAGCCCGGCGTAGTCGGGGTCGGCGTTGATGCCCGTTCCGATGGCCGTGGCCCCCATGTTGATCTCGAAGAAAAGTTTCATGTTGGCCGTCAGCCGCTCGGTCTCCTCGGTGAGGTTGGCGGCGTAGGCTTCGAACTCCTGTCCGAGGGTCATCGGCACGGCGTCCTGAAGCTGCGTGCGGCCCATCTTGATGATGCCGGAGAACTCCTCGCCCTTGGCGTGGAACGCCGCGATGAGTTCGCGCAGCGAGGCCACCAGTTTCTCGATGCTGCGCACCAGTGCGATCCTCACGGCCGTGGGGTAGGCGTCGTTGGTCGACTGCGAGAGGTTGACGTGGTTGTTGGGGTGGCAGAACTGATATTCGCCCTTTTCATGGCCGAGGAGTTCGAGCGCCCGGTTGGCGATCACTTCGTTGGCGTTCATGTTGGTCGACGTGCCGGCGCCGCCCTGCACCATGTCGACGACGAACTGCTCCTCGAGTTTCCCGGCGCGCAGCTCCTCGCAGGCCCGGATGATCGCGTCGGCGATCGCCGGGTCGAGCAGTCCCAGGTCGCGGTTGGCCATCGCGGCGCCCTGCTTGACGTCGGCCAGGGCGCGGATCAGCTCCGGGAAGAAGTTGAGCCGCACGCGGCTGATGTGGAAATTCTCCACCGCGCGCATGGTCTGCACGCCGAAATAATACTCCGCCGGGATTTCCATTTCGCCCAGCAGATCGTGTTCACGACGGGTTTTGCCCGAAAGTCTGATTTCCGTAAAGTCCATGATCGGTATGTTTTTATTAAAGGTACGCAAAAGCGGGGTGGAGTCCAAGCCGAATCGGGTGCGGTCCGGTAAGACGTTCCGACATCAAATATAATGCTTTTTCCGCCACTTTGTCAAAACAAAAAATCTTGTTAACTTTGTATTCGCTCCGCGGGGTCGCAGAATTCGGCGGCGGACGAACGCAGAACCGAAAAACAAATAAAGAATATGATTTTAGACTCTCTGAAAAACAGCGCGCTTTACTACGGCGTAAGCCCGCGCATGAAACAGGCTTTCGAACTGATCGCCTCGACCGACTGGACGACGATGGAACCGGGTATTCACGAACTCGACGGCAAGGACATCTACGTCAACGTCATGGAGCGCGAGCTGAAACAGAAGCCCGACGCCAAACTCGAAATCCACAACGAGTACATCGACATCCAGGTTCTCATCCGGGGCGAGGAGGAGTCCTTCGGCTGGAGCGAGCGCAGGGAGCTCAAGAAGCCGCTGGGCGAATTCAGCGTCGAGAATGACATCCAGCTCTTCGACGACGTGCCGCAGACCTATTACACGATGCGTCCGGGGCAGTTTACGGTGCTTTTCCCCGAGGACGGGCACGCCCCGATGGTGGGCGAGGGCACGGTGCGCAAGATCATCGTCAAGGTGCGCAGGTAGACGCAGTCCATACCTTCCGGGCCGGGATTTCCCGGCCTTTTTTGTGCCCGTTCGGCAGGCCCGCATGGCCGGTTGGGGGCGGAGAACGGCTTCGTCCGACCTCCGGCCGGAAATGAATTGAAATGAATTGAAAGAAAACCGCCGCGAACTTGCTTGTCTTCCGGATTTGTACTAAATTTGTGGTACGGGTATTTCCGTACGCTATGAAAACATCGGTCTTCATATTCCTCTTTCTGCTGGTCTCCTCCCTCTCGTCCGTCATGGATTCGGGTGCGAAGTCCGGAGTGCCGGCTGCGGCTGCGGTCCGGCAGACGGCGGAATGTTTCCTTGCCGGTTTCAAATACGGGGACTGCGTGGCGACGGAGACCGTCCGGACGGCCGTGCCTTGCCCCGTGCGGGCGCTGCGCAAGCCGGTGGAAGGTCCGCAGCGGGTGTCGGGCGGCGACCGTGACGTCTGCTCCGGGCGGCATTTCCCGCTGGCGCAGGGCTGCTGCACGAAATACGTCGTCTCTTCTTTATTGCGCGGCGGGCAGACCGCCCTGCCTTTCCATCGCGCCGACTACCTCCGGTTCGGCGTTCTGGTCATTTAGCCGTCAAATCCTTTCGCTTTCAAGCGTATGATGCCGTCCGTGCATCGTACGTCGGATTTCCGTGTGCGGACTCCGGGCTGTCGCACCGACGCCGGTGCGGCGAACGACGTTCGGCATGCTTTGCCGCATGCGCAGAATGTTCCGGCACACCCGATGGCAAAACTTTGACGAATGTAAAAAAATGGATTTGATGCATATGATCGGGGAGACGTCGCTGATGATGGGCTTCACGTTTATCGTGGGAATGGCCTTCGCGTACGTACTCAAACTGATGACGTTTTTCTTCTCCCGGCTTAACGGAACGGAGATCTCCGCGCTGTTGAGAAAAGGCCGCATATGGGGCCGCGCCTACCGCATGGACATTGCGCGTACCGACCGCTACATCCGTTCGGTCGCCCGGATCGGCGGGGACGTTTCCGCCGATCCGGATGCGGACCATGCGATGGACGCTCTGGCCGAATACCACCTCGGCACCCCCGGGGATGCCGCACGGCAAGACAGCGAGATGACCCGTTTATACGAGCTGCACCATGGAACGGTTTGATCTTGGCAATATTTTCCAGGGAATCTCGACCCTGCTGCAAGCCGATTCCGCGATCATGTATGCGCGTATCGGGCTGATTCTGTTGGGCATCCTGCTGGTTTACCTGGGGCGCAGGGGCGTGCTCGAACCGCTGGTGATGATTCCGATGGGGCTGGGCATGGCGGCGGTGAACGCCGGGGTGCTGATTTTTCCGGGCGGCATGCACGGCAACCTGTTTCTGGACCCCATGGTCACGGAAACCGACCAGCTGATGAACATTTTGCAGATCGACTTCCTGCAACCGATCTACACCTTCACGTTCAGCAACGGACTGATAGCCTGTCTGATTTTCATGGGCATCGGGACGATGCTCGACATCAATTTCGTGCTGGCGAAGCCCTTGCAGAGCATGTTCCTCGCGCTGTGCGCCGAGCTGGGCACGTTCGCCGTGCTGCCGATCGCCTATTCGATGGGGTTGAGTCCCAGCGACAGCGCCTCGATCGCGATGGTCGGCGGGGCCGACGGGCCGATGGTGCTTTTCACCTCGCTCAACCTCTCGAAGGAGATCTTCGTGCCGATCACCGTCGTAGCCTACCTCTACCTCGGACTCACCTACGGCGGCTATCCCTACCTGGTGCGTGCGATGGTTCCCAAACGGCTGCGCGCCATCAAGATGCAGCCGCCCAAGAAAGCGCCCAAACAGTACAGCGCCGCGACCAAGATTTCGTTCGCCGTGGTGATGTGCGTGATCCTGTGCCTGCTCTTCCCGGTGGCCGCTCCGCTCTTCTTCTCGCTCTTCATCGGTGTGGTGATCAAGGAGTCGGGACTCAAGCATGTGAACGATTTCATCAGCGGACCGATGCTCTACGGTTCGACGTTTTTCCTGGGAATCCTGCTGGGCGTGCTGTGCGACGCGCACACGCTGCTCGACCCCACGGTGCTCAAACTGCTCGTCCTGGGGATTCTCGCCTTGCTGATTTCGGGCATCGGAGGCATTCTGGGCGGTTACCTCATGTATTTCTTCAAGCGGGGCAATTTCAATCCCGTCATCGGTATCGCCGCCGTCAGCTGCGTGCCCACGACGGCCAAGGTCGCGCAGAAGATCGTCGCGCACGACAACCCTTCGTCGATGATCCTGCCCGACGCGCTGGGAGCCAATATCATGGGCGTCATCACGTCGGCCATCATCGCAGCGATCTACGTGACGGTGGTTCCGATGCTGTGATCCGAAAGAGAACCGGCCCGCGGAAAGCGGGCCGGTTTTTTATTTTCCGATGCCGAAGTAGCGGAATCCCGCCGCTTCGACCTCGGGCTTGTCGAAAATGTTGCGGCCGTCGACGACCGCGTCGCCCCGCATCGTCGCGCGCAGCTGTGTCCAGTCGGGCATGCGCAACTCCTTCCATTCGGTCAGGAGGGCCACAGCGTCGACGCCTTCGGCGGCCTCGTACATCGTCCGGACGTAACGGATCGGTTTGTCTTTCATCCGGCGCTGCGCTTCCGGTATCGCCACGGGATCATAGGCCCGCACCTCGGCTCCGGCATCGAGCAGGCGGCCGATCACCACCGTTGCCGGAGCTTCGCGCATGTCGTCGGTCTCGGGCTTGAAGGCCAGCCCCCAGATTGCGACGACCTTGCCCCGCAGGTCGCCCAACGCGGTCTGCAATTTCTCGAAAACAATCCCTTTCTGCTGCTCGTTGACCCGCTCGACGGCCTCGATGACCTGCATCGTGTAGCCGTGTTCCCGGGCCGTGTGGGCTAGCGCCTTCACGTCCTTCGGGAAGCATGAACCGCCGTAGCCGCAGCCGGGGTAGAGGAACTTGTTGCCGATGCGGGCGTCGGAGCCGATGCCCTCGCGGACCATCTCCACGTCGGCGCCCACGCGGTCGCACAGGTTGGCGATCTCGTTCATAAACGAAATGCGCGTCGCGAGCATGGCGTTGGCTGCGTATTTGGTCATTTCGGCCGAGGGAATGTCCATGAACAGCACGCGGAAATTGGTGATCAGGAACGGCCGGTAGAGCTTGGCCATCAGCTTGCGCGCCCGTTCGCTCTCGATGCCTACGACCACGCGGTCGGGCGACATGAAATCCTTGATGGCCGCGCCTTCCTTCAGGAATTCGGGGTTCGAGGCCACGTCGAACGGTATCTTGCAGCCGCGTTTGTCTATCTCTTCCCGGATCACGGCCTTGACCTTCTGCGCCGTACCGACGGGTACGGTGCTTTTGGTGACGAGCACCGTATACTTCTTGATGTTGCGGCCGAACGCACGGGCGACTTCGAGCACGTATTTCAGGTCTGCCGAACCGTCCTCGTCGGGCGGTGTGCCGACGGCCGAGAAGACTACTTCCACCTTGTCCAGGCAGTCCGTCAACTCGGTCGTGAAGTGCAGGCGCCCCTCCTCGACATTGCGTTTGACGAGTTCTTCGAGCCCCGGCTCGTAAATCGGGATGAGGCCGTTGTTCAGGGCGTCGATCTTTTTCCTGTCGACGTCGACGCACGTAATATCGAGTCCCATTTCTGCGAAACAGGCACCCGATACGAGGCCGACATAACCCGTACCCACGACTGCGATTTTCATCATATTATGTCCAAGTTTTTGGTTGGTTTAGCGGTGCATGCACCCGGCGATCCGCGCTGCGAGCGCGTGGCATGCCTCGTGCCATGCCGGCGAGAAACCCTGCTTCATTTCCACGTGTTCGCAGATCGCCTCCCACTTCATCTTCTGTGCGAATTCGCCCAGGCAGCGTACGGCGGCACTCGCCCAGCAGAAGGAGCCGAACCAGCCGAAGTTGCGCTGCGGGACGCAGCGTGCCGCGATCAGGTCGAGCAGGCGTGCCACGGGCGGGTAGAGCCCTCCGTT
>OMGY01002475.1_pt1 | contig 13891 bp, 5 predicted proteins | sample 1674461 | NCBI WGS metagenome assembly OMGY01 (sample SAMN05578579, study PRJEB25193) | human gut metagenome | biome: Human Microbiome; feature: human-associated habitat; material: feces | host: Homo sapiens | place: USA:Birmingham
TTACGTCAGGAGCCTGCTCTCTGACTGGCACTTTCTTCATTACGTCCATTTTGAAACCCATCCTTTCTAATTACACTGTCCACAACCGCCGTGATGTGTATCGCCTTCCTGAAGCTTGAGCATTGCTCTTCCCTCTTCAGTTCTGTACATAGCACTTCTCTTCATAGCCTGGTCAAAGTCTACAAGATGACCGTCAAACTCAGGTCCGTCAACACATGCAAACTTAATCTCATCGCCAACCTTAAGACGACATGCACCACACATACCAGTTCCATCAACCATAATCGGATTCATGCTGACAATTGTAGGAATTCCAAGTTCCTTAGTAAGAAGACAGACGAATTTCATCATAATCATAGGTCCGATTGCTACACATAAATCATAATGTTTTCCTTCTGCAACAAGGTCCTTAAGCACATCTGTACCCATGCCCTTTCTTACATAGCTTCCATCATCAGTTGTTATGTAAAGATTACCAGCAACAGCCTTCATCTCTTCCTCTAAAATTATAAGTTCCTTATTCTTAGCACCAACGATAACATCAACATCTACTCCATGCTCATGCATCCATTTAACCTGTGGATATACAGGTGCTGTTCCAAGACCTCCTGCAATGAATACAATATTCATCTTCTTGAGTTGTTCAATATCCTTGCTGATAAGCTCTGATGGACATCCAAGAGGTCCAACAAAATCTTCAAATGCATCTCCTGCTTTAAGATGTGACATCTTCTCAGTAGACGCTCCAACTATCTGAACAACTATTGTTATAGTTCCTGCTTCTCTGTCATAATCACAAATAGTAAGTGGAATTCTTTCGCCCAAATCATCCATCTTTACAATAACGAACTGGCCAGGTTCACAATGTTTAGCAACTCTAGGAGCTTCAACATCCATAAGGAAGATCTTCTCTGCTAACTTCTCAGCCTTAAGAATTTTATACATTACAATTCTCCTTTCAAAAAGTAATATTATGAAGTGCATTACGCACAATCAACCTTTAGTATTCTTTGGCAGAATAACTGCCTTCTGTACCTGTCACAGTATACACCTTACCGCTTGATGTATCAACGCCATATAATCCAGCAGTTGTTGTAGAACCACCCTTTATTACATCATATCTGATAATATACATTTCATTGTTGCCAACCTTTGTCTTTGAAATATAGACAAAATTAACACCTGAACCATCTGAAGCTACGCTGTCTGACTTAAGCACCTTCTTTGATATAAGGACATTTTTCAGTTGGCTTTCAGCCTGGCTGTATGTATATGTATTCTTTACTTCAACATTATAATTTCTCTTAACTACTGTACTGCTCTGCTCATGATCGTTAATTATTACAAATGCGATTACAGTATTACCGGTTGGCATATCGAATTCACCTGTATACTCTGTTGATGAAGATGTAGGAGTTGTACCATCTGTTGTATAATATGCCTTACATTTGTCAGGGATATTATTAATCTTAATCTTCTCTCCATCTGAATATTTTCCTGACGCAGGAGTTACATCTGGTGCTGCAGGAGCACCATATTCAACAACATATTCAAATCCAACTACTTTACTATATACCCCAATAGAATTAACAGAAACTGCTTTTATCTTAGTTGTGCCTGTTTCTAACTTAATTGCTGTTCCATCATATAGTGTACTCTTAATATCAGGTTCTTTTCCATCAGTTGTATAATAAACAACACAACCAGAATCACATGTAAATTTAAGTTCAACATCATCATCATACGAACCCGGCTCTTTAGAAGCTGATGGTTCTTTTACAATATAATTCTTAACTGCATTGCTGCATTTTCCATCCTGATACTTTCTTATAAGCTTTGTTAAATTATCTGCATCCTCTTTCTTATAATAAATATCTGCAAGAGCTTTAACCGCATCTTCATAATTCTCATCATATGAAAGTATATCCTTCAGCACATTAACAGCTTCATCCTCATTTCCTGAGCTTTCATAGCATCTATACAATGTATACTTAAGGTTCAGATTCTTCTTTCCCTCATTTTCTTTAGAAGCCTTGCTAAGATATGATGATGCATCACCATAATTACCCTCTTCGTACAGTTTCATTCCTGTCTGATAATAATAATCATAATTATTCTTACTCTTCTTGTTAAGTGATACAGCAACTATAATTATTATAATTAAAACTAATGCAACTCCCGCAGCAACCCCTGCTATAATAAGCTTTGTCTTCTTATCCAGTGGTTTCTTAGTGGCGTCTTTCAAAATCTCTTTATCTTCATCTTCTGGTTCTTCATCGTCATCATCATCAAGTAAAATATCTCTATCAGTTAATTCTTCTTGTGTCGGTTGAGATGATTTATTAATTACCTGCTGTTCCTTAAGAATTTCATCTGTTATCTTAGGAACAACTCTCGTCTTTCCATCATTAATATCTGATGGCTGCTCTGCTTTATAATCATCAGCATTTCCTACATAAGCTTTGGCAACTGTAGTTTCTTCTTCTACCATTTTCTGCAACGACTTTTCAATTTCGTCTTCTATGCTTGTATTCTTATTAAAATCGTCTGGCATATATAGACCTCCATACACTTAAATAACATTTTGATATTAACATATTAGAGAATATTAATCAATAAAATACATTTTATGATTTTTATTTTTGTTTAACTAATTGTACACATTTTGCTCACATTTATCATGTATATTCTATATCAGATAGCAAAGAGAATTCTTTCTATCTCCCCCTCATATTTAGAAAAAGGAGATGTTTGACCGCATCTCCTTTTTTTATCCAAAAAATTATGACCATCAGTACAACACTGATGGTCATAATTTTTTTCATTACCTGAATTATCTTATGCTTGTAACTCTTACTGTGCAGCTTAATGTCTTATTATTAACAACAGCTGTTATTGTTGCTATTCCTGCTTTTCGTCCAATAACTTCTCCTGAAGAAGAAACTGTACATACCCTTGGATTACTGCTTCTCCATGTAATTTTACTATCTGTTCCTATTACATCTAATGTATATCTGTCATACTGCTCAAGAGTAATATTAGACCTGCTTATTGCAAGTGAATGAACTATACAGCTTGATTCAACACCTGCACCATCACTTATGACATAAACCTCTGCTTCACCAGGACCTACAGTTGTAATAACACCATTACCATCAACTGTAACTATTCCTGTATCTGATGAGTACCATTCATATGAATCATTATTAACAGCCGGCCTTACTATTACCGATAACTGTCTTGTTCTGCCTGTAAGCATATATATTTCTTTTGAATTAATTCTAAGTGAGGATATATTAACTCTTGGAGTTACATAAACCCAGCAGATTCCTTTGATATTATTACCATCCTGAGATGTTGCTGTAATCTTAACTTTACCGGAACTGATAGCAAACACCTCGCCATCCTCATCAACCACCGCGATTGATTCATTAGCTGATTTCCATACAACATCTTTAATTGTTGCATTATCCGGATATACGTTAACACCAAGTTTCTGTGAATCTCCAACAAACAATCTCAATGAATCCGGCACAACTTCTATTCCCGTAACCGGATTAACAACTCTTATGATACATGAATCTGTAACTCCGCTTCCATCTGCTGCTGTAGCTGTAATAACAGCATTACCAACTGATTCAGCACTAAGATTACCTTCCTGGTCTACTGAACATATACTGTTATCTGATGATGACCACACTATATTCTTATTAGTTGCTGTATCTGTGCCAACCGTTGCAATAAGCTTTCCTGTTGCACCCACATTCATGAATTTATTATTTTCACTCAATGTAATAGTTGAAACATATTCCTTAACAACAATTGTACAAGCTGCTGTGAGATGACACTCATCTGTTGTAACTTCAATTACACAGTTACCACCCTTTAAGGCTGTTACAACACCATTTTCATCAACTGTTGCAACTGATGTATCACTCGAAAGATATGTGACTTTCTTATTCTCTGCATCTATCGGTTCAATTGAAGGTATAATAGCATATTTTGCTCCAACCCATAATTCCTGATAATCAGAATTAAGTGTTATTCCTGTTACAGGCTGTGTAACAGTAACAATACAATATGCTGTAAGTCCCGTGTCAACATTAGTACATATTATAGATGTTGTTCCTGCACCTGTAGCTGTAACTTTACCATCGCTTTCTACTTTACATACGTTTTCATCACGGCTTTCCCATGTAACAAGCTTATTATCTGCATTCTCTGGAAGACATGTGGCATTAAGCCAGAACACCTGTCCTTTTCTCACTGTAATATCTGTCGTATTAAGTACAATTGATGTAACAGGCTGCTTAACATATATATTACACATTGCTGTAACACCACCATCAAGCGACTTACAAAGTATTGTTGCACTACCTGTTCCGACAGCTTCAACCAGACCATTAGAATCAACTATACATACATTAGTATTAGATGATTCCCAACTTACAGTCCTGTTCGTAGCCGTTATAGGGAGAACTTCTGCTGTGATTCTTAATGTCTGTCCTATTGACATAATCTCATCTTTATAATCAAGTTTAATAGTCTCAACTGGTATGCTTATAATAAAATTACATGTTGCAATAAATGCACCATCTTCTGTTTTGCAGACAATTGTACAGTATCCTGGCTTAATATATGTTACAAGGCCATTCTCATCAACTGTTGCAACTGATTCATCTGAGGATGACCATGTAACATTTCTGTTCACACCGTCTCCTGATGGCTTTACAGTTGCTACAAGCTGATACTTTCCAATTGCCATAGTAGACTCAACTGTTGTCGCGTTAAGTGTAACTCCTGTTACTGGCTCTCTTACATAGACATCACAGGTTGCAACCTTAAGTCCGTCTTCAGTTATTACTGTAATCGTTGCATTACCACCAGATAATCCCTTAATAGTAGCTGTGTAACTGTCTCCTGTTACCGTAGCTACCGTTGTATCTGATGATGACCATAAAACATTGCTGTTAGTAGGTCCTGCCGGATTGAATAATACCTGTACCGTTCCAGTGCTTCCTCTGTCAATTGATATTGAAGAAGGATTAATACTTACATCTCCTACAGGAGTGGTAACATATATTACACAAGTCTCAGACTTAATAACTCCATTAATATTCTGTGAAACAGTAAGATGTGTCACACCCGACGCAACACCTGTTACTGTAAATACAGTACCATCATCTGACTGTCTTACCTCTATAAGATCATATGTAGGTATAACTCCTGCTCCATTAGCCTGATTAGTTACAGTATATGTAATCTGTGATTTACTTGGCTGATTAGTAACAAGAGCCTTAATGTCTATTGAACTTCCAATATTAACTGTTGTGCTTACTGTACTAAGGCCAAAACCATCTATAACTGTAATCTTATATGCCAGCTGATATGGCATATTATACACTGTGTATAATTCATCCTGTACTCTTGTTGCATATATTGTAGCTGTACCCGCGCCAACTGCCTTAACAAGACCAGTTGCAGAATCCACCTGAAGTACCTTGTTATCAGAAGTTGACCATGTTACTTCTGATTCAATTGCTGATGTTGACAACTGAAGTTCATCACCAACATTCATATTGCTCACTTCATTTCCCATCTTCTTAAATGGAACTACAACATTAACAGCATCTCTTGTAAACCACGATTCATTGCCTCCAACATCAATAGTAATAAGTCCTGCACTCACCTTTGTAACTCCTGCATGTACTCCACATACTGTTCCAACTGCAACTGATGCTACATTTGAATTATCTGTCTTATATATTACGTTAGACTTAACAGGATTAACTACATTAGAAGGAATGTCCTCATATGTAAATGCTTCATAATCCTTATCTGAAAGAACCATATATCTGTTAGATGCATCGCTAGGAAGATGTGTTATAAAATGTCCCTGTGAATTAGATATACTCTCCTTAAACTTAACCTCTGCCCTTACTGTAAATGTATATGTAAGAGGATTAATTCCGCTTCCGTCTGCAGTTCTTGCCGTAATAACAGTTGAACCACCGCCAATAACCTTAAGTACTACTTTAGAAGAATCCCTATAATACATCTCTACGATTCCATCTGAACTAACCTCACCTGTTGAATCATTAGATGTTTCAATAAAAAGCTTATTACTCTCACAGGTATTGGCTGTTATGGTAATTAAATCTCCTTCTTTCAGAAGATCTGCCTCTTCAAGAACAGTATTACCTCTTTTCCTTTCAACATTAACATTAATAGGAACATATACTGCTGCTGTTGATGTAGCAAGTACATTATCATATACAACAGCTCCTGTATCTGAAAACTTCTTAGAATGATATGCTGCTGTTATTGTAGCTGCTCCTGCCCTGTTACCATATACTGTAGGATTAGTTGTTCCTGATACAGTCTGCAGATAAGCATCTCCGCCTGAACTTGGATTAACAAACTTTACAACATCATAATCTTCATCCGATATTGTCCATTCAAGTCTTACAGGACTTGCAATACCATTGTTCGAAGGATTGCTCGCGTCATAAAATTCATCATCCGTACCTGAAAGATTGGCATGAATAACTGTAGATGTAGATCCCTGTATTACACTTGACTGTGCCGGTGTCAGAGAAAGAGAAACACTTGAGTCAGCGTTAGCAAATATAAGTACTCCACCGCATGCCACACCAGAAACAAGAACACCTATAAGAATCTTCCATTGCATTTTAAGACGCATTGTCAGCTGTCTGATTTTTTTAACATTCTTCATATATATAACCCTCGCTTTGCATAAGTATATCTGTGCTTATATTAAAATCAAATAATAACTATTATATTATATCGAAACCTTTATTTATTAATATTACATCTTGTACATACTTTTTTCAATATGCCTGCATACAATATTTTTTGCTATTGTTGTCAGCTGCTGTTGCAATTTATCATATTTCTTATAAAACATATAAAAGTTTGGGTAAAATGATGGAATTAATCAGATTATTATGTTAAAATATTGTAGCAATAAAATATTTTTGGAGGTATCTAAAAAATGAAATTAAATTTAAGACCAGCTGAAGAGTGTACTTTTGACGCTGTATCATTAGGTGAAGTTATGCTTCGTCTTGATCCAGGTGAAGGCAGAATCCGTACAGCAAGAAGCTTTAGAGCATGGGAAGGTGGCGGAGAATATAACGTTATCCGTGGTCTTCACAAGTGCTTCGGTATGAGAACTGCTGTTATCACATCATTTGCTGATAACGAAGTAGGTCTTCTTATGAAGGATTTCATCGAGCAGGGTGGCGTTGATACATCACTTATCTGCTGGAAGAAGACAGATGGTATCGGACGTCTTTGCAGAAACGGTCTCAACTTCACAGAAAGAGGATTTGGTATCCGTGGCGCTAAGGGCTGCTCTGACAGAGCTAACACAGCTATCTCTCAGGCTACACCGGATGATTTCGATTTCGACTACATCTTCAAGAACAAGAGCGATGGTGGTTTAGGTGTTCGCTGGTTACATACAGGCGGTATCTACGCTGCTCTTTCTGAACAGGCTTGTGAAACAGTTATCGCAGCTTGTAAGGCAGCTAAGAAGTATGGTACAATCGTATCTTACGACTTAAACTACCGTCCTTCTATGTGGGAAGCTATCGGTGGATTAGCTAAGGCTCAGGAAGTTAATAAAGAAGTTGCTAAGTATGTTGACGTTATGATTGGTAACGAAGAAGACTTCACAGCCTGCCTTGGTTTTGAAATCGAAGGTAACGATGCAAACCTTAAGACTCTGAACCTTGATGGTTACAAGAAGATGATCAACGAAGCTGCTGCTACATATCCGAACTTCAAGGCTGTTGCTACAACACTTCGTCAGGTTAAGACAGCTACAGTTAACGATTGGTCTGCTATCTGCTGGGCTGATGGTGAAATCTATAAGGCTGCTCAGTATGACGGTCTTGAAATCATGGATAGAGTTGGTGGCGGTGATTCATTCGCTTCAGGTCTTGTATATGGTCTTATGACATTTGAAGATGCTGAAAAGGCTGTTAATTACGGTGCTGCTCACGGCGCTCTTGCTATGACAACTCCTGGTGATACAACAATGGCTTCTCTCAAGGAAGTTGAAGGTATCGTTGGTGGTGCTGGCGCAAGAGTTCAGAGATAATTAATTTAATTCATATTTGGATTCAAACCAAATAAAGAGTTGCCCGGGAAACCGGACAACTCTTTTTCATTTAATAATATATTAATCTTCCGCTTCACTATCTGTAAGAGATTGTAAACACAAGTGTATCTGAATATGAACCCGCATATGCTTTATCCCATTCAGACTTATCTATTGAAAGTGTCAGATTAGTACTGTTTCCACTCTCTGCATATGTAGCTATACTGAATTCTTTGTTACCATCCATAATCTTATACGCAATTGTTTTACTCTCATTTTTACTGTTCTTAAGTTTTCCACTTGCACTTACAGATACATTTACAGTCTTGTCTGGCTCTAATCTTGCATTATCAAGAGAAACACTTCCAAGCTTAACAGACTGTTCTCCTCTTTCAATTGTTGTATTTGCCGGAATAGTCACTGTATAGACCGGATCAATTGATACAGATATTGTTGTCTGTCTTATCTGTGTCTCTTCAGCTCCTACAGGAATAACACTTCCCAATATAAACATCATACTCAATGCCATTGCTGTCAATTTTCTCATAATAGCCTCCATTCTTTCATCCATTAATGACTGTTTATTTATTTTGCAACTAAAACTGTCTCAACATTAGCACCATTCATTGTCTTTCCATCTGTAAGCGATGATGTGCTAATCTTAATAACAGCATTATGTTCTCCTGCTGTAAGCGGATGCTGCAGTTTTACATTAGTTATAGCTTTTCCAGGTTCAACCATATCTGACTTGTATATGGTTTCGCCCGTATCAGATAAAACAATTTCAAATGTAAAGTAGCATGGATTTCCTTCAGGGTTAAACAGATTCATTGTAACATTATCTTTTCCTGCATCTACAGTTATAGATGGATATCCTGGTATCCTTATTCCCTGCTGTCCGCCACTGTAATTACTTCCTGTACCAATTTCACCAGAATCAGAATCAATCGTTGGTGTAAATTTATCATCATTATCTTTATTCTCATCTTTTCTGATAACAAGCACTGCAGCCAGAACAGCAACTGCTACGCACAGTACTATTATTGCTGTTATCATAATTTTGTTTTTTGAAATCTTCATTCCAATCCCTCCTGACATTCCGTACAGACCGGTCATAAAACCAGTCTGTACGAATTACTAATTAATCAAACCTTACACTGACCTTAATATTGCTCAAATCATATTTATCAGAAAATGAACCACTTGCATCAAATCTGTAGCATATAGCATCTATATCTTTGCATCCTATGCTGTATGTGTGCGTGATTGTCTGTTTATTTTTCTTCTTAAGATCAAGCTTTTCTCCATGCCATCCATTCCATGACTTGTTAGAATCTTTTCTATATGTAGTGTCTACCTCTGCATATCCGTCATCTACCATTTTAATATAATAACTGATTGTAACAGTCATCGTATTGCAATGCTTCTTTATCTCATTCAGAGATATACCTTCCATATAGATGGAATTAGTTCTTGTATAACCACTTGTTGAAGTTCCTGATGCTCCATCTATGAAGAAATGCAGCTTGACTGGTTCTTCCTTTGAATCATCAGTTACACGATATGAATATGGGTGGCTGTAAGTAAATGTCTTATTAAGACTCCAGCTTGCATATAATGTAACCGTTCCTTCACCCGCAAGATTATCAGCAGAAGCTCCCGGTTTATATGTAACCGTTCCGCCATCTTCTACACACCAGCCAAGGAATGTATATCCATATCTTGAAGTCTTTGGAAGTTCGTATTTCTTGTCATATGTAAATACAAGGTCGTTTATTGCATCTCCATCCTTTGTATCAAAATGTACTGTATACTCATTAGCAGTCCAAGCTGGATACAAGGTAATTATTTCATTATCTGCTGTTCCAAGTCCACTGATAATTTCATTATCATCATATAACTTGTCTGCTCCTGCCTTTTTTGTCCATCCTGCAAATGTATAACCTGTTCTCTTAAACTGATTAGCACTTAATGCTGCTTTATCTGTATACATAAGCTGCATATCCTGCATAGAACCAGTTGTTCCATCACCATATGGAATAAACCGGATAACATAACTGTTTTCCTTCCAGTTTGCTGTGTAGCTTCTGTTACCTGTAGAACCTGTTGTAATTACTGGATCCATAGCCGTTCCATCTATACCAGTTCCGCTCCAGCCTGTAAACGTATAACCTGTACGCTGTGGTCTCTTAAGAGTTATAACGCTAGTATCAACCTCATATGTTTCAGGATTGTCAGCCTTTCCTCCATCAAGATTATAACTTATAGTATATATATCTTTCTTCCACTGTGCTGTTATAACAATATTACCAACAGGCATTACATCCGGGACAGCTTTATCCCATCCTGTGAATGTATATCCCTTCTTAACCGGAATCTCATTAAAATTAACCTCAGTATTATAATCCTGTGTTATAGAAGCAATTTCACTGCCACCATCTGTATTAAAACTGATTGTGTACTGGTTTATCTTCCAGCTTGCAATATAAGTGACGTCTCTGTCTGGCATTGTACCTGCAACATCTTCATCCCAGCCTGTAAATGTATAACCGGTTCTTACCCGATTAATAATATTAATCTTAGTGCCATATTTATAATCGTATACAACATCCGGCTGTCCATTATTCAGCTTGAGAACAAATCTGTGTACATTTCTCTTGTAGAAATATCTTATAACAGTCGAACCATCGCCTTTTACTATGGCAGTTTCTGTCTCTGGTGAACTGAATCCTTCCATATGCTTAACATCTGGCGTTACCTGGCTGTCAGTATCAGATGTAAAGGCCTGTCTGTCATACAATTCATATGAACCGTCAAGCTTTTCAACAAGATGTTCAACAGTATAATTAACCTTATCTGCATCCCACTTTGCATATAAAGTAATATCATATGCCGGCATTGTACCGTCAAATGCTTCTGTACATGCCCTGTCAACATACCAGCCTGCAAATGCATATCCTGCTCTTACAGGAACCGGTGCAATAACATTGCTTCCCCATCTGGCTGTTTTCTTTTCGATACTTACAGTTCCACCCATAGAATTAAATGATACGCTGTATGAATTTCTATCATAATGCACCCGGAATATAAGACTTCCGTCTGCCGCAACAGTACCAGATGGCAGATCATCCGTAAGATGATAAAGCCTGCTGTCATACTGTTCCTTATCTGCAGTTACACTCTGTCCTGTTGTTGCTTTATTAATTCTGGTTTTATCAAGTTCATATTCTCCTGATTCATTTTCAAGATAATATTTTGTTGTGTATACAACGTCATCTGCTTCTTTCCATACCGCTGTATAAGTTGTATCATTTGCAGGAACTGTCTGTGTGACAGCTGGTTCCCAGCCTTCAAATACATATCCTGCCCTATATGCAACCGGTGTCGGCATAAGAGTTCCATATGTGTATCTTCCTTCTGAAACAACACTGCCTTCTGAAACAAACTTAATATTATATTTATTTCTTGCATAATAATAATTAATTGTTGTGCTTCCATCAGCACTTACTCTCTGTGATAAAGCTGCCGGGGTCATAAATCCGTTTCTTATGTCAGGCTTTGGTGATATCTCTGTATCAGTCTTAGCTGTCTCCTGCTTTGAAGAAGCTGCTGTATACACACCATCCGTTCCTTCCACATAATCAACAACATTATAAGTCATATCAGCTGCTTCCCACTTCGCATATACAATTCTGTCCTCATTAGGCATTACTGACGGAATAGTATATTTTTTTGTAAGTGCTTCATCTGTATACCAACCTGCAAATGTATAGCCCTGTTTAACAGGATCTTCAGGCTTTGTAATTTCTTTATTGTACTTAGATATTATAGCATCTACAACTGAACCGCCGTTAGTCTGGAATGCTATATAATATCCATCTCTTAAATTATCCCAGTGCAGAGATATCTTTCTTGTTATCGGCTTAGTATTAAAAGAACCCTTCTGACTCTTCCATGTTATTATCATCTCACCATCCTGCTGAGGTTCACTACCAGGATTAACCTCAACTATATTAGTTTCAGGATCATATGAGAACGCCGGATTAGTCATTGTTATAGAAAAATATCTGTCGCTGTCATCATAAACCTTAGTAAAATACTCATTATTATCGTCAAGACCTTCTTTCATATCAAGATACTGCATTTCAAAATATGTATCCGGAAGTCTTACAGTCTTAACATCTCTCTTCATCTTGATATCTTTAACAGAATCCTGACCATATGCATAATCGCACACATTTTCAACTACACCAACACTATACAATGGCCATTGCTTCTCAAAAAGTGTAGGATTATAACTAAACGTTCCAGAAAGTGCCTGTGCCAGGAAATTAACCTCCATATACATGCCTATTTCCATGTATATAGCTCCCATTGAGCTTGCTGTTCTGCCCTGCGAAGCTGCATATTTCAACTGATAGTACAGATATCCCCATACCTGGGCATATCCACCAACCTCTGCTGTAAATCCAACACTTGCAAGTTTTGTTGATATAAGGCCTACAGTCACGCTCAGTCTTATTCCTGCCCGTATTCCTATTGTTCCTATTGCATATACCGAGAACTCATACTGTTCTTCGCTTAAATCAATGGAATCACTTGTAACCTTTCTGTCAAATACCATAATGCTGTAAACATATCTCTTGGCATTCTTATACCAGTAGGTCATACCCATTGATATATTAACATTGGCAGAGATAACGAATTCAACCTTAAACTCAATATCAATAATTCCAATAACCCTTACATGTGACTCTGTTAACGACTTACTGTATAATTCAACCCAGTCAGCCTCATCATCAAGCATATCAGAATATCTTTCAGCAAGACTCTTCGCAACAGATATCTCGCTGTCATCATCAGAATCCTTCATATCTTCAAGCCTTGTAGATAAATCCGACTTGTCAGATATATAAGTAGTTCCGATTTCCATCATATTCTTAAGCTCTTCTGCTATTCTATTAATCACTTCATCAAGTTTAGAAGAACTTTCGTCATCATCATCTTCTTCAGCAGTTCTTACATTAACATTGAAATCAATTCCAGTGTAATCATACAGATCTAATGAAACCGCAACACGGTAGTCATCAATATATGGGAATATGCCCCATACTTTCCATATAGCCTTACCACTTACATTAATATTAATCTTAACTTCCTGTTCAAATGTTGCTGATACAATTACCTTCATATTAGAGAATGAAATCTCAACTCCAATATCAAGAGCAAGTCTTAATCCACTTACATTCTCAAAATGTTTTAAATCAGTTGAAAGATTAGCTCTTACATGGTCAAGCTTTACTTCTGGTTTCTTGCTGCTATATAATGCAACATTACCCTGAGCCTTATCTGGAAGATAAGTTATATCCTGCGGAACAATGCTTATATCGGCATCCATAGTATCAGACAGATATTCCTGAAGCTCCTGATAAGAATTCGTTCTTACAACAGCCTGTGCAACCTCATCTACAACACTCTGTGCAAATCCACTGTCAACAGCCTGCTGCTCAACGCTCTGTTCAATGCCACTGATATCCTGATTCTGTAATATACTTTCACCACTCACATTATCAGTCTGATATACATCCATGGCTGCCTGAACTTCATCCCATGTCACATTCTTATATGTGATTACATAATCAGCATTATTAGTTGAAACATTTGTTATAACAGCATACTGTATATCATCATTTCCAGTTGCATACAGAGCAAGATAATCGCCTGTATCAACTGTTGTATCTTCATCAAGTCCAAGTCCTGCTC
>OMGY01002477.1_pt1 | contig 13882 bp, 10 predicted proteins | sample 1674461 | NCBI WGS metagenome assembly OMGY01 (sample SAMN05578579, study PRJEB25193) | human gut metagenome | biome: Human Microbiome; feature: human-associated habitat; material: feces | host: Homo sapiens | place: USA:Birmingham
CCCACAACGGACTTTCACCGTCAAGTTGTTGCCCATGCTGGGCGCACATAAAAAAGCAGATAAAGAAATTTCTTTACCTGCTATATGTATGATTTTCTATTTGATAAATAATTTATCCTTTATTTTCATATTTTTTACTAAAGCTAATAGTGCTACTAATCCTACTAATACTGTTCCCATTATAGATCTATCTCCAGTTTTAGGATTTTCAGTATTTATATCTTGCTTCTCAGCACTTTGACTTGAGTTATTAACGCTTTCTGTTGGTTTCTCAACACTTCCACCTTGGTTTCCACTGTTTTGATCTGGATTTTCAATGCTTCCATTTTGGTTTCCACCATTTCCGCCTGGATTTTCAATGCTTCCATCTTGGTTTCCACTATTTCCGCCTGGATTTTCAACACTTCCATCTGGTCTTATAATACTTCCATCTGGACTTTCAATACTTCCTCCTAGACTTACAACACTTCCATTTTGTGGTGTCATATAATCTCCATTTGGTAATACTACCATACTACCTTCTGGTACATTAACACTTCCGTCTGCATTTACTGTTGGTGCACCACCATTACCATTTGGTGTAATAACAGTCCCCCCTAGAACTATTATTGAATGATCATTCCCAATATCTTCAACTATAGTACCATTTTGCAAGTATACCTTTCCTCCAGTTGGTAATGTTACATTTCCAAATTGATCAACAGTTGGTGCTTGTCCATTTGTTCCAGGCGTAATAAATACATCATCAGCTGTTCTTATTTGGCCATCTTCTCCAGCAACTCTAACTATTCCGCCTTGTTCAATAACTACTTTATCTTGCAAGTTAGTGCTTACATTTTTAATTAATAAATTTTCATCACTAACATCGTCAGTCATTGCTATTTGTTCATCAACTTCTGACACTATAAGTGCTTCATCATCAGTGATAGCTACTTCATTTTTTAAGTCAGTGCTTATTTCTTGAGTTAATAAGTTTTCATCTTTAACATCTGCAAATGTTGTTAAACCCATATTACTCATTGTTACAGCACCTGTTAATACCAAAATACTTGCTTTTTTTCTCATAATTTGCTCCTTTCATTCATTTTTCGACTTATTCAATTAAATTTTAACAATTTAAAGCATTTTTTCAATAATAAATTGTTTTTAATTTATATTTCAATTAAAATTTATATTAAAGTGTAATTATTTTAAGTATAATTATTACTACAATAAAAATGATACCTTTGTATATGATACAACAGATAGCGTTATAACAACTAAGACAGGCATTTAACGTAATTTACCAACAGTAACTGGACTTTATGATATAAGTAGCTATCCAATACCTTTAATTAATCAAGTTCCAGATGAAGCTACCTTTGAACTAATAAAAGCTGAAAATAAAGCAATTATGGACAAGGTAGAAGAAGATATTAAAAATGGAACATTAACAAAACATAAGGCAGCTGATGAACAATTTTATGGTACTGTTCCAGATGATGCTTTAGGTGTTGAAAAGAAAATATATATTAACACTAATGTTAAAGGAACACATTCATTAGCATCATATGTTCCAGCTGGTGAAATAGCAACTGTAACATTAAATGATGAAGCTTTAAAATACGCTAAGCAAGGAAAAATTAAACTTAGCGTAGGTATGACTATGGTTGATGCAGAAGAATATTATTATAATCATAGTAACGAAAATCGTATGCCGTATTTAGGAAAAACTTTCTCTATTAGTGAAACCGAAACTAAAGTAGGTACACCTTTTGGAGGAATGGTCTTTATAGAAATAGCTGAATCAGTTCCTTCAGGCGCAAATATTGAGGTAGATATTAAAGGGGTAGTTGATACACCATATTATGATTTAGGTAAAACAACATCTGAAGAATGGAAAGTTGCAAAAGATGCACCAGGTATATTTGCTGAAATAAGAACTCCTTATTTAAGATTTATACTTCCAACTAAATTTATTCGTCATATTGAAGATCCACAAAAAGCAGCAGAGTTTTGGACAAATGTAACTGCCTTAAGTGCCAATGCAATGGGACTTGAAAATAGAACAACACCAATGACTCTTACTTTTGACCAATATATAACCGTTGGTATAGCATATGCAAATGTATGGAGCTGGTCATGTAATTTACCACCAGAATGGTCAAAAGATGCATTTGATTATGATGGTCTAGTGAAAAATGGAAGTTGGGGAATAATACATGAAATAAATCACCATTATCAAAGAAGATATAGTTCATATTCTGATGAATGGGGCCTTGGAACTGATTTTACTGAAATAACTAATAATGCTTTAAGTGCTGCATCATATATTTTATATACTAATATAGCAGCTTCTAGAGGAGAAAATGGAACCGATGATTGGAATAAGGTTGCAGATCCATATAGTACTTTAAAGCAACAAATATTTGAAGGCGTTCAGTATTATCCTGGTGTACCGAATATAGGTAACTTTATGTTTAGTACATTTGCTCATGAAATTGGACCAATAAACTATGTTAATGTTATTAAATCAACTTATGAAGGCGGAACATTTAATGGAATATACATTCCACCATATGATTATAAACTTGAAAGTCAAGGCGGACTAAATAGAGATGATAGATATGATGATATGGCATATAGATTTTGCGTAGCTGGTGGACGTGATTATACATGGTATATACAAAACGAATTACTTTGGCCATTAAAACCAGAAACTGTTAAAGAGATAAAAGCTCTTGGATATAAAGAGACTATTCCAGTACAAAGTGTTTACGCAATGGGTGAAGTAGGAAGAGAAACAGGTAGACCTTTCTATATTCCATCTAGTGGTTACACATTTGACTTCCAAAAAAGTTTAGTTTCACCTGGAAAAGTAACTGTAGTAGATGTATCTCAACCAAAGTATGGAACATTACAATTAAGAGCAGATGGTAAATATGATTATTTAGCTAGTGCATCAATGCCTGAAAATGCATTAGATGAATTTGTATTAACAGTTAAAGTTGAAGAAGGTGGAATAAGTCATGAAACTAAGTTAAACTGTACTATAGCTGTAGATTATAATTCTAGTGTTGTAGAACATTTTGATATACTTAAATGGGATATTTATGAAGCTTTAGACGTTTTACCAAAAAGTACACCATACGGAAGCTCAACATCAACTGGAATGAGAATTGATTCAGCAGAAGGTGATAGATTATCTAGAAGTAAGGGATACTTTATGGTAGATGAAGCAGGAGAGTATGAATTCCAAGCTTTTGGAGATGATAGAGCTGCTTTCCAATTACATTTAGATGATGGAACAACACTACAATCTATAACTAATGATTATGCAAAGAATGCTGACGATGCACTTAAGCTTGCACAGCAAACTGATAATAAGGGTAGAGCTAAATCAACTACCTTCACAGTAACTTTAGAAGCTAATAAAGCTTATCCATATACGTTAATAGCTAAAAATACTGGTGGTATAGGTTGGGCTGATGTAAATATTAGAAAAACATCAGGAGATACTAGTTGGAAATCAATAACTAAAGTTTATTCTAACTCAAATGATATAGGTAAAGTAACAGATAAGAGTTTTACAATGCCAGAGCCTGAGTATGTTAGACCATCCAACTTAGCAGCAGCAGACGATACTATATTAAAGGGATTAACAGTTATTAGTACTCCTCAAGGAGTTATTCCAAATAGTGATCCAAATTCTCAGAAAGAAGGAATTAAAGAAAATATAGTTGATGGAGACATAAGTACATATTTCCATTCATCTTACGATAATTCTAATAGAACACCTTTCCCACATGAGTATATAATTGATTTAGGTGGAGAAAAAACTTTTAATAATCTAGAAATATATACACGTCAATCTAACCAAGTTGGTGTGATAGGAGATTATGAAATATTTGTAGCAGATGAATATGATGGAGACAAAACTGTTTGGACACCAATAGCTGAGGATAAAACAAGAAAAGGTAATTCAAGTGCCCCTGCAGACATAAAACTATCATTACAACCAGTAAAAGCTAGATATTTAAAAATTAAAGCTTTAAATAATAGAGATGGTTATGATATAACAATACTTGCAGAAGTAAAGGTATCAAATAAAACAAATGTTAAAAATGTAATAGCTCAAGACTCTAGCTTTATACAATATGAAGGAGATTGGAAAAAAGATTCCAATGGAGCCTTTGTAAATGGTGGAACATATAACTCAACTACTGGTTACTTTATGTATTGTTTTGAAGGAAATGAAAGTAATATATATGTAGCTAAAGATGTTGAAGTATAAATTAGAGTTGATGGTGGAAAGTGGGAAAGAGTTAAATTAACAGGATCACTAAGAGAACCTTCAGCTACATTAAATATGCTAAATGAAGGTAAACACGTGGTAGAAGTTCGTGCTATAAATGAAGAAATAGCTCTTAATATGATATCTACAGATGGTGTTTTCTATAAAGGACAAGCTCCTAAATCAAATCCACCAGTTATACATGGTGCTGATAATATAAAAATAGGAGTTGGACAAGTTGCTACCTTTGATAAGATGAAGGGAGTTAGCTATAGTGATGATATTGACACAACTGGATTACAAATAAATGTAACAGGAGAATTAGGTGAGCCTACTCCAGGAACAAATAAAGAATATACATTAACTTATACAGTAACTGATAGTGATAGAAATACTACAACTGTAGATAGAATAGTAACAGTAACAAATCAATTACCAGAAATAACAGGCTTAGATGATATAGTAATAAATTAAGGTGAAGGCAGTGGATTTGATTTTGCTGATGGAGTTACTGCTACAGACTTAGAAGATGGAAATTTAACAAAATCAATACAACTACCTACAATGGATTTAAGCAGTTTAACTGAAGGAAATTATTCTGTAGAATATACAGTAACAGATAGTGATAAAAATACTGTAATAGTTCCAAGAAAAGTAATTGTATTAAAAAATAACGTTGATAATGAAGTAAAACCGGAAGAAACTCCAGATGCTCCTGATGCACCAGGAGAAACTCCAGATGTAAAGCCTGAGGCTCCGATAGTATCTGAAAATACATCAGGTAACCAACATCAATCAAGCAATATTACTTTACAACAAAGTAATAAAGTTAATACTTTACCTGCAACAGGTAATGTTGTTGGAAGTTCACTTTTAGCTTCTATAGGTGGATTACTTGCAGGAGTTGGAATTAAACTATCTAAAAAGAAAAGAAAATAATAAAAAAATCACTAATTTATAAAAATTAGACTAACTTAAAAGATGATTTCTGTATTTTGAACAGAAATCATCTTTTTTTAATTTCATCAGGTAGATGAAAAATATTTGTTCTTAATGGTTTTACTACAGTTAAATTAAATGAAGATTAACTTTTTAAATATTATAGATATTCATAGTTTTTAGCTATAATAGAATCAAATTTTAGTATATAATATTATAAAATGATATTCTTAGGATGTGATTAAATCATGTTTGATAGCTGTAATATAAAAAATGATGTTGAATATAGTCTTGACAAGCAAATAAGAAATGAGATTGTTAAGGTTAGAGATACATGTATTTATAGATTAAAAAATGCAGATATATTATTATTTGGTTCTATAGCAAAGGGCAAATATAGGAATAGTAGTGATATTGATATATTAATATTAATTGATGATAATAAAAGTATTAGTGAATTAAGAAAACTAAGACATGAACTAGAAGATGATATAGATGCTCTAAATTTAAGTAGAAGTGTAGATATTAAATTATATAATAAAAATAGATATATTGAACTAAGTAAGGAAATAAGCTTTGAGGGAGATATAGTAAAAGATTTAATAGATATAAGGTGGTGGAATTATGGTTAAGAGAGATATGTTTTATTTTGCAGATATTGATGAAAAATTTATAGATTCAACAAAAGATAATGAAGGGTTAGAAGATGGGGTATTAGTTCATTGTCAGCAATGTATTGAAAAAAATTTAAAAGCTATTATTCAAAAAAAATATGGAGTAATATCAAAAGAACATAATCTTGTTAAACTGTTAGAAGTATTATATTTACAAGGTTATCCAGAATTAAAAAAGTATAAAAGTTTGTGTAGAGACTTAAAAGACTTTTATTTTAGTAGAAGATATGCTAGTGATGATTATGAAATTTTAACCCATGAAGAATATATTGATTATATTAATAATTTTTATGAGTTACTAAATAAACTTAAGAGAATCAGAAGTGAATTTGAATAAATTATACTATGAAATAAAACTGGATCTATTAAATCCAGTTTTATTTCATTTTTTTACAATAATTCAGTGGCAACTTCTAAAATACTATCCTTACTTACTTCTTTTAAATGGCCCTTTTCTAATCTTATTATTCTATGACAAATATTAAGAGCTGAAGGTCTATGAGTTATGATGATACAAGTTGGTTTATGAGACAATGCTTTAACTGCTTTTAATACCTTTACTTCTGTTTCAGGATCAAGGGCAGAAGTTGCTTCATCTAAGATTAATATTGGTTTCTTTCTTAAGAAAGAACGGGCTATGGCAATTCTCTGAGCTTGTCCTTCAGAAATACCAGTAGCTTTTTCACCAATTACTGTTTTAATACCATCTTCCAGCTCGTTAACGAAATCTAAAGCACAAGCATTTTTCAAAGCTTCATATATTTCCTCTTCTGTAGCTTCAAAGTTACCATATCTTAAATTGTCTTCAATGGTACCTGAAAATAAAGTATTTCCTTGAGGAACATAAGAAATTAAATTTCGGTAATCTCTATTAAAGGTATCTTCTTTATTATTTTCTTTTAAATAAACTTTACCATTACTTGGATTTATAAGAGAAAGTATCAGTCTAATTAAAGTAGTTTTTCCTTCACCAGATGGACCTACAAAAGCAATGGTTTCACCATAAGGAATAGTTAAATTAACATCATTAATTATTTTATTGCCTTTTTTGTATTCAAAAGATACATTTTCAAATGCTATTTCTGGATTAGTAAAATCAATAATTTTTGTTTCAGATGATTTTTCCAGTGGTATAGCTTCTAATTCCATTAATCTTTCTGCAGCTGCAATAGTTGATATTAAACCAGGAAACATAGCTGCCAATGAAGAAAAAGGATATTGTACTTTACTATATAGTTGTAACATTGCTGTAAAGGTACCATAAGTAGTTACACCAGTAGAAATATTTAAAGCACCCCAGCAAAAAATAGTAAAGTATGCTAAGTTTGAGCAAAGTGACATAGCTAGTCCAGTCATAGATGAAAGTTTAGTATTTTTCATGGCTATTTTATATTTATTGTCTTGAATTTGAACTAATCTATTCATATTTATTTTTTCCATGCAAAAAGCCTTTACAATCATTATGTTTTGCACAGATTCTTGAATGAAAGCTCTATATTTAACATCCTCTTCTTGATCTTTTTTATAAAGATCTTTTAGTTTTTTACTAAAATATCTACTTACTAGCACAAGAAATGGTCCAATAAACACTGCAATTATAGCAATAGATGGAGCTAAATAAATAAGTGTAGAAAAAGAAGCTAATAATGTTACTAAAATTGAAATAATATTAGGAATGGTACTAAGCAAAGTAGAACTTATAGTTGCTACATCGGAAGTTATTCTAGTTAATAGACTTACACTATGAAACTTACTTTGCTCTAACCAATTACTATATTCAATATGTTCAAATAACTTTTTTTGAATGCTTTGATTAAGCTTTGTAGATGCATGGGTGCTTAATAATGAAGTAATGGGACTTAATAACATCATACCTAAAGTAATACTAATCATAATAATAAGATACTTTATTACTTCAGAAGTATTACCACCTATAGCACTATCAATTAATGATTTTGAAACCAGCGTGTTATAAACACTAATTAAAGATGAAGCAGAACTTATTACAGTGGTAAAGATTAAAAACGGTATTACAGGTTTAGCATGGGATAAAATCCACTTTATCTTTATAAATAATTCTTTTAAATTATCAATATTCATTAGTTTTTTCCAGTTCATGTATTAATCTCCTTTTTTAGAATGCTAAGAATATATTAACATAAAAAGAAACTAAAACCAATTAAATACATGAATAATAAACTGTAAGTGAATGTTGAAAATTGACGTATGAAACTTCAAGTATTTATTTCTAAATATAGTAAAATAAATATATGAAAAATATTGATTATACTTAGAGGTGAATTATGGGTAAAGTATGGAGCATAAATAATAATTTTGGTGAAAATAAGAGAATTAAAGAAAATTACATTTTTATTTTATCCTTTATACTTCCTATGGTTATAATGTTTGTAGTATTTACATCATTAGGAGTAGGCTTTATAGGTGATAAGACCATAGTATCCAGTGATATGTATACTCAATATGTCGCTTACTTTGGTAAGTTTAAAGATATTTTAAGTGGAGATGGCAGTATTTTTTATTCCTTTAATAAGTCCATTGGTGGTAATAATATAGGATTATTTGCTTACTATTTAGCAAGTCCTTTAAATTTACTTTTAATATTATTTCCTAAGTCAGCCATAGGTGAGTTTATTTTTATTATATATCTAATAAAGATAGGTTTAGCTTCATTATGTTTTTCTCTATATATAAGTAAGGTTTATAAAAAGAAAGACTTATTTGTAGTGATTTTTTCTTTATGTTATGCTCTTATGTCTTATAACATATGTTTTCAAATGAATATAATGTGGATGGATGGTATGATGCTGTTACCATTGGTGGCCTTAGGTATTGAAGAAATAATACTTAAAGGAAAATATAAATTATATATGATAGTTTTATTTATGGTTGTGGTAAGTAATTATTATATAGGTTATATGATATGTATTTTTTCAGTGGTATATTTCTTTTATAAATCTATTATTTATAAAAAAATTAGTTTGCCAAGGACATTTAAGTTTTTTGGTGCATCCTTTATTACAGGAGGATTGGCATCTTTTTTACTTATTCCAGTATTAATATCCTTAAGTAATGGTAAGGCTGATTTTAATTTATTTAGTGAAGCCATAACCATTAAACAGAATTTAAGTAGCATCTTAAGTAAATTGTTTATTGGTAGCTATAATATGGGACAAGTAATGAAATCACCTACCAATATTTATTGTTCAGTTATGGTGGCAGAATTATTGATCCTATATTTTTTTAATAGGGAAATTAATATAAGAAATAAAATTGCCTCTTTAATAGTTATTGTGTTTATTGCTTTAAGCTTTTTTATAAGCACTTTCATATTATTATGGCATGGCTTTGATTATCCCATAGGATTTCAATATAGAAATTCATTTATATTTTGCTTTTTTGTAATTATTTTGGCCTATGAATGTTGGCTAAAAATTAAAGGAAGTAATTATAAAGGTTTAATTATAGCAGTTCTTTTTTTTGCAGTGGCAAGTATCTATGTAAGTTATGGAGATTATGATTATTTAGATAGCAATAAGATAATAGCTACATTTATAATTAGCCTTTGTTATATTATTGTATTTATGATTTGTATTAAATTTAATACAATCAGCAAGATTATATTACCCTTAATAAGCTTACTAGTTATGACAGAGCTTTCTTTAAATGCTTATCTTTCCATGAAAAATATTAAGTATATTGATAAAGGTCATATTGGTGAATATATTGAAACTGTATCGCCATTAATTGAAGAAGTAAAATCACTAAATGATAATTTTTATAGAATTGAACAAGTTTATAGAAATACTTTAAATGATTCTATGCTTTTAAATTATAATGGTCTTGGTCATTCCAGTTCAGCCAATGAAGAAAGTACTGGTAGATTAATTAAAAATTTCGGGTTTAAAACAAGTACCATTAATGAAATTTATAATATGGGGACAACCATACCTATAGATTCAATATTAGGTATTAAATATTTAATTTCCATGGAAGAGCCAGAGTTTTTTAAGTGCTATAAGTATAAGCAAAATATGTTTTACAATAAGATTAAAACAGAAGGAAGTTATGCTGTTTACCAAAATCCTTATGCACTACCTATAGCATTTATGGTTAATGAAGCATTAGAGTCTACCAAGATTAATGAAGCTAAAAATAAATTTGTTTATAATAATGATATATTAAAATCAATGGTTAACGAAAGTTATGATATATATAAAGAATTGAATGTCACTGATATTAAATTAAATAATTTATCAGAAGTGAAATATGATGATGAAACAGTATACCAAAAGGAAATTAAGGGTGTAAAAGCTACTATAGAGCTTACATTAAAGGCTCAGGAGTATGGGCCAGTATATATGTTTTTAAAGTCCAGTGAATATGAAAATGGATTTAGCAGTAAGAAAAGCAATATTAGCTCACAAAATGGAGTTTCCATAACAGTGAACAGTAATGTTAAATATGATCAGTTTACAGGTCATGGCTATAATATTCAATTTATTGGTACCTATCATAAGGATGAAGAAATAACCATTGAAATTTCTGTATTAAATGATAGCTTTAGCATAGATGAAGTGCAGTTATATTATTGCCATATGGATAAGTTTCAAGAAGTATATAAAAATTTATCTTCTAATATAATAGAAAATACAGTATATGAAGATGGATATGTTAAAGGAAATATAGAAGTAACAGCAGATAAGACATTAATGTATACATCAATTCCTTATGATGAAGGTTGGAGCTTAAAGGTTGATGGTGAGGATTATGATTATTTTAAAATACTAGATGGATTAATTGGTGTAAAGCTTCAGCCAGGAGAGCATAAAATTGAATTTAAGTATAAGTTACCAGGTTTAGAACTGGGCATAGGAATTTCTATATTTTCATTGGGAGTATTAATTTTAGCATTTAAAAATAAAAAAAGAGTCTTTTCTAAGTTAAAGAGTTAGAAAAGACTCTTTGTTATTATAAATGAATATTTTATAGTCACTATAATATATTAAGGTTATATTAAGGTTATATTATGTATAAAATTAAGCTCTAATATTTAAAATAAATTTATATAATAGTGAAAGGATGAACTGCTTTATGAAGAGAAAAGAGATTAAGGATGTTATTAAAAAATTTACATATAAAAATAAAAAGAGTTTATGTATATTTATGGTTTTAGCTGTTTTGGCTGGGGGAATTGTTATTGTTAAAATTAATTCTTATAAATCACAACAAACAATAGATTCTGAAAATTATGCTAGAACTGTTTTTGTTGAAAAGGGAGAAATAAATAGGTCAATAAATGTAAATGGTAAAATTGAAAGTGCAGAAGTATCAATGGTTTCAACATCATTAACGGAAAAAGTTAAGTCTGTTAATGTAAAAGTTGGAGACTATGTTAAAGCTGGAGATGTTATTTGTACTTTAGATGATGGTGATATAACAAAAGAAATTGAAAAGAAAAAATCTGAAATAGCTGAAAATAAGAAAGAATTAGAAGCTAATTATAATAAATTATCTAATCAGTTAAAAGAAGCAAAAAATGTTAAAGTATCTTCAGTATCAGCACAAGATAATGTAGTATCAAATTTAAAAAGTAACTATGAAAACACAGAAAATGATTTAAATAATTATGATGGAACTTATAAAAAGATTCAAAATACATATAACACAATGTTAAGTGCAATAGAAAGTAAAGTAAATAATTATAATGAAGCTGAGAATATTAAAAATTCTGCTTATAATGCTTGGATAGCTAGTGGAGGAAATGCTTCTTCTGATGAATATGTAGCTTATAAAAGTGCAGAAGAAAATTTAAATAATAAACAAAGAGAATTAGAAGAAGCAAAACAACTTTATAATTATGAAGAAATAAAAGAAAGCTATAATGCAGCACTGGCAATATTTAATGAAAAAATAAGCAATAGAAATTTAGCTAAGGAACAATATGAAGCAGCAGTAGCAAATCGTTTAAGTGTGATTAATAGTGCTGATGGAGAAATATCTAATCTTGAATCATCAGTTAATGATGCATATAAACAACTACAAAAAGCTGATGATAATGAAGAATTAAAAAATTTAGAAGAAAGATTATCAAAAACTGTATTAAAGGCTGAAACAGATGGGAAGGTAACAGAACTTAAAGTAAAGGTAGGGGCAGTACCAGAGGGACAAGTTGCTACAATTCAATCTGATAATAAACTTATTATAAGTGTTACTATTCCAGAGTATGAAATTAAAAATGCAAAAGTAGGGATGAATGCATTGATTACTACTAATTCTAGTGATAAAAAGATTTCAGGAAAGCTTACAAGAATTTCTCCTATAGCAAGTGATGGAGAAGCAAGTGGTTTTTCAGCAGATATATCTATAGATGATGCTAAAGACCTTTATATTGGAACAAATGCTAAAGCAGAGATAATAGTTTCAGAAAAGAAAAATGTTCTTATGGTTCCTAGAGATGCAATTAAGGAAGTAGGAGAAAAACATTTCTTAATGGTAAAAGGAGAAGATAATCAATTTATTGAAACAGAAGTAACTATTGGAGAAGAAAATGATTATTATGTTGAAGTAAGTGGAAGTGGTATAAAAGAAGGTAGTGAAATACTTGCTGATCTTACAAATTATAATGAAACAACAGAAGGTGTTGAGAATGAAAGTAAAGGTGAAGCATAATGATAGATAAAGTCAAACCACTAATAGAAATGAAAGAAATAATTAAGGCATATAATATTGGATTAGAAAGTGAAATTGAAATACTACATGGTATAGATTTGAAAATTTATGAAGGAGAATTTGTGGCCATTGTAGGGGAATCAGGTTCAGGTAAATCTACATTAATGAATATTATAGGAGTTTTAGATAAACAAACTGAAGGTGAATATTATTTAGATGGTATAGATATAAAAAATGCCAATGAAGAAGAAATGAATGTTATTAGAAATAAAAAGATTGGCTTTGTTTTTCAAAATTTTAACTTGATAGGAAGAACATCGGCTCTTAAAAATGTGGAATTACCTATGCTTTATGCAGGAGTACCAGCAGAAGAACGTACAAAAAGAGCTAAGGAACTTTTAAGTAAAGTTGGAATGGCATCTAGAGCAAATCATATGCCTAATGAACTTTCAGGAGGACAAAAACAAAGAGTTGCTATTGCTAGAAGTTTAGTAAATAATCCTTCAATAATCCTTGCTGATGAACCAACAGGAGCACTTGATAGTGAAACTAGTGCTATGGTAATGGATATATTTAATGATTTAAATAAAAATCAAGGAAAAACAATTATTCTTATAACTCACAGCAAAGAAATAGCAGAGCAATGTCCTAGAATTGTAACAATAAAAGATGGAGAAATTATAAATGATAGCAAAGAGGTGTTGAGTTAATGGGATTAATGGAAAATGTAAGGCTGGCTATCAGCAGTTTAAAAGCAAATAAACTTAGAGCATTACTTACAATGTTAGGTATTATAATAGGTATTGCTTCTGTAATTACCATTGTTACCATAGGAGATTCGCTGGCTGCATCAATAAATAGTGAAATGTCAGGCTTTGGTGCTAGAAATATTAATATGTACATAGAACAAAAAAACTTATTTACATATAATGAAAATGGAGAAGAAATTTATTCAGAATATGAAGCTCCTACAGAAAAGGATTTTGTTACAGATGAAATGATAAGCGATTATAAAAAAACTTTTGCTGATGATTTATTAGCAGTATCTATTTCAGAAAATGCTGGTAGTAGTACCCTTTTAAAGGGAAGAATTAAAGTTGATATAGATATAGAGGCTGTAAATTCAGATTATTTTAAAGGAGAAAATATTGAAATAATCACTGGAAGAGCATTAACAGAAAAGGATAATGATGAATTAAGAGCTGTTACTGTAGTAAGTGATAATTTTGTTGATAAATATTTTAAAGGACAATATACATATGATGAAGTTTTAGGTAAATCTTTTGAAACAGTTATAGGAAATAAT
>OMGY01002485.1_pt1 | contig 13828 bp, 6 predicted proteins | sample 1674461 | NCBI WGS metagenome assembly OMGY01 (sample SAMN05578579, study PRJEB25193) | human gut metagenome | biome: Human Microbiome; feature: human-associated habitat; material: feces | host: Homo sapiens | place: USA:Birmingham
CACAAGTCGGTCTTTCTGCAAAATGGGCAGGTAACCGGTATCCCAGCTGCCGTTGGTGAGGACAGTGGTATGCCAGATGGGTTGACCGTTGACATCCGTGATTTTGCTGTAGTCCACAATGCCGGTCACGCCGTCCGGGTGCGTGATATTCTCGGCGGCGTACAGATCGTACACAGCACCTTCCAGCGTAGTATCTCCGTTGCTGCCCGCAGCCAGATACCGCGCGGCATCCAGATCCACTTTTGTCAGCATGATATTGCCGAGAACGCGGTCGTTCTGCATTTTGTCGCCATCAGCGTGCATCGTGTAGGATTTTTCATTGTTGGCAATGCCAGTAGGGTCTGTGTCGTAGGTTTTGTCGGTTGCGTGGTCGCCAAACGTAATCGTGACGATGCCCTCACCGGTGTCGATCAGAGTGCCGCCGTTGTTGGCAGTGGTAATGTCAGCATTGTAATCTGCATTGCCGAGCCAAAGAGTTTGCCCATCCAGCGCCTTGGTGATTTCAAAGGCATAGGCCCGCTTGCCCAAAACGGAACCTGCCGCACCGGGGTTCGTTACATCCGTCCAGTCGCCATAGTAGCCACTGGGGGCACGGCTCTCCACAACCAAAAAACGGCCCTCGTTGCGCTGAGTATAGTAGATGTTATCCGAACCGTTGGCGTAACTGCTGTGGTTGATGACTTTGTAGGTGCCGTCCGGCTGGCGTTCCACCGCATACTGGTTATACCCGCCCGCTGGAATATAGCGCTGGAGCACGGTATCCCATTCATAAATCTTGAACGCTGCATCACCCTTGATACGCTGTTTGGTTTCGCTGTCAATTTTGTCGATGGCAACTTTGCCGGACCACTCATCGTTTTTCATAAGGTAGTCGTTGCTGCTGTTGGCGGGAACCGTAATGGTCTGGCTGCTGCCAAGGTCGCCGCCGAAAGCATCAAAGCCGTGGGGCACCGTCACCTCGTTGTAGGAGAATTTCAGGTTGTCAAAGTAGTTATGGGCAGCAGAAAGTGCAGCTTCAATTTCGCCGTTGACCTGACCTTCGCAGGCGCTCTGTGCAGCAGACTGTGCGGCGGATGCCTGTGCATCGGCGTCCTGCTCACTGTTAGCCGTAATGCTGCCGCTCTGGGAGGCCGACTTGCTGACGCTGAAATGCACCGTCCATGTTACAGAACCATCGCCGCCGTTCAGGTGGTAATTGTCATCTGCCGTATGTCCGCTGGTCGTGACGGACTGCATCCCATCCGGTGTAATTGTCCAGCTGCCGCCGTCAATGTCGGCAGGGATGCCATCAAGGATCGGTGCAATTTCAATGCCTGCGCCATCCACTTTTTCCAATGTGTCCAGCTGGATTTTGTCGGTATTGACCGTGTAGGAAAAATCCAAGGACTCGCTGCGCTCATAGCTGGCGCTCCACGGCTTATCCACCGATTCGCCACCGGTTTCAAAGCCGGGAATCTCGCTGTCGCCGCCAAGCACAACCGGGGTATAGTTCAGAACCACAAAGCGCTGCCATGCAGCATTGCTGGGCGTATACAGCGTGCCCACATACACGGTCTTGCCGGTCGGTGCCGCATAGGCTTCCGGTGCATTGACGATCTCGGCAGCGATGCTGTCAGGATACTGTTCTGCCTGCCAAGACAGCAGTGCGAGGTAATTGTCTGTTGCGTTATCTGCTGCATCTAAGGCAAGACTCGCGACCGCAGGCGCACCGTTATTGAAGCCTTTCGACCACAAAGTGGCCTGATCCGGCACCCAGCCTTTGTTGAAGTATTCAGCTTCGACCCACACCTGACCAGCGGGGGTATAATTGGCTACCGGTGGATATTTGTTCTTATAGGTAGCACCGGGACCCCATGCCCACTTGCCGCGATCACCGCAGAGGGCAGGCTGACCGCCCAGATAGTTCATCCAACCAACCGAGGTATTCACGCACTGGGTAACCTGCAATCCGGCGTAAGTTGCAATACCTTCATCCACCGAACACATTGCAACCTGCGTTTCCTGTGCAAAGCGATCATGCAAAATACCCGGTACCGGTGCGGAATCGTCCAGCGTAACATGGACGGTTTTCATCAGTGTCTGCGTTGCATCCGTGTAAGTCATGGTGACGCTGAAATCTTCGCTGGCTTTCACATAGATGCCCGCCACACTTGCGGAAACTTCAGAGAAATCATAATGCAGCTGGCTCTGGCGTTCTTCTTCGGTTGCCGGGGTCAAATCGCCGCTGGTAAAGCTATATCCCAGCAGCTCGACGTTATCGGGCAGCGTAATGTCCGCGCTGCTGCCGTTGGCGGGGTACATAACCTGCATACTGATAGGCACGATGGCGTAGTTCTCGCCATCAATGTGCGGGAACGCAGCAGTCGTGCTGTCCGCATCCAGAAGTGCAGCATCAAGCGCCACCTGCTGGAAAGAATCATCACTGACGCTGCTGTAATCTTCATTGCCCCAGCCCTCAATGCTGATTTTGGTTTCACCAACCAGTACCGGTAGGCCATAGGAATCCAGATAATATCCGGTCGGCTCCTGCGTCAAGCTGGGGTACATCTTATGCCAGATTTCGTACAGTTCGTCACTGCCGCCAGTGTCGCCCTCGGTTTCAGGTTCCTGTTGTGGGGCATCCTCGTCCAGTGATTCATCGGCTGTTTCCGGGGTTGCGGTACTGTTGGCATCGCTTTCGGATTTTGCTTCCTGCGTTGCCGCCTGTTCCGGCGTTGCGACCACAACCGGTCTTGCGCTGTCCTCCGCCAGTGCCCCATAGGGGAGCATACCGCAGCACATCATCGCCGCCATGCAAAGGGCTGTAACGCGCTGCCTCATTTTGAATTTGTGATTCATTGCACACAAGTCCTTTCTTTGTCAAAATTCATCTATATAAAAACAGCGCCTGTGGGTACAGACGCTGGAAAGCCAATAAAAAGTCCCGGCATTGCTGCCGGGAAAAGCTATTATACGAATTGTCACTTAGTAGGAAAAGTAGCTGAGAAACTGCGGAAGTTCTGCTTCCGGCAGTGTTTCCATGATTCTCAGCGCCATGTACTCCGGGCGACTGATTGCAGGCAGGAACTGCCGCGCATAGACTTTGCCTACGCGGGCACTGCCGACATCACGGATCATCCCTTTTTCGCTTAGTTTCCTCATCAGAGGGTAAATCGTTCGCGGATGCCATGAACCTTTGTATTGCTCGGTGATCTGGCCTAGAACCTGCTGCCCTGTAATGGGGTGCCCGGCGTTCCAGATAATCTGCATAACTTTCATTTCGGACTCGTTCAGCCTTGTCTTTTTTCGTTCCATGTTTATGACCTCACTGAAAAGTTACTGCCCAATAGGTATACTGTCCTGCTTCCGTGCTGCAAAACCAGCATCCGATTCCCATGCTGGAATAGTTGGGCGACACGATGCTGGCGTAGTGGTCGGGGCTGCTTTGCCATGCAGCACAAACGCTGCTTGCGGATGCAAACGGACCGGCTGCAATAATCTCACCGCAGACGGCACCGGAATGGTCAAACGAGCCACCAGATGCAAAACTATCACAACGGGAGTTTGCAATAGAACTTAAGCCACCATCTACGGTCAGCGCAGGCAGACCAGCCGCGGCGCGCATGGCGTTGATATTTTCCGCTACCGCCCAGTAAGCTGAATCGGAACTGTCAATGCTCCACCACTGGTCAGTCCCTGCTGCAAGGTCAAACGGAACTGCACCATAGCTCATGGATACTTGCTGCGATGCCTCCGCCTGCTGCACAGGTGCAGCGGTTGCGGCAGGAGCCTCAGTAGGAGCTGGGGTAGGTTTCGCAGTCGGGGCTGCGGTGGGGGTCGGTGTTGCGGTAGGCTCTGCCGTTGGTACCGGCGTCGGATCAGGCGTTGGCGCAGGAGTGGCAGTCGGCGTTGCTCCACTGCTGGTTTCCGGCGTGACCTCCACCAGCACACTGGTTTCAGGGGGCTCAAGGGTTGTCGGCTGCTGCGCGGCGCATCCGCATAGGGCAGCAACCATAAGGGTCAAAATAAACATAGACTTTTTCATTCGATTCCTCACAATCTATAAAGGTAAGTGTACAGCGCGGACGCGGCGCAAATCAGAAGATTGCCCACCCACATAAGCAGCTGCGGCAGCGCAATTGGACTGATCAGAAATGCAACGGCAGCAGAAGCTGCTGCTTCACCATAGCATCCATCCAGCAGCGCCAGCATAGCGGCAACACCGCCGAGGAGAGACAACAACCCGCCAAAGGCTCCCACAACTCCATACAGGAGATTGAGGAGAAAGCCCGCTGCAAAGAGCACCAGCACGACCGGCACCGCAAGGATTCTGAGAATCCAGAGTAAAGCGATATTTTTTCTAAGTTGAATCAGCATAATTTCCACCTCCACCCTCATCATACAGGAATGATTTTATTTTGCAAGGCTGTCGATTTACCGTTCCAATTCATCATCCGATTGAATCAGTGCATCTTCCGGTTCTTCTTCCAATTCTTCCGCTTCGCCCTCAATAATGGGTGCATCATTGCCCACATTCAGCAGGGCATCCAGCTCGGCAAGGCGGGCACTTTTATCGCTCAGTTCCTGCTCCTGGAAGAACGGCTGCTTCAGTTCTTCCTCTGCATTGGTAAGCTGTTTTGTAAGCTGTTCCAGACTGCCATGCAGTCGGTTCAGGTCCTGTGGCAGAGCAGAAACTACATTTTGGAAGCGAATCATGTTGCCGGCAGCATCATTACCCAGTTTTGTCGTGTGCGTTGCCTCGCCAACAAGGTGGGCATGGAATACCTTTTCCAGCGGTTTATATTCGACTGTGATTTCAAAGCCTGCATAGTGACCTACCGGCACAGGTTTCGTTGCCCGCACTGCTGCACCGACAAGCCCCAGCAGCGCCTTACCTGCATCCTCGCGCTTATCGTAGGTTTTCCCGTCCAACTCGATAGAAAAGATGAGCTTTTTATCGGCATCATAAGACTGGTGTTCTTTTGCTGTCTGAATATCCTGCTCAAATGCACGGATTCGATGCTCGGTTCCTTTGATTTGGCGCGGGAAAGTCACGGCTACCGCATCTTCCAACCGGTAATGCTGGCTGGTGTAGGCAGCTTTCAGGGTCCGCAGCCGCGCCACTTGAATGTCCAAGTCCATCTTTTCCTTGATCATGGGGTTACCCGCTGCCAAAGCCTTGACTTCGGCATAGGTGAGCGCAGCTTCGTCCAGATCCTCGCAGCTACGGGCTGGGGATTTTGACGTCATAATTTGCGAAATAAACTTCTGTTTATTCTCGACAAGCTGCCAGCTGTACGAATCAAAAGTTGACTCTGTAACGTAAATAAATATGGAAACTTCCTTGTTCAGGTTGCCTTGGCGGACCATGCGTCCGTTACGCTGGGCAATATCAGCAGGTCGCCATGGGCAGTCCAGATGGTGCAACGCAATAAGCCGTGTCTGTACGTTGGTACCAGCGCCCATCTTCTGGGTGCTGCCCATCAGGACGCGCACAGTGCCATTTCTGACTTTTCCAAATAGTTCAGCTTTTTTTGTTTCGGTATCCGCATCGTGGATGAACTGCACTTCCTCTTTGGGGATGCCCTTGGCAACCAGCTTATCGCGCACATCGTTGTATACGTCAAAGCCGTCCTCCTTGGGGGTGCTGAGGTCGCAGAAAATCATCTGAGTGGAGTGCTGCTCCTTGGTCTTTTCCCATATCTCATATACCTTATCCACACAGGCGTTGGCCTTGCTGCCGGGATCATCCGGCAATAAAGGGTTCATGAGCCGCTGGTCCAGTGCAAGTTTTCTGCCGTCATTGGTGATGCGCAGCATATTATCTTCCGTGGGCTGCACTTTTCCGCTTCGGACCTTTTCGGCGCGGTCTGCCAAGCCTTTGACCATTCTTTTCTGGACTTCACTTGGCTGTAACACCACATTGGTGGGCTTGCCGCCCACCAGTTCCGGCACCGGCAAATGCAGCATATCGGCGGTCTGAATGTCCGCAGACATCTTAAAAAGGCTCATGAGTTCCGGCAGATTATAAAATCGCGCGAATCTGGTTTTTGTGCGGTATCCTGTACCAGTTGGGTTAAGCTCAATCGCTGTAATGCTTTCCCCAAAGGTCGATGCCCACGAATCGAAGTTGAGCAAGCCCTCTTTTTCCAACAAGCCCCTTTGCAGATAGCGCATCATGACGTACATTTCCGTCATGGAGTTGCTGATGGGCGTTCCCGTTGCGAAAATCACGCCGCGCCCGCCAGTCACTTCATCCAGATAACGACACTTGCCGAACATATCGCTGGACTTCTGTGCTTCGGAGGTAGAAAGGCCAGCAACATTGCGCATCTTGGTGTAAAGATATAGGTTCTTGTAGTTCTGGCTCTCGTCCACAAATAACCTATCTACGCCTAATTGTTCAAATGTGACCACATCATCCTTGCGGTCGGTGGACTGTAGCTTTTTCAGTTTCACCTCCAGTGTTTTCCGTGTCTTTTCCATCTGTTTCACGGTAAAATGCTCACCGGACTGTTCCTTGGCCTCTGCAATGGCATTTTCGATTTCCTCGATCTGATCTTCGATGATCCGTGCCTGCCGTTCCGCAGAAAGAGGGATTTTCTCAAACTGCGAGTGGCCGATAATGACGGCATCGTAGTCGCCGGTTGCGATGCGGGCGCAAAAACGCTTTCGATTGGCGGGTTCAAAGTCTTTCTTGCTGGTAACGAGCAGCTTTGCATTGGGGTATAGCCGCAGGAACTCGCTGGCCCACTGCTCGGTCAGATGGTTGGGCACCACGAACAGGCTTTTCTGACACAGGCCCAAACGCTTGGATTCCATTGCCGAAGCTGCCATCTCAAAACTTTTGCCGGCACCCACCTCGTGGGCGAGCAGGGTGTTCCCACCATAAAGCACATGAGCAACTGCATTGCGCTGATGTTCCCGCAGATTGATCTCCGGGTTCATACCGACAAAATGGATATGGCTTCCGTCATACTCGCGGGGCCGGGTACTATTGAACAACTCGTTATACTGCTTCACCAGCAGATTCCGCCGCTGCGGGTCTTGCCAAACCCAGCCTGCAAAGGTATCCTTGATGGCCTGCTGCTTCTGCTGGGCAAGCATCGTCTCCTTCTGGTTCAGGACACGCCGCTCTTTACCATCCTCCTCAATGGTATCATAAATGCGGCAGTCCCGCAAATTCAAGGTGTCCTCCAAAATCTTGTAGGCGTTGGCCCGATGGGTGCCGTAGGTTTCGGTGGACATGATATCATACATTCCGGCGGCAGATTTGTTGCCGATGCGCCATTCGGACGTAAATGGAGAGTAGCGGACTTGGATCAGGTTGTTATAGCGGATGCGGTAGGGCGGCTGAAAAGTCTCCATCATAAACTGCTGCACAATGGCGGGATTCAGCCATGTGGCACCCAGTCGGATGTCGATTTCTGATGCTTCAAGGTCCTTCGGCTGCGCTTTGGTCAAAGCCTCCACATTGATCTTGAACTCCGGGTGGCTTTCAGCGGCAAGCTGAGCCATGCGCAGTTTATTCCGCACATTGCCGGAAAGATACTCGTCCGCAGTCTGCCAGCCTGCTTCCGGCTCATCTGCATCCGCAGAAGGGTCTTTGAAAATCACGCCTTGCAGCTCTGTGGTAATACGCTCATAATCGCCGGGAGAGCCGAGAAGTTCCGCCATATAGGGCAGATCAACACGGCCATGTTCTCCAATGGACACTGCCAGTGCTTCGCTGGGGGTGTCCACGCTGGTGACGGTGCGCTCCGGGCGAATCGTTCGCTTGGTGAACATATCCGCCTTGCTTTTGAGCTGTTTATTCTCATCGAGATTTTCCAAAGAGCAGAGCAGATAGTAGGAACTGTCATCATCGAACAGGCGGGCATTTTTCTTGTCGTTGATCAGTCCGTATTTTGCAGTAAAGGCATCGTAGGCGGCGTTCAGCTTTGCCTGTGTCGCCTTAATGTCCTCGTCCGGGTAGTCGTTCAACTGCTGGTCAATCAGTTCGTTGACGATCTGCCGCAGTTCCACCATGCCAGTGACACGCCCCTTGGCGTTATCGGACAATTCCACCTGCGTCATGATGGAGTTTTCGCGGTAGTAGATCTCGCCATCCACCACAGTATAGCTGAAATTTTTCACGGTAGGATCTGCGGGCAGCGTTTTGCGCTGTGCTTCCACATCTGCGACGTCCGGGGCAGCAATCTCCACCGCAGTGTAATTGCCCTCGATGTGCTGCACCGCTTCGGCAAGCTGATCGGCAAGGCTAGTGCCATCGATGGGCGCAACGGTCAGGTCGTGACCGTATTGGGTGCTTTCCAGTTCCAAATTTCCCAGCACCATTTCCGGGTGGTCTACGAAATACTGGTTGATGGCAAAGCCATCTTCGGTCTTACCGAGCTGCACCCATGCAGGTTCGATGTCTGCAGGGCGGTCACGCTTCTGCAAAAAGATAATATCGCTGACAACATCCGTACCAGCGTTGGCACGGAAAGCGTTGTTGGGCAGACGAATGGCCCCCAGCAAATCAGCACGTTCCGCCATGTACTTGCGGGCACTGCTGTCTTTGCTGTCCATCGTGAAACGGCTGGTCACGAAAGCAATCACGCCGCCCGGTCGGATCTGGTCGATAGTCTTGGCGAAAAAGTAGTTGTGGATAGAAAAACCCAGTTTGTTGTACGCCTTGTCGTTGACTTTGTACTGACCGAAAGGGACATTACCTACGGCAAGGTCGTAAAAATCTCGGCGGTCGGTGGTTTCAAAGCCAGCAACCGTAATGTCGGCCTGTGGATATAGTTTTTGGGCGATGCGTCCGGTGATGGAATCCAGTTCCACACCATACAGACGGCTGTCAGCCATGCCAGAGGGCAGCATACCGAAAAAGTTGCCAATACCCAAGGAAGGCTCCAAGATATTTCCAGACTGGAAGCCCATCTTTTCCACAGCATCATAGATGGCGCGAATTACCACCGGAGAGGTATAGTGGGCATTCAGAGTGGAAGCGCGGGCGGCGGCATACTCCTCTTCGGTGAGCAACCCTTTCAGTTGGGTGTACTCGGCAGACCAGTTTTCCTTGTTGGGGTCAAAGACATCTGCAAGACCGCCCCAGCCTACATACTGCGAAAGCACCTGCTGCTCCTCGGCGGTGGCACCGCGATGCTCCTGCTCCAAAGTGCGCAAGGTCTGGATGGCTTCAATATTGCGGGCGAATTTCTGCTTGGGGCCTCCGACACCCAAATTATCATCCGTGATGTGAAAATTTCCTGCGGCTTCCGGCATCGGTTCAGCGTTCAGGGCTTCGTCTGCGGCAGCAGCATCCGGAAAGGTCTGCCACTCGCCATTGACCTCCACAGAGATAGGCAACTTGTCCAGTTCCTCATCAGGTGTAGGTTCATCCCGCCGCAGACCGTCCTCGAATTGCTGCTTGTTGAGTACCTCGTTATCCCACGACTGCCCATGCGCGCTGGTGTCGATGCGCACATCGGTTTCGCCAACATAGCCGATTTTGCCTTCGATGGTTCGGGTGGGAAGGTCAACAACAACTTCGTCACCGACCTTGTAATCAACAGCCTTTTCAGGAGAAACGTCAATAATTTCATCCTGCTGCTGTTCATACAGTTCCCGGATATTGGGCAACCGTTCAACCCGGAAGATGGGCTGTCCGCTGTTGGTCAAGTCCATGTCCTGCAAGCTGACGGATTTGAACATGAAGTTGACGTGATCCACACGGAAATCCCGGCCATCTAGCTTGATGATGATGCCGATCGGCAGATAATCTTCCTCTCGCAGATATTTTGTCTGATGGTGGGTACCATCTCCGCCCTGTCCGGCTAGATAGATGCTGTTGCCCTCGGCCCACAGCTTCTGCGATTTTGCTACCCACTCTCTGCGCAAAAAGCCGGTCACTTTGACTTTTCCCAGCGCATTTTCCTGTGACAGCAAATTAGAACGAAAAACTTCCTTTACAGTGATTGCATCTTTGTCATAGAACAGAAAATATCCGCCCAGTTCAAAGCCAATCAGGGTATTGGGGTACTGCTCTTTCAGAGCATTGTATTCGGCAGCGGCATCACCATCCAGCATTGGGAGCTGTCGTTCCGCTTCCTGCACGGCGGCACGATGCTCTTTTTCCTTATCGGTCAGGTAGCGGTCAGACTGAATCATCAGGTCGATGTATTTCTCGACCTGTGTCCAGCTTAACGTAACCTTTTGATGATCCGGGTAGTGGTCAAATTCAAGTCCTTTTCCATCATGATTTACAAAACCGCTGCTGCCATCCAGAAAATCCTGCGAATGTCCGCCGATGCCGTACTCTTTCGCCAATGCTTTAGCGCGGAGTTTGCGGTCGGGCTGTGTCTGGTACAGTTCGATGATCCGCTGCTTGCCATCCTGAAAACCGGAACCATGCTTGCGCAGTTCATTCTCAATTTCAGCCTGCGACAAAACAAAAGCGGAGGGCGATTTTTCGCTCTCCGCTCGGTCGATATGTTCAATTTGCTGGGCTTCGGTGGGGATGACGGCATCCAGAAAACTTAGCTGTAGATCAGTTCCGTCCGAATCACTTCCTCGACCTGCTCCTGTAGGCTGTTCATGTGCTGTACCCACGCCATCTGATTCTTCTCCTTGTCCGGGGCCGGGTTCTTCGCCAGCAGATCGGCCATCAGTTGCTTCTTCATCGCTGCTGCGGTCTGCTCCAGTTCGGTCAGGGTCGGGTACAGGCTCCCGTTCAGGAGCATCGTGTGGTACAGAACCGGGTGCTGCTGTTTCAGAAAGTTCAGGCGCATCCTGCCGTACTTGCCCAGCGGGTTCTTCGGCTGATGCAGAGTCAGGTTCGGGAGAAGATAATCCCCGGTCTGCGTGTAGTTCAGATTGCTGCTCATATTCATGCTGGCTCCTTTCATTGTTTCGGCGGCGGATGGTCGTTTTGACTGCCCGCTCGACGGTGCGCAGGACTTCGCGGCTGATGTCGCTGACTGCGGCACCGAGTGTGTAGACAGTGTCCGGGGTAGAAAAATCGTAGATGGCCTGAAAACTGTCTTTGTCAAAATAGCCATCCGGTTCAAATCCACAGCGTTCCAGCAGCGTGTAGGTGACGCTAATGGCGGCGGCAGACTTGAACTGCATCTCCACCCCGGCTTCATCATAATCCATCAAGAGCGAACCGTCAACGATGGCACGGATGTCGCCGCCGTTGTTGTCCCAGTAATCCGCCACCAGTTTCCCGGCAACATCCGCAAGCTGCTGGCTGACACGCTCTCCGCTGATGCCGTAGGTGGCGGCGAGCATTTCTGAAACCGGCTGTTTCAGGTCATCGTTGTACTGCCACAGGTCGGGGTCACGAGAATTGCGGCGCACCCCAGTGTCCGACACATCAAAAACGTAGTGCAGACGAGGATATCCACTGGATTCATCCAGCAGCGCGATGCCCTTCGAGCCACGCCGGACATAGCGATTCATCCGGTTGTTCCAGATGTCGTAATCGGCACAAGCCGTGGCATCGGGCCGCTGGGCATAGATCATCAGCTGATCTTCAAAACGGTATTTGTACAGCCGGGATGCTGTGGTCAGGTATGCTGTCCAGCTTTCCCAATACCGTGTCAGACCGTTGGCCGTGCGCTGTGCAAGAGCAAAGTATTCTTCGGTTTTGCTTGGCATTTTTGCCTCCTTTTTCAGATTTTAGGGTATAAAAAGAGCGGACAACCGTTTTGGGGTCGTCCGCTGAAGGGATGGTTTGATTTTGTTGGTCGAATAATGGAAATTGCCTGTTATAAAATATCCGCAACAAATTCCTCTGTCAAACGATTCACCTGTTCGGGTTTGTCTGTATTGGAATTGTGTCCTGCTCCTTCGATCCACGTCAAAGGAATATTCGTATTGCGATGCCATGCTTTGTTGTACCGTATACACGAACCAGCGTGATCTTATGTGCCGCATATCAGCAACGCCGGACATTTGATCTCATACGGCAGATTCTTTTCTATGGCCGCTGCCAAAATACGAAAACCATGTCCGGCAATTTGTGCATAGCGTTTCTGGTTTCCGTCATAAGTCAGCATCATTTCACGCATGAGATTTCTACCGTAATCAGACGTAGCAACGCCTTCCGACCCCGATTTCAGGAGCCATTTCCACGGATAGTGAGCATATACCGGTTCCATCCGTTTCAAGAGCCAGATTTCAACTGCTGTCACATAGCTTCGTTGCAACGGTGCAGAGTCAATGGAGACAAAACCTGTTAATCGGTTTGGATAGAGCTGTGCATAAGCCTGCCCAACATATCCGCCCATAGACTGCCCAACAATGACCGGTTTGGCAATTTTATCTTGATTTAAAATATCGTTCAGCCATTTTGCCTTATCGAACAAATCGAAATCAAACCGAAACGGCCATGAAGCGGCGTGTGCCGGTGCATCCCATACCACAACATTACACTTCTCCTTGAAATGTTGAATCTGCTTATCAAACAATCTATGATCGGCAGTCAATCCGGGCAGAAAAACAAGGGTAATTTCATCCGGGTGTGAAACGTTTGTCCAATAGTGGATTGTTCCGCAAGGAGTCTGATATGTTTTTTCTTCCATTAATTTTCTCTCCAAAACTTGAATTTTACAAGTAAAATGACCGAAATTATTTATTTGCTATTTCTACGATCATTATGCTCATAGTATTTCATTTTATCTTGATACATCTGTTCATCGATTCTATTTACACACTTGCTCAAGCATCTCTCTCGCCCAGAAATACTGCCCTTTATCATCGAATTCCCTATAAAAAACTTCAATCATCATCGTTAAATATAAAATAATATCATACCAGCGCAATCTTTTTAATTCATCTTCCGAAAACGAAGTCTGCCCAAAGCCTTCCAGAAAATGTTTACCTCTGTTATGTATTCTGAAACGGTCATCCATAAATGGTTCACCCCATAATGCTCTTTCCCAATCAATTATCCCAGACACATGTCCATCTTTTATAAATACATTTCCTTCCCACATATCCCAGTGAACCAAAGATGCATTATGGATTGTTTCAAAAGCAGACTTATCATTTTCCAATTTGTTCAAAAAAGTCTGTTCATCATATATAATATCTATCCCTCTTTTTTGTGCATCTGAAATTAAATTTTCCAGCATTTGTTTTACAAATTTAAACAGAGAATCATATCTCGTATCTTCTCCCAGAAAACCGAATTCAGAATTTTGAATATTTGACAGTTCTTGGGATATCTTGCCAATCTCTGTATCTATTGTGGCAATTTCCTCTTCCGACATACCATCTTTTACCAAAAAGAAGTTGTCACCCTCCAATTTTTCCATGAAGAAGTAGTTACCATCGCATATAGTGTTACCAGTATCATAATACTGAACATCCGCAACCTTAAATGAACAATTTTCTGCAACCAACTTCATGGCGTTTATTTCTGCCTGCATCAAATTGACTTCATTTGAGGTATTCCCTCTTCTATCTTTCGCTGCAATTTTCAGTATGCTTTCACTACCATCTTTAAATGTGATAGCATATGTTACATTACACATTCCCTCTGTCAATTCTCTTATTTCTGCTATCTGCTTATCCGGGAACGCCATCTTTGCCATGCTGGAAATTGTTTCCTCGGATTGTCTGTTTTTGGTAATAGCCATTTTGTAACCTCCAATACAACTTCTTATTTGCTAAAATGATTTTATCATATCGTCAATCCAAACTCAACGGTCAAGCCGGAACTTGAACAGGCTTTCAATCAGCTTTGTTTTGATGTAGTCCCCCATATCAGAGTTATAATAGCCGTTCATTTTGGAAAAGTAGCGGATATGTTCTTGATAGGCTTCGTATTCAGTCATGGAAAATCCCCCTTTCT
>OMGY01002490.1_pt1 | contig 13794 bp, 9 predicted proteins | sample 1674461 | NCBI WGS metagenome assembly OMGY01 (sample SAMN05578579, study PRJEB25193) | human gut metagenome | biome: Human Microbiome; feature: human-associated habitat; material: feces | host: Homo sapiens | place: USA:Birmingham
TCCTCGAGCTCGCCGTACTCCTCGACCAGGGGCATGAGCTCGTTCACCCGCCCGACGATGCGGCGCTGCTCGGCGAGGGGCGGGAGGGGGATTAGCAGGTCCGCTGCCTTGGTAGCACTTAGCCCTTCCTTAGTCGCCCCAACTTGGCCAACCATTATTGCCGACTGTACTAGAGGCGAAATGATCGCCGCGTGCAGGTATCCGCTGACGATTTGAAGCACAGGTCTCATAATTAGCACATGCTGATTCACATCGGCATCTCCGAATGTGTTGGGGACGATTGCGCAACGGCCGATCGATGCCCCCGTGATGTTGAGTAGCATGTCATTTGGCAACACGTGGCTTCCGCGCCTACTAAACAACGAGCGCGAGAAATGTGCAACGTCGTCAAGCCTGAGCCCCTCGTTGTGAACATTCTGGGATCTGATTAGCATTGGGCCTTCGTCTTGGTAAACCTTTCGGCCGCCCACAGGTGTGCTTCCTGAGCCCATCTTGGTGAAAAAGGATGAAAGTCTCGACCAGCACCACCCCTCGGGCAGCTCCTCAAACGGCACCTCATCCGCGATACACTTATCGCTAGTCACGCGGCCCTTGGCATCCACCCTCTTCTCATAGGGGGAGCCATCGGAACCGATATAGATAACGCTCTCCCCGCCCTTCGGGAATTTGGCCTTACCTTCAGCAATAAGCTTATGCTTTTCTTCACGAATACGTTCGAGAAGGACGCTGGCAGGCTCGTCGTTCGGATCCTGTGGCACAAGCTTACCCTCAATTGCCATTTGAAGGATTGAGTTCTTCAGGTCTTTTGCCTTCATCTACGCCTCAATCCCAAGAATCTCGCAAATACGAGCAAGCTTCTGGTCAATCTCGGCATCGAGCTTAGCACGCTCCTCTTTGTAGTTCCTGATCAGTTCGTCAGGCGGTAAGATCTCCTCTTCCTCGTGAGGATAGCCGCATACGTCAAAGTTAAAGCCGCCGTCTCGCAGCTCGTCAACCGTATAGAACTTAGCCTTGGGATTGCCGTCTTCCTCGATATCCCGACGGTTCTCCCACCATTCCTTTACAGGCGCAAAATGTTCAATCCTAATGGGCTTAGTCTTAGAGAAGTGTTTATACCCCTCGGGCATGTCCATGCGATAGAACCAAACGCCCTCAGAGGCCCCCGTATTATCGAAGAACAGAACGTTAGTAGTGATGCTCGTGTACGGAGCGAAGACACTCTGTGGAAGACGCAAGACAGTATGCAGGTTCATGTCCTCAAGCAGGCGACGCTTGATCTCCGTCTTTGCACTATCCTGGCCAAAGAGAAAACCATCCGGAATGATAACAGCAGCGCGGCCGCCTCGCTTAAGACGATAAAGAATGAGTCCAAGGAATAGATCTGCGGTCTCGGAGCTACGGAGTGCAACAGGAAAGTTATTTTGCACCGATGCACTCTCGGACCCGCCATAGGGAGGGTTCATAAGTACAACGTCAAACTGGCCGTCAGGCTTGTGCTTCCACTCGCGAACGTCCTTCTCGAGAGAGTTATCGTGAAAGACTTCAGGATTATCGATATCGTGCAACAGCATGTTGGTCACGCACAGCAGGTAAGGGAGCTGCTTCTTCTCGATACCGTAGACCGATCTTGCATAGAACTCACGATCGGCTGGAGTCTGAACCTGGGAATCGAGAATCTTGAGAGCGCTCGTCAAAAAGCCGCCCGTGCCACACGCGAAGTCAGCCACAGTCTCGCCGAGCTTGGGCGCAAGCGCCTGGGCCATAAAGTCAGTCACCGCTCGGGGCGTGTAAAACTCGCCGGCATTACCTGCGGACTGCAAGTCTTTCAGGATGGTCTCGTAAATTTCACCGAAGGCGTGGCGCTCTTTGTACTCGGTAAAGTCAACCGACCCGTCAATCTCGTTGATGACTTGACGAAGCAGAATCCCATCCTTCATGTAGTTGTTGGCGTCAGTAAAAGCAGCCTTGACGACGACGTGTCGCAAAGGCGCATCAGGTGCAAGCTCAAGACTCTCAAGAGTCTTGAATAGATCATTGTTTACAAAGTCGAGAAGCTCATCACCAGTAAGCGCCTTACCGTCCTTCGCATCGTGCGCCCAGCTATGCCAGCGCAGGCGCTCGGGGATGATGGACTGATAGGAGTCATCGTGAAACTCCCACTCCTGCTCCTTGGCATCGTAAATCTTGAGGAAGAAAAGCCAGGTCATCTGCTCGATGCGCTGCGCATCGCCATTGATGCCAGCATCTTTGCGCATGATGTTCTGCAGGGTCTTTACAAGAGATCCCAGTGCCATTTGCTATCGTTACCTTTCTCTATGCGATGTAGAGCTCGTCCTCGAGCATCTGCGCTGCCTGAATGTACTGTTGTTTGCCGCCGAATGCGGCAACGATCTTCATTGGGCTGCCAAACCGACGGAACTCCTCGAGATCGAGGACATGGGTATCGTCCAAGTCTACGAGGTTCGACGTCGTATATTTGTCGAGAAGTGCTTCAAGGACCTCGCGCGCGACGCCGGCATACTCATAGAGCACGCCCTTTTTCTTGACACTATTGGCCCTCTCACTGCGCGTCAGGGGCCTCTGGTCGTAAGCAATATGGCAGATGAGGTCAAAGTCGCTCATTTGCTCTTGTCCAGTCTCGCGCCGCAGCTCATCCAGAAATACGCCACGTGCACGCAGCTCGTCGATAATCGCTTGCTTCTTATGCTCAGAGTTCCACGCCGCCAGGAAGTGGTCAAGAGTGTCGTATTCGCCGAGAATGTTTTTCCGTGTATAGTCCTTAAGGCTCTCAGTTACAAGAAGACCATCGGAGGAGTAGTACTGCACCATCTCCGACACCACATAGACGTCGGCCCCATGAACGTGATATTTCACATGAGAGGACGAATCATCCGGCGGTAATACGGGTGGGTCTACGATCAGAGGCGGGGGCGGGACGGGGCTGCCGCCATTGCCGCCAGGACCCGGATCCGCAATGGGGTCACCCGGATTGGGCTCAAACACAACAACAGGTTCGCCATCAAACTCGGGATCTGCAAACAAGCGCGACGCGTCGCGAAAATCGAGGATGGTGAAATAGAGTTTGTCGTAGTCCTCACAGATACGGGTTCCGCGGCCGATAATCTGCTTGAACTCCGTCATTCCGTGCTCACCGAACTTGTTGTCGAGCACGACTACCTTACATGTCTTGCAATTAACGCCAGTGGTGAGAAGCTTCGAAGTCGTAACGATGGTCGGGTATTTCTCGTCGGGGTCGATGAAGTTATCTAACTGAGCCTTACCTTCCCTGTCGTCACCCGTAATCTTCATGATGTAGGTGGGGTGATCTCTTACGATATCGGCGTTCTCGTTTACAAGGGCACGTCGCATATTTTCGGCATGCTCGATGTCGACGCAAAAGACTATGGTCTTGGAGTAACGATCCGTCTCCTTTAGAAATTGAGTTATCCGCTTGGCAACTTCCTCGTAGCGCTCTTTGATGACAATCTCGCTGTCGAAGTCTTGCTTCTCGAAAACACGTTTGGTCAGAGCTTCACCGCGATCATCTACGGTGCCTTCCTCAGTACGGTATCCGTAAATGTCGACGTTCAGCTTAGGACGAATAACTTTATACGGGGCAAGAAAGCCATCCTCGATTCCCTGTTTAAGGGAGTAGGTGTAGACAGGTTCGCCGAAGTAGGTAATGTTTGAAACCTCTTCAGTCTCCTTTGGCGTAGCCGTCATACCGATTTGAATTGCACAATTGAAATACTCAAGTACCTTACGCCATGCGGAGTCCGCCGCGGCGCTTCCGCGATGGCACTCGTCGACGATAATCAAATCGAAGAATTCCGAGTCGAACTCGCGGAATATTTCTTCACCGTTTTCTCCAACAAGCTGTTGGTAGAGCGAGAAATAGACCTCGTAAGCAGAATCGAGCTTTCGACCTACGACCTTGGTTGTAACCCTCTTGAGGGGTTTGAAATCGCCGTCTATGGTCTGATCGACGAGAATATTGCGGTCCGCCAGATAGAGAACCTTACGAACCTCGGTAGTCTGTCGCAAGCGATGAACGATTTGAAAAGCCGTAAAAGTCTTTCCCGTTCCCGTTGCCATAACGAGCAAGATGCGATTCTTACCTCGCGCAATAGCTTCAAGCGTACGATTGATGGCGATGCACTGATAGTAGCGAGGATGATTGCCGCCGTGCTCCTGGTAATACGGAGCGGTCACAATCTCCTGGCTATACGGATGCTCAAGCCCCTTAGCTTTTGAGTATCGTGTCCAGAGTTCCGCCGGAGTGGGGAACTCGTCCATGGCGAGAGCGCGCTCTTTCCCGGTAAGAAAATCGTGCTCGACAAAACCCTTTCCGTTTGAACTGTACGCAAACGGAATATCGAGCAGTTGAGCATATCCCATCCCCTGTTGGAGACCGGCGTCAACGGTGTGCTCCGTATCCTTGGCTTCGACAATTGCGATAGGGATACCGGGAGCGTACATAAGAAGGTAGTCCGCCTTCTTCTTGTCTTTACGGGTGACCATGCTTCCGCGCACGACGATCTCGCCACTGGTAAAGAAATACTCAGTGAAGACTTGGGTATTACGATCCCACGACTTCATAATCGCAGAATCGATGAGCTTAAGCCGTGTATCAGACTCGTTCATACGTCTCGGAACCCCTCATCGCGCAAAGCGACAGCTGCTGATGTTGAATTGATTAATTTTATCATCACCATGCAATCTAGCAGCTGCTTTATACGAAATGAGACGAAGTAAAGTCAGCCCCGTGAGAAAGCTCCAAAGAAAGCAAAATGAGCCCCGTTGACTTGAGTCAGAGGTCATTCCCGGAGTCCCCCTACCTCCCCTCCGCTTTCAGCTTCAGCAGCAGGTCGCCCAGCTCGGGGCACTTGCTGGAAAGGCGCGTCTGAGCTCGCTCGCCCATCCCCCACCGTTGGCGGACTTCCTGGGCGCGCGGGCTCACGTGGTAGTCCCCCTCCATCATCTGCTTGAGCAGCTTGGCGGTCACGCGCGCATCGGCAAGGGCGCTGTGGGCGTGACCCGTCGACTCGTCAAACTCGATGCCAAACCACGTTGCCGCGTCGCCCAACGAGACGCGCCCGTGGCTGCCCACGTCCATGATCAAGGTGTAGAACGCCTGCAGGTCGGCCCAGTCCGTAGGAAATTCGGCAAGGTCGATGTGCTTTGCCTGGCACTCGGTCAAGAGCTGTCGACGATCCGCCCCGCTCCAGCAAACTATCTGGGCGGAGTAGCGACCGATCCAATCGCTGAGCCTTTTGATCACCACATAGAGCGGATCGGCCATCGCGGTGTCCACGGCCGATATCCCCGTAAGCTCGCGGACGGGAAACGCAACGCCTTCGGTAAATTCCGTCTGCACAAACTGCGAGAACTCGCCCATAACGTTGCCGTGGTAATCGAGCTTGACGGCGCCGGCCTCGATAATCTCATTGCGCAGTCCACGGCGCTGGCGCTGCTTTGGCACCGGCGCAAACTCAAAGTCCAGCACAATCTGGCGCGCAAAGTTCGTCGTATCGATAGCCGAGATACACGGCGTCTTTTCAGCTGACACGGTTAGGGCCTTTCTCCATTGCCTGCCGCTTACTACATAGGCGGCTACATTGCCGTAAGGTTAGGCGCTCGTGCGGACATGAAATCGCCCAGCGCGGCTACCCGGCACCCTTGCGTAAAGCCGCGCTTTGAGAGAATCGCGTCGTTATTATTATCGAACATACATTCGTATTTATGGCTGCAGTTTGATAGACTGGTTATTGTTGACGGCAGTTCCATGTGCCGGGCAGTGCCCTCCATGCGACGGGAGGTGATGCCCATGACCGATCTGATTGATTTCGTGAAACTCCTGACCGCTTTGGTCTCGCTCCTCACGGCGCTTATCGGACTTTCCGAGGCACTTAAGCAGCGTACGAAGCAGAAAAAGAGGGGGTCGACGCCACTAAGGCGATGACCCCTTAATCGAAGTAACGGCGCTGCCCAGCTATCACCCTTGGGCTGCCGTCGACCTTATTCTACCCACGGGTGCCAGGTTTAACAAATGGATTTTCGGTTACGAAGTCCGGAGCTCGCCCCTCTACTCCAGCGGCGTTGCGCCGGATTCTGGGACGCGCTTTCCGCCCCATGCCTCTATCGGAAACGGCATCCCATCCTGAAGCGGGAATCCGGGACGTAGTTTCCGCCAAAGGCCGCAAAGGGAAAGCGCGTCCCATTCCGAGCAGCACATCAGAGCGCTTGGTTATCTCCGCTCGCACATCTCGGCAAACGAAATCAGCTTGGTATCTCCCCTGCTCGCCGCAGCTTCCTGACATCCTTGCGTAAAGCCACGCTTCGAGAAGATCACGTAGCTTTTATGCTGCCGCCTAAAGAGCTCGCTTCGGTACACGAGCTTTTCCAGAACATCCTCGCCTACCGGTTCATTGTGCCATTTGCACTCCGCAAACAGCGCAGCGCCCTCGCCATCGTCAACAATCAAGTCGAGTTCTTCCTGCGTATGCGTGCGATTGTCCGTCCCCCACCAGCGCCCGACACTCACCGGAGCCACATCGAGCTGGCCGGCGCGCGCGAGTTCGTACACGTATTGTCTGCATATAAGCTCAAAGACCGTACCCATGTAATCCGATACGTGCGGCTCAATGCGCTTATACGCCATCTCGGCCATATCGTTTTGAATCAGCCCGATGTTCTGCGGCACAAACTTGTACCAGAACCTAAACATCTGGTCGCTCAGCAGATACACGGCTCGCTTATTGCTCGTCTCGTTTAGGGGCAGCTCGCGCTCGACAATCCCAAGCGACGCCAGCTTATCCACATAGCTCTTTACGTTGCTCGCAGGGATTCCCGTGGAGCTCGCGATCTCCGAGATTCTCGAGCGCCCCTGAGCAATTGCTTGCACGATCGCATCATATTGCTCGGGATTGCGGCACTCTTGCAACAGCAGGTTACTCGGCTCCTCAAAGAGATAGCCCGTAGGAGTAAGAAAAAGACGTTTGATGTTGTCCTTGAGCGATACGGCAGGATCAACTTTCTCGATATATGCAGGAATGCCACCCGTCATGCCATAGCAAACTGCAGCGTCTTCGCGACCCATGCTCTGCCACAACCCGAGGGTCGTCGTAAAATCGAGCGGCATGATCTTAAACTGGGCCGTACGCCTACCGTATAGTGGGCTCTCGTAGCCCAACACCTGTTTCTCCATAAACGAAAGAGACGAGCCGCATAGGATCAGCATGAGCCTGGTCTCTTTGTATAAGTGGTCGATCTTGTCTTGCAGCAACGAGCTGATCTCGGGATTCGATTGGGCGAGATAGGGATACTCGTCAATCACGACAATCAAACGCTCCGTTCGAGCCATGGTGGCCAATGCATCGAACGCCTCGTCAAAACTACGAAACGACACGCCTGCAGCACCAACCGAGCCTGCAAGTATCGCCTGGCTGAAGCCGTGCAGGTTTGCCTCCGCATTGGTACGACGAGCTTGAAAGTAAATAGCCTTCTTGCCTTGGATGAACTCTGTGATAAGGCGCGTTTTACCCACACGACGGCGGCCGTAAATCACAGGCATCTCAAAGGAGTCCGTGCCATACAGTCGATTGAGCTCGGACATTTCCGCTGTTCTTCCGATAAACACAGGACCGTCCTTCCTTTACGTTATAGCTAGCTATACTATACCTTTCTATAATATAGCTAGCTATAACGTAATTCGATAAGCGGCGCACGCAAAAGAGGCGGTACACCACCGCACGTGGACCGCTTTGGTCTCGCTCTTCACGGCGCTCATCGGACTTTCCGAGGCACTCAAGCAGCGTTCGAAGCACAAAAAGAGGGGTCGACGCCGTTAAGGCATTGACCCCTTAAACTGAGTAACGGCGCTGCCCAGTTCTTCACCACTTGGGCTGCCGTCAGCCTTATTTTACCCACGGGACAAACCCTTTGAAGTGCGGCCTGGCACCGCATGACGTCGGCGGACGAGGTGATGCGTCCGCCGACGAATAGCACCGAATTGGTTACTTCTTGCTCTCGGGCAAGACCAGATCCGCGGCGGCATCCTTGGCGGCATCGATGTGCTGAGCCACGACCGGCGTCTGCGGAAGGATCAGGTTGAGCACGATGGCCATGATGGCGGTGGGGGTCACGGCGTTGGAGCCGATGACGGTGGACACCCAGGTGGGCATACCCTCGCCGGCAAGGCAACCGCTAGCCATCCAGATACCCAAGCCAAAGACGACGGAGGTGCCGACGATGGTGGTAGTGCGCTGTGTGAGGCCCTCACGGGTGAACATGCGCACGCCGTTCATGGTGATGGTGCCAAAGACGCCGACGGTCGCGCCGCCGATGACGGGCTGCGGGATAGCGGAAAGGACGGCAGAGAGCTGCGGGAACAGGCCGGCGATGGCAAAGACGGCCGCGATGATCACAAAGACCCACTTGTTGACGACCTTGTTGGAGCAGATGATGCCCACATTCTGGCCAAGGGCGCTGGTGGGAAGACCGCCCAGCAGGCCGCCGACCATAGAGGTGAGGCCCTGGGACACGATAGCGCCGGAGAGTTCGCGCTCGGTGGGCATACGGTCGATGGAGCCCAGGCAGGCGGCGGAGACGTCACCGATAACCTGGATAGCAACCATGGGGAACACGACGGCGAGGGTAATGCAGACCTCGGGATCAAACTCGAGCGCGTAGGGCATGAGCTTGGGAAGGGCGAAAACCTGAGCGGTGGCGACGCTGGAGAAGTCAATCATGCCAAAGGGGATCGAAACGATCATGCCAACGATCATGCCAAAGAACACGGAGCCCAGCTTGAGCGTGCCCTTGCCAAAGTTGGCGAGCGCAAAGACCACGGCGAAGGTGATAAGAGCGACGCACCAGGCCTGCGGGGTACCCCACAGCGGCGTGCCCATACCACCGGCCATGTACTTGACGGCCGTGGGATAGAGAGAGACGCCAATGGAGAAGATGACCGTACCGGTCACGACGGGCGGGAACAGCCACTTGATCTTGCTGTAGGCCAGACCAAAGAGGACCGCGACGGCGCCGCCGACGATCTCGCCGCCCAGCAGCGCACCAAAGCTAAAGCCCGAGGCACCCATGGCCTGCAGGGCCGGCAGGAACGCGAACGAAACGCCCATGACGATGGGCAGGCCGCCGCCGATGCGACGGAAGGGAGCGAAGGCCTGAAGGGCCGTGTCGATCGCCGAAAGAATGAGCGCGACCTGGATGATGTCGGTGCTCTGCTGGCTATTAAAGCCGTAGACGCTGGCCATGATGACCGCCGGGGTAATGATGCCGGCAAACGATGCCAGTACGTGCTGAAGGGCACACGGGATCATTTCCTTAACGGGCGGCATGCCCTCGCGAGTGAACAGGGCTTCAGTGCCGTTCGCAACCGTCTCCTGGGCCATTTGACCACCAATCCTCGAAGTAGTTGTTTTCGCATCTGCGTATACATTTTGACGCAGTTAGGCGATGAGGTTGTGCCTTCGGTGAATATAGTATTTAAGAAATTTCTCATTCTCAATAATAATTTTTTGTTATCAGATAATTCTTCAGCTGATATAGAGTGTTTCCGCAGGTTTGGAATGTGTCTAGTCAAAATAACATCTAACTTTTCTTTTTGTCGACCGTTTGCCGCCAATTTCCTACCGCTCGTCTGTATTACGCGATGTACCTGCGAATATGCGAGTCAATGGGCATCGTGTTACCATGAGAAAAAATTGTTATGAACATTTCCGATTTCACCCAAAGGAGTTGCCCATGAACGAGACCGTACGCCGCTTTTTGCCGATGGTCGATTTCCTGGAGCAGATACTCGGCAAAAATAGCGAAATCGTGCTGCACGATTTCTCGGATCCCGACCACGCCATCGTCGATATTCGCAACGGCATCGTGAGCGGCCGCAAGGTCGGCGGTCCCGCCACCGATCTGGCACTCACGATCATGCACGACCCCAAGTATCGCGACCTGCCGTTTATTACGGGCTACGAGGGACGCGGCGCCGGCGGCAAGACGTTGGAGTCGGCGACGTACTTTATCCGCGAGGATAACGAGATTGTCGGCATGCTGTGTGTCAACACCGACCTTTCGGCCGTGCGCAACATCAACGCCATGGCCCAGCAGCTTATGGCCTGCTTCGACGCAGCGCCGGTCCGCACGGAGCCCTCCCCCATCGAAGTCGAGAGCCTTTCGGAGTCCACACAGGAGCTCATCGACCGCAATATTTCCGAGCTGCTCGAAAGCCGCGGGCAGGATGTCGCCTCGCTTGGACAGGCAGATCGCGTCGATGTTATCCGCCACCTTAACGGCAACGGCGTGTTTATGCTCAAGGGTGCCGTTGCCTGCGCCGCCGCCGCGCTAGGCATCTCTGAGCCCAGCGTCTACCGCTACCTGCAAAAAGTTCGCAAGGAGGGCTAACCCACTGATCCCTTGGGGACGGAGGAAAACGGATTAGTTTTGCCTGAGGGGCTGCTGAAGACTTTGTCCTGCTTAGGCTGCGGGCATCGCCCATCGCGACGTCGCCACTATACTTTTGAGTATCTGAGCATTTTGAAAGGCAGGATATGACCGCAACCGCCAGTCGAACCACCAACCGCAGACCCGAGCTCTTGGCCCCCGCCGGAGGCCCGGAGCCCTTTGCCGCCGCGCTCGCCGCCGGGGCAGACGCCATCTACTGCGGCATGGGCAGCTTCAACGCCCGCCGCAAGGCCACCAACTTTACCGACGAGGCCTTTGAGCAAGCCTGCCGCGCCGCGCACCTAGCCGGGTCGCGCGTCTACGTCACGGTCAACATCGTCATCAAGCAGTCCGAGATGGGCGATGCGCTGCAACTCATCCACCGCTGCTCCACGCTGGGCGCCGATGCCTTCATTATCCAGGACTGGGGTCTGTTCTTTGAGGTCAAGCGCACCATGCCCGGCATCGAGACGCATATCTCGACCCAAGCGAACATCCATGACGACCGCGGGACTATCTGGTGCCGCGAGCAGGGCGCCGACCGCGTGACCCTCTCGCGCGAGCTTTCCATCGACGAGATCGCCACCATTCACAATGCCGCACCCGACGTTGACCTCGAGGTCTTTAGCCACGGCGCCATCTGCTTTTGCTATTCGGGTCTGTGCCTGCTGTCGAGCTTTGCCATGGCGGGCCGCTCGGCCAACCGCGGCATGTGCGCTCAGCCCTGTCGCCTACCCTACGAGCTAATTAACGAGAACGGCCGCTCGCTCTCCCCTGCCGGTCGCGAGCGCGCACTGTGCCCGCGCGACACCAACACGTCGCAGCTTGTTCGCCGTCTGTATGACGCCGGCGCCGCGTCGCTCAAGCTCGAGGGCCGCATGAAGGCCCCTGATTACGTGTATTCCATCGTCGACGTGTATCGTCATCAGATTGATGACATGCTGGCCGGAGCCACCGTTGCCAAGGACGAGGAAGCCGCCCGCCAGCGCCAGCTCAAGCGCTGCTTTAACCGCGACTTTACGCACGCCTATCAGGACGGCACCTCGGGCGACGAGATGATGAGCTATGAGCGTTCCAACAACCGCGGACAGATCGTGGGCACGGTGCTGGGCAGCCGCCCGGCCAACCGCGATGTGCGCGGCCTCAAGCCCGACGACCGCCGTCGCCGCGCCGCCATCGCCCGCATTGAGCTGTTTGAGCCCGTGGGCAAGGGCGACCTGCTGGAGCTTCGCCACGACGATGAGTTTGACCAGTTCCTGACCACCATTGCCGCCGATGATGCCGCCGCCGGCGACATCATCGAGTGCCGCGTGCCTCGCAGCATGCCCGAGGGCTGCCGCGTCCGCGTGATTCGTAGCCAGCGCGCCATTGACGCCGCCGGCGCCGCGCTCAAGCGCGATGTGCTGCGCCGCCGCGCCGTGGACGTGTCCGTCGTGGCGCGCCTGGGCGAGCCGTTTACCGTTACGCTCACCTGCTGCGACGACCCCGCGCTCACCGCCACCGCAACCGGCTTTACCGTCGAGGCTGCCAAGACTCGCGCCGTCGAGGCGTCCGATCTGGTTGAGCACGTCGGGCGCATGGGTTCCTCGCCCTTTGAGGCAGCGAGCTTTGACGTTTCGCTCGATGCTGGCTGCGGTATGGGCTTCTCCGCCGCGCACAAGGTGCGCGCCGCCGCCTGTAAAGCATTGGAGGAGGCCATTCTGGCGCCGTACGAGGAGCGCGCGAAAACGCTCGAGATTCCGGTGCTCGACAAATGCACGCATCCCATGCCCGAGCACTACCGCGACGAGCCGCAGATCTGCGCCACCGTCACCTCGCTCGGCGCCGCCGGGGCCGCTCGTGCCGAGGGTGCAACGCGCATCTACATGACCACCGACGCGCTCGATGCGGCTGAGCTCTCCCCCGCCGATGCGTTTGAGCAGGGCATCGTACCCGTACTCGATGAGGTCTGCCGCGCCGTTGACCACGCACGCATCGACCCGTGGGTTGTTGCCGGTGCCACGGTCGCTATTGGCAACATCTCTGAGCTTGCCCTGGCCGCCCAAGTTGGCGCCACGGCCGAGATTCGCTCTTGCCTGCCCGTGCACAACACGCCTTGCATGGAGGCACTTGCCGAGCACGGAGCCGGTGCGTTTTGGCTCTCGCCCGAGATCACGCTCGACGAGATTATCTCGCTTGGCACCTTCGCGCCCGCAGCCCTGGGCATCACCGTGTTCGGCCGCCCGCGCGTTATGACGAGCGAGCACTGCATCCTGCAGGTAGCCAACGGTTGTATCCACGATTGCGCCAACTGCCGCCTGCGCGCCCGCAAGCTGTCGCTCAAGAATATCGACGGCAAGGTCATGCCGGTGCGTACCGACGTCCACGGCCGCTCGCGCCTGTACGATGCCTACCCCATCGACCTCACGCCGCAGGTTCCGCAGCTGCTCGATGCCGGCGTGCGCCGTCTCATGGTCGACGGAACTCTGCTTGAGGCCGATGAAATTGGCCGTGCCGTCGCTCGTGTCCGCCGCGCCATTGAGGCAGTGCAGGCAGGCCGCAAGCCCGCTGCCCGCCTGCGCGGCGCCACCTCGGGCTGCATGTTTGTGGGAATTAGCTAACCGAAAGGCTCACACGTGAACGAAGAACCTCAAGTCCTCTACTGCGACGCCTGGCTCATGGCCATCGATAAGCCCGCCGGCATGATCGTCCACGGTGACGGCACCGGCGAGCGCACACTTACCGACTACGCCAGCGACCTGCTGCTGGCCATGGGCGACGGCTTTGCCGCGACCGACATGCAGCCGCTCAACCGCCTGGACCGCAACACCACCGGCGTGGTGCTGTTCTCGCTCGACAAGCAGACGCAACCTGCCTTTGACCAATTGGTCATCGACCACGCATTCAAAAAGCACTATCTGGCGCTCGCCGAGGGCAAGATCGACTGGAACGAAAAGCTCATCGACAAGCCCATCGCCCGCGACCGCCACGATAGCCGTAAGATGCGCGTCGGTGCCAGCGGCAAGCCGTCTCAGACGCGCGTCAAGGTGCTCAAGCGCCTTAAGAGCCGCCGAGGCCTGCCCACGCGCTCGTATATCGATGTCGAGTTGCTCACCGGCCGCAAGCATCAGATTCGCGTGCACCTGGCAAGCGAGCGTCATCCCCTGGTAGGCGACGACCTGTACGGAACGCCGCGCCCTTGTGGCCTGATGCTCCACGCCCACAGCGTGTCCTTCACGCATCCCGTAACCGGCGAGCACATCCACATCGAAGCCCCCTGCCCCTGGGAGCCCTAAAACCTGCGGCGGATTGTCAAGCTGAGTGCAACATCTCCCGGTAGACCTCGTTGGCCGTCCT
>OMGY01002491.1_pt1 | contig 13789 bp, 7 predicted proteins | sample 1674461 | NCBI WGS metagenome assembly OMGY01 (sample SAMN05578579, study PRJEB25193) | human gut metagenome | biome: Human Microbiome; feature: human-associated habitat; material: feces | host: Homo sapiens | place: USA:Birmingham
AGGACGGCCAACGAGGTCTACCGGGAGATGTTGCACTCAGCTTGACAATCCGCCGTCCATTTCGTAACTTTAGGCTGATGCAAGGTTTGAGACAGTGAGAAGGGAGACGCGATGAGTAAGTACACGAGGGGTCTCTTGGCGGTGATACTGGCCGTAGTGCTGGTGTTGCCAGCCGCAGCATTCGCCATGCTGCCCGAGGCCAACGCCAGGTCCAGCACGGGAATGGACGGACCGATAATGACCGGAAAGGTCGTCGACCCCGATACCAGCGGACGCTGGGAAATCTGGGCGGCAGGCCACGGCGGCAATAAGGTAACGACCCAAAACGTCGGCCGAATCTGGACCGATAAGACGGTCAAGGCAACCGGGGAAAACGAAGAGTCGGACTTTTTGACCACGCTTTCGGCGATGTCCTCGACGTCTAATTCAACCGTGACAGTCACCACGCCACTTGACATCGTGATGGTGTTGGATGCCTCCGGCTCGATGGATGATCCTATGGGTGGCGGAGATCGCACCAAGCGTATCGATGCACTGAAGAGCGCTGCGAACAGCTTTATCAATACCATCGCCAAACAAAACGAGGCTATCGAGGGCGTTGATAGGCAGCATAGGGTTGCCATTGTTAAGTTTGCGGGTGATAAGACTGATAAGGTCGGCAATGACACGTACTATCAAGGCCAATACAAGTACAACCACTCGCAGGTAATGAAGGGTTTGACCGATTGCTCCGGCGGCAACGTGAAAGCTCTTAAGGATACAGTTGCTGGAATCAAGCCAAGCGGTGCTACGCGTGCCGACTATGGTCTGGAACTGGCCGGGGATATCACTTCTGGTCGCGCAGATGCCAAGAAGATCGTTGTGTTCTTTACCGACGGCAAGCCAACGAGCTACAGCGAGTTTGATTCTGGCGTCGCCGATGCTGCCGTGACGGCTGCCAAGAACATGAAGGACAGCAAGGCCACCGTTTATACCATCGGCATCTTTAGTGGAGCGGACCCCGCTGCCGATCCCTCGAAAAAGGGGACAAGCGACGTCAACAAGTTTATGCACGCCGTGTCGAGTAATTATCCCGATGCCACGTCGTATGCGAGCGACGAGCTTGGCACACGCGCGGAAAACTCCGACTACTACAAGTCGGCGACCAATGCTGAAGAGCTCAAGAAGGTCTTCGACGACATCTCACAGGCCATCACATCGGAGCCGCCTTATCCGACCGAAATCCATAAGGGCTACGACGAGACCAAGTCCGGCTACATCACGTTTACCGACGAGCTGGGCGACTTTATGCAGGTCGACGGATTTACCGAAGTCGTCATCAACGGCATGTCGTTTACCAAGGCGAGCAAGACGGTCAACAAAGAAACCAATACCGACACCTACGAGTTTTCCGGCAAGGCAAAAGACCTGCTCATCACCGTGCAGCGTGCTGGCGATGACAATCCCCGGAAGGGCGATATCGTAACGGTTAACATTCCTGCGTCGTTGATTCCGCTGAGTCACTTTAAGACCGTAGACGGCAAGCTTTCGGTCGACAACGTTAAGCCCATTCAGGTGAAGTATGCCTCGAGCGTGAAGAGCGCCGCACTTGACAACCTGTTTACGCCCGAGAAGGTAGCAGGGCTCAAGAACTACATCGAGCATAATACGACTGTCGTTGACGGCACCAAGACCGTGAGCTTCTACGCGAACAAGTGGAGCGGTGGTGCGCTGGGTGATACGGTTGCGACCTTTGAGCCGGCCGACACCAACCGCTACTACTACTTCCAGAAGCAGACTCCCATTTACGCGGATAAGGACTGCACGCAGCCTGCAAAGAATTCGCTGGCAGATACTGGCACCTATTACTACAAGGATGAGTTTGAGGAGCGGGGCTCGAACGGCGAGGCCAAGCCCGCCACTGCTGTCATCGAGTTTGTCGGCGGCGACGCAGCGAAGTTTGACGGCGCTCTTGTTGCCGACGAGGACGGCAACCTTTCGTTTAGCGTGGGAACCGCGCGTTTGGCCTTTATCGATGAGCTCCACACTACCAAGGGCAGCGTGGGCGGCAACAGCACTGGTACCGCGACCGACGTTCTCAACCCCAAGTGGAACAACGTGTCTGCCAAGGCGACCGCGACGCATGTCAATTCCTACCTGGGCAACAACGGCAAGATCAGCTTTGCGTATGACATGACGCCGGCAATGGTGAACACCAAGGCCAGCTTTGGCCTGACCAAGGTGCTCAAGGGTCGCGACTGGACGAATGCTGACGCGTTTGAGTTTGGCCTGACATCCGAGAGCGGCGCCCCGATGCCTGCGGCTAGGACTGCGACCGTGCGCAAGGCTGACCTGGACCAGGGCAAGGCTGCCATCGACTTCGGCACGATCGAATACACCGAACCTGGCACGTACGTCTACAAGGTCAGTGAAAAGCATGCCGGGACCACGATTGACGGCATCGCCTACAGCAAGAACGTCGCGGAGATCACCGTGACGGTAGCGCCCGACAAGAAGGGTGAGCTGAGCGCTGGCGTGAAGGTGACCTCGGGCGAGACCGAGTTCAAGAACGTTTACGCCACGAATCCTGTTGAGTCCAGCGTCACCGACCAGATTACCGTGACCAAGTCTCTGACCGGGCGTGACCTTACGGCCGACGAGTTCAGCTTTGAGCTGCTCGAAATCATTGACAAGGAAGTTAAGCCTGTCGAGACCGTTAAGAACGCCGCCGACGGCAAGGTGACGTTCAGTGCCATCAAGTACACCGAGATCGGCCAGCACACCTACAAGCTGCATGAGGTTAAGGGCAACGCCGGCGGTATTGACTACGATGACGCGGTCTACACCATCGTGACGACCATCGCCGATAACGGCAAGGGCCAGCTGGTTGCCACGCACGAGCTGAAGGACGCCAAGGACGTCAAGAGCATCGAGTTCAAGAACGCCTACACCACGAATGCTACCGAGGCATCGCTTGCGGGTATCAAGAATCTGCAGGTTGACGACGCTCTGACCCCGGCTGATATCACCGGCAAGTTCACCTTTACCGTGACCGGTGAAGAGGGCGCGCCTATGCCTGCGAGCACGAGCGTGCACAACGACGTTGACGGCAAGGTCGACTTTGGCAAGATCGCCTTTACGCTCGACGACCTTAACAAGGCTCTGGGCGAGAAGCCCGAGAAGCGCGAGCACACCTTTACCTACACCGTGACCGAGTCCGGCGAAGTGGCTGGCGTGACCAACGACGCCAAGCTGTCGCGCAAGGTTTCCTTCACCGTGACTGATGACGGCAAGGGCAATCTGAGCGTATCCCGCAAGCCGGACGGCGATGTGGCATTTACGTTCACCAATACCTATAACGTGACGCCTGTCGAGACGAGCGTTACCGACCAGATCACCGCGAACAAGGTCCTGACTGGCCGCAATCTCATGGACAGCGAGTTCTCCTTCGAGCTCGTCGAGGGCGACAAGGTCGTCGCCACCGGCAAGAACGACGCCGAGGGCAAGATCACGATGGGCGCCGTGAAGTACGACAAGGCCGGCAAGCACACCTACACGCTGCGCGAGGCCAACGGCGGAACCACCAGCAAGGGCATCACCTACAGTGACGCCGAGTACACCATCGAGACCACCATCACGGACAACGGCGACGGCACCCTCAAGGCCGAGCATGTCCTGAAGGACGCCAAGACCGCAACCTTCAAGAACACTTACAGCGTGACCCCGACCGATGCAGACCTCGACTTTGACCTGAGCAAGGCCATCGACGGTCGCGAGTGGACGGATGGGGACGAGTTCGGCTTTACCATTACCGCCCCCGATGGCGCTCCGCTACCCGATCCTGCAACCGTAACCGTGAGCAAGCACGATGCGAAGGACGGCATTGCCGCCATCAAGTTCGGCAAGATTCGCTACACGGCTGCCGGAACCTACAAGTACGAGATCCGCGAGAACGCGGGTAATACGGTCGGCATGACGTATGACTCCCACGTCGCGACCGCCGAAGTAACCGTGACCGAGGACGGCGAGGGCAAGCTGACCGCCAATGTCACCAAGAAGGAAAACGGACGCTTTACCAACACGTACCGCACTGAGCTTAACTACACCGCGGCCGGCGGTCTGTGGCTCAGCAAGTATCTGGACGGCCGCCCCATGACCGAGGGCCAGTTCACGTTTACCGTGACGCCTGCCGACGAGGCCTCGGCCAACGCGCTTGGCCTGCTGCCCGGAGCCAACAACTTCAAGTCCCCTGCGACGGCAGAGGCAACGGTCGGCCTGATCGACATCCTGGCTGGCCATGAGGTCAAGTTTACGCAGGCTGACGCCGGCAAGACCTTCACGTACACCGTAGCCGAGAAGAATGATGGCAAGCCCGGTTACACCTACGACGACGCCGTGCGTACCGTGACGATCGCCGTCGCCGATGACGGTGCCGGTACGCTTACCGCCACGACGACCGTCTCCGGCGGTCCCGAGGGTACGCATACGACGGTCCACAAGAGCGGTGAGAACAAGGTCGAGAGTGCCCTGGTTCCGTTCCACAACAGCTACAGCGCTACGACCAATACGCCTGGTGGTACCGCTGCTCAGGTTGTCGCCACCAAGACCCTGACCGGTCGTCCGATGGCCGACGGCGAGTTCTGGTTCGGCATTGCCTATCAGGGCGAGCTTGTGGGCTACGAAAACCTCAAGCCTAATATCGGCGGGCATGTGAGCTTTGATGCGCTGCACTACGACACCGAGATGCTTGCCAATCTTGAGGCGGCTGGGCTTGCCCATCGTACCGACAAGGACGGTAAGCTCGCTTGGACCATTAACTACACGGCCTACGAAGATTTATTCGGGCTGCCGAATGGCGTTTCCGCTACAACGTGGAGCTTTGGCTTTAAGGTTATCGTTGTCGACAACGGTGACGGTACCCTGACGGCAACGGTCGACTACGGTGGCGTCGAGCCCTTGTTCGAAAACGTCTACGGCGCCGAGGCCGTGGATGCCGCACTCATCGGCACCAAGAAGCTCCAGGCAGCCGAGGGCCTGGCCCCGGCCGACATCGCGGGTAAGTTTACCTTTACCGTGACCGCTGACGAGGCGGGTGCCCCGATGCCCGAGCGCACGACCGCAACCAACGACGCGGCCGGCAACGTGGACTTTGGCAAGATCCACTTTACGCTCGAGGACCTCAACCGCGCCCTGGGCGTGACGGACGATGCGACCGATAAGGCCGAGGCAGACGAAGCTGACGAGGCTGAGGCCGACGAGGCAGAGGCTGAAGAGGCCGACGCCGACGCTGATGCCAACGCCGACGAGCCCAGCGACGAGTCCGAGCCCGCAGATCCCGCTGCCCCGCGCTCGCACACCTTTACCTACACGGTGGCCGAGTCCGGTAGCGCCCCTGGCGTGACCAACGACACCAACGCCACGCGCAAGGTTTCCTACACCGTGACCGATGACGGTGCCGGACATCTGATCGTCAAGCGCGACGGCGGCGACGGTGCGGCCTTTACGTTCACCAACACGTACGGCGTGGCACCTACCGATTCTTCCGTGACCGATCAGGTCAAGACGGTTAAGCGTCTGACCGGCCGCGACCTTGCAGCTGGCGAGTTCACGTTTGAGCTGCTCGAGGACGGCGTGACTGTCGCTAGTGGCACCAACGACGCCAACGGTAACGTTACGCTGAGCCCGATCCGCTACGAGGCGCCCGGTACGCACACGTACACGCTGCGCGAGGCTTGCCCCAACGCGCTCGGCCTGTACAAGGGCGTCACCTATGACGGCACGACCTACACCGTCGTGACCACCGTCTCCGACAACGGCGACGGCACGCTGACCGCGACGCACAAGCTCGAGGGAACCACCGAGTCGGCTGGCTTTACCAACAAGTATCACGCCATGCCCACGCAGGTTTCCATCGGCGCCATCAAGGTGCTCGAGGGACGCGAGCTCAAGAAGGACGAGTTTAGCTTTAAGCTCGTTGGCGAGGACATCGAGTCTACGGTTACCAACGATGCCGACGGCAAGATCAACTTCGACAAGTTCGAGTACGACGAGCCCGGTACGTACGTCTACACCATCAGCGAAGTCAAGGGCGACGAGGCCGGTATGACCTACGACAAGTCCGTCTTTACCGCGACCGTCAACGTGGTCGATGACGGCGAGGGCAACCTCAAGGCGAACGTCGCCTTTACCAAGGGCGACAGGAGCGTCGAGGGTATCGTGTTCAACAACACGTACAAGAAGCCCGAGACTCCTACGCCGACACCCGATCCCGGCACGCCCAAGACCGTGACGAACATCGTCAAGACGGTCAAGGGTTTCCTGCCCACCACGGGCGACCAGCAGGCTGCCGCTCTGCTTATGGCATTTGTCATCGCCATGGCCGGCGTCGGAGCCCTGGTCTGGGGTATCCGTAAGCGCTAGGCACGCTGGCAGCGCCCGGGGCCAGAAGGCCCCGGGCGGCCGGCGGGGAGCCAGAACATAGCCCCACCCCCAGCCCCAGCCGCCACGGAGGTATCTCCCTCCTCCGTGGCGGCGCTTTTGTGCGTAGGCGAGAAGGGTTCGCCACGAAACCGGCCCATCTACTACGTTTAGCCCCTTACCCCCAACCATGCCGAAAAGCGCAAAAACAAAACCGCAGGTAGAACGCCTGCGGTTTTGTTCAAAACGAAGGTATGGTCAGGGGTATCGAGTCAAACGTAGTAGATGGGCCGATTTCGTGGCGGGCGGTTTCGGCTGATCCATTGGGGACGGAGGAAAACGGCTCATTTTGGTCCCGCGAGGCTGGCGGAGACACTCGTGCAGGGCCGCCCGAACAAAACTATGCCGGTTTACTACGATGAATCCGAGATTCCTGACCACACCCGCATTTTTGCAAATATCGCAAGTGTTCTACCTGCGGTTTTGTAAGTGCGCAATTTGCCGTGGTCGGAGATATGCGGTTCATCGTAGTAAACCGGCATAGTTTTGAAATGGCATCAAATTGGCGGCAGCCAGCGGCTAGCCTCGCAGATAGGCGATGGCGATTTGGGTGCGGTTGCGTAGCCCCATTTTGGCTAGGATCGAGCTGATGTGGTTGCGCACGGTGCCTTCGCCCATATAGGCGGTGGCAGCGATCTCCTTGTTGTCGAGGCCGCGGGCGATGAGCTCGGCGACTTCGAACTCGCGGTCGGTCAGGCCGGCAAAGGCGGCGGGCCGGCGGGTCGCGCCGGCCTCGACGTCCGCCCCATCAAAGTTGATATCTTCGATCGCCTTGCCCTCGAGCACGCGTTTGCCGTCCATGACCTGCGCCAACGCCGGCGGAATGGCAGCGACATCGGTCTTGATCAGGTAGCCGCGGGCGCCCAGCTTGAGCGCCGACACAATGTACTCGTCATCCGAGAACGTCGTCAGAAACACCACGCGCGCCGCAGGGTCGTGCTCAAGGATCTCGCGCGCGGCCGAAAGGCCGTCGCGTCCCGGCATCTGGATGTCGAGCAGCGCAATATCGGGTGCGTGCTCGGCGTAGAGCGCCACCGCATCGTTGCCGTTGGCACCGGTGCCCACCACTTCGATCTGCGGCTGGGCGCCCAAGATAATCTTGAGCGAATCGACCACCAAGCGGTCGTCGTCGACAACGATGAGCCTCATCGGCCCTCATCTCCTTGCTGTTTGGGAACGGTGGCAAACACACGCCAGCCGCCGGCGCCGGCACGCGGGCCGGCGGTGAAGGTGCCGCCAAGCGCCTCGATGCGCTCGCGCATGGAGGCGAGCCCCATGCCCTCCGCGGTGCCGCGGCCGCTTGCTTGGACCTCACCCACGCCATCGTCGGTAACGATGAGCTGGTAAAACGACGGATGCTCCATGCACCGTACGGTGACGGTCTGGGCGCAAGCGTGGCGCATGGTATTGGAGAGCGCTTCGCGCAGGACCGCTGCAAAGCAGTTGGCGACGTTTGCGGGCGCATGTTCGGCCATAACTTCAAGCTCAATCTGCGGGCCGCCGTCCGAGCGTGTGCCTTCGACAATGCGTTCGAGCTGCACGGAAAGGTCGACGGCGTTGTCGTTGAGCGCGTGGACGCTGGTGCGCACAAGCTGGAGCGCCTCGTCAACCGTGCGTTTAACGTCGGCGAAATCGGCGGCGACGCCAGGCTCGTCGGCGTGGACCACGCGTAGGGCTTCGGCCTGCAGTGAGGCGCGCGTGAGCTGGTGCCCGACGTTATCGTGGATCTCGCGCGCGATGCGGGCGCGTTCGGCGAGCGTCGCGAGCTCGACTTCGTAGTCCTGGCGATCGGCAAGGTCGCGGTTGCGCGCTTCGAGCGCGAGGGCTCGTTCCTGCAGCTCGTCGCGGGTGCGGCGCATGCGCCGCTGCTCGCGCTCCAACTGGGCGGTGCGTAGCGATAGCAAGGTGGCGGCAACCGAAAGGATGGCGGTTAACAGCAGCGTTCGGGTGGTGAGCACGCCACCACGAAGGTCCGCGACAAGCGCGCAGACAAACACGGCGCCAATCGCCAGCGCGGGCCAGATTCGTTCACGGCGAACGCGTCGCGCGATGTCATAGAGAGCGAGAGGCGCAAACGGCACAAACGGCGGCACGAAGACAGCCGCGATGATGCAGGCGTAGCTCGCGGCCTCGCTCACACGGCGGGCGCGGTTTCCCTGTACGACCTCGGCCAGCGAGGTGGCAATAACGCCAAGGCAAAACGCCGCGACCAAGCGAGCGTCCACAGCAAGACCCATGGCGGCCGCAATACAGCACGCCAGCACGATCGATTTGTCGAAAAGCCTGTTCATACGGGTATTGTACGCGAAGCCGCGCGTGGTGGAGGGACCGCCTGCGCAACCGTGACATTCCTCCCACGCGGCAAAGCGGGGACGTCGGCAGGCCGCACGGCCAAGCTCCGCACTCGTGACAAAGCTCACTGGTGCGCGCCGCTCGCTCCTGCGATGATGCAATCGTACCGGGCCGCAATCAACAGAAGGGCCGCCTCATGACAGACATCGTCCACGTCGAAAACCTCGTCAAGCGCTACGACGACCTTATCGCGCTCGACCACTTTAGCCTGAGCATCGCCCCCGGCGAGATCTTTGGCCTGCTGGGCCCCAACGGCTCGGGCAAGACCACGTCCATCAACTGCATTCTGCAGCTGCTCGCCTACGACAAAGGCACCATCGAGCTGTTCGGCGAGCCCATGACGCCCGCCCGTTATGATCTCAAGCGCCGCATCGGCGTGGTGCCGCAGCAGGTGGCGGTGTTTGACGAGCTTACGGTGCGCGAGAATATCGACTATTTTTGTAGCCTTTACATCAGCGACCGCAAGCGCCGCCGCGCGCTCGTGGACGAGGCGATTGACTTTATCGGCCTGGGCGACTTTACCAAGTTCCGCCCCGGCAAGCTCTCGGGCGGCCTGGCGCGTCGCCTCAACATTGCCTGCGGCATCGCGCACAAGCCCGAGCTCATCTTTTTTGACGAGCCCACGGTGGCGGTCGACCCCCAGAGCCGCAACGCCATCCTGGAGGGCATCTGCCGCCTGCGCGACGAGGGCGCCACGGTGGTGTATACCAGCCATTACATGGAGGAAGTCGAGCAGATCTGCAGCCGCATCATGATCATGGACGGCGGCCGCGTGCTGGCGCAGGGCACCAACGACGAGCTCAAGCGCATGATTCAGATGGGCGAGCGCGTGACCGTCGAGGTCGGCGCCGTCGAGCCCGCCACGGTCGAGCGGCTGCGCGCCCTCGAGCACGTGCTTTCGGTTGAGCTGTCCGGCGGCGAGCTCGTCTGCACTTGCGAGGCGAGTCCGCACAACCTGGTCGACATCCTCGACACGCTGCGCGCCGCCGACGTGGCACTCGGCCGCGTGTGGAGCGAGCCGCCGACCCTCAACGACGTGTTCCTCGAGATCACCGGCCGCGAGCTGCGCGACTAGGGGGCGGTCATGTTCAACACCATCATCACCACGGTCAAGACGCTGCTGCGCCGGCCGAGCACGTGGGTTTGGGGCGCTCTCTTTCCCATCGCGCTTTCCACGATGTTTATGTTTATGTTTGCGAACCTGAGCTCTGACGGCACGGTCGACCCGGTGCCGGTGGCCGTCGTAGCGGATGAGGCCTGGGACGCCTCGACCTTTAAGGACGTGGCGACGTCGCTCGACGAGGAGGGCGGCGACCAACTGCTCGAGATCCACGAGTGCGACGACGCAGCCGATGCGAACCGTGCGCTCAAGGCCGGCGAAGTCGCGGGCATCTACACGGTCGACGACGCGGGCACGCCCAAACTCACGTTGCTTTCGAGCTACGACAGCTCGCGTGCCTCATCGGTGCTCACCGACCGCAGCATTCTGGAGACGGTGGCAAGCTCGTATACGCAAAACGCCGAGCTCATGTCCCAGATTGCCCAGGACAACCCGGCGGCGCTCGCCGACCCGGAGGCGGTTGCGCGCGCCCTGTCGCTCGAGGGCGGCACCCGTCGCGTGAGCCTGACGCGCACCACGCCCGATGGCACGGTCATCTACTACTACGCGCTCTTTGGTCTGGTGGCGATGATGTCTGCCGAGTTTGCCGCCTTGAGCGTCGTCGATTTGCAGCCCAATCTGTCGGGCCTCGGCGCGCGTCGCTGCGTGGGCGGTCTTTCCAAGACGGCGTCGCTGGCTGGCATCTTTGTCGGCTCGTGGCTGGTCTCCTTTGCTTCGATGGCGATCGCGATCGGCTACGTGCGCCTAGTCGTGGGCATCGACTTTGGCGGGCGCGAGGGACTGTGTTTGGCGGGCGCCGCCGCTTCCGCGCTTGCCGCCACGGGCCTGGGACTCTTTGTGGGCACGCTTCCCGTTAAGGGCGGCAAGGCGTCCAAGTCGGGCATCCTCACGGGCTTTGCCACTACGTGCGCCCTGTTCGCCGGCCTCTACGGCGAGCCGGCGATGGCGCTTGCCGACGACGTCGCCCGCGCCTGCCCGGCCGAGTGCTGGCTCAACCCCGTCAAGCTCATCTGTGACATGTTCAACCGCCTGTATTTCTTTGAGGACCTGGGCCCCTTTGCCGTTCGCGCCGGCGCGCTGGTCCTTATGGCGCTGTTGTTCGTTGCCGCCGCCACGCTGATCTTTGGAAGGAGCCGCTATGAGCACCTTTAAGACTGCGCTTCGCATGGCGCTCGCACACCCGCTCTATCTGCTTATCTACACGGTGTTTATTTCGCTGTTGGGCGTATTCATTGCGGCCTCGGTGAGCTGGAACTCGTCGCAGCTCACCGAGTACAAGCCCTACGATGCCAACGTGATCGTGGTCGACCGCGACGGCAGCGACCTTTCGCGTGCGCTTACCAAGCATCTGGGTTCGCGCTTTGAGCTGGTCATGGGCGTCGGCGACGATGCGTACGATCTTGCGGATGCGCTTTCCAAGAGCAACAGTGCCAAGGGCAGCGCCGACTGCGTGTTCTTTATCCCGGAGGGGTTTGAGGACGACCTCGTTGCGGCCGCCCGCGCGGGGGGGTCTCTGCCCAAGCTCGATGTGACCTACGGTGCTGGCACCATGGCGGCGGCGCTTTCGTCTGCCGAGGCCTCGCGCTGGATCTCGCTTGCGGGCACCGCGGCGGCCCTAGAGCCCACTGCCTCCAACGGCTACGTCGCCAAGGCTGCCGAACATGCGGCCACCGAGCGTGCCAAGGTCGAGATTGAGCAGGTCAAGGTCGACTCGACCGCCGCCGCCACGCTCGAGTCGTATTTCAACTTTGGTGCGTACGCGATTGTCTCGTCGGTCATCGTGTCGGTGGGGCTGGTGTTCTCGGGCATGAACGAGCCCGAGCGCGTGCGTCGTATGGATGCCGGCCCAATCTCCGAGCGCCAGCGTTCGCTTGCCGTATTTGCGGCCGCCGCCGTGCTCACCGTCTGTATCTGGTTTGTGTCGAGCATGATGGGTGTCGTGGGCTTTGCCGGCGCGGTCGCCGAGGTCGGCGTGGGTCGCGTGTGCCTGGCGCTGGCGGCAACGTTTGCCCTGGCGTGCACGCCGCTGGCCGTTGGCTTTACGCTGTCGAGCCTGGGCGCGCGCGAGGAGCTGCTCAACGGTGTGGGCAACCTGCTCGGCATGCTCATGACGTTTTTGGGCGGCGCCTGGATGCCGCTGTCGCTCATGGGCTCGGCCGTGCAGACGGTGGCGCACTTTGTGCCGACGTATTGGGTGAACGACGCGATCGGCAAGGCGCTCTCGTCGGACCTGACGTCTGCCGCGCTGGGCGACATCGCCTGCGACCTAGGCGTCACCGTGCTCTTCGCCGCAGCCATCTCCGCCGCAGGCCTGGCCCTCGCACGCGCCAAATCCCGCGCCTAGCCACCTAGTCATTTAAGAACGTCCCCAATGACTAGGCGCCGTGCTTGACTTTGACCCTACTTCAGCGGGTACCATCCTCTTATGTCGGTAACGCCATATAGACCGAGGGGATATATCTATGACCGCAACTGCACCCGCAGCACCCGCTAAGGTGTACTTCACCAACCTGCGCACGCATGCTCGCGAGAGCCAGCTCGACAAGCTCAAGCGTCTCATCCGTCACGCCGGTATTGAGCAGATCGACTTTGAGAACAAGTTCGTCGCCATCAAGATTCACTTTGGCGAGCTGGGCAACCTGAGCTTTTTGCGCCCCAACTACGCCCGCGCCGTCGCGGATGTCGTGAAGGAGCTGGGTGGCAAACCCTTCCTCACCGACTGCAACACGCTCTATGTCGGTAGCCGCAAAAACGCGCTCGAGCACATCGATACCGCCTACCAGAACGGTTTTACCCCGTATGCCACGGGTTGTCAGGTCATCATCGCCGATGGCCTCAAGGGCACCGACGAGGCGCTCGTCCCGGTCGAGGGCGGCGAGTACGTGCACGAGGCCAAGATCGGTCAGGCGCTCATGGATGCCGATATCGTGATTAGCCTCACCCACTTTAAGGGCCATGAGCAGGCCGGTTTTGGCGGCGCCATGAAGAACCTGGGTATGGGTGGCGGCAGTCGCGCCGGCAAGATGGAGCAGCATGCCGCCGGCAAGCCGAACGTCGCGACCGAGCACTGCGTTGGCTGCCGTGCCTGCGAAAAGATCTGCGCGCACAACGCTATCTCGTTCGACGACACCCGCGAGCGCGAGCTTGCCAGCGGCGCTACTCGCACGGTGCACGTGGCTGCCATCGACCACGATCGCTGCGTGGGCTGCGGACGCTGCATTGCGGCATGCAACCAGGACGCCATCAAGCCCGGCTATGAGGCCGCGGCCGACGTGCTCAACTGCAAGATTGCCGAGTACACCAAGGCCGTTGTCCAGGATCGTCCCAGCTTCCATATCTCGCTTGCCATGGATATCAGCCCCAACTGCGACTGCCATCCCGAAAACGACACGCCTATCGTCAACGATATTGGCATGTTCGCGAGCTTCGACCCAGTCGCCATCGACCAGGCTTGCGCCGATGCCGTCATGGCGTCCGAGCCGCTGCCCAACACCGAGCTCACCGATAGCGCGGCCAAGATGGAGCACAACCACGAGCATCTGGAGGGCGAGCAGGCCAAGGACCCCTTCTGCATCACGCATCCCGACACCGACTGGCGCGTGTGCATCGCGCACGCCGAAAAGATCGGCCTGGGCACGAGCGAGTATGAGCTCATCGAGGTCAAGTAGCGTCTAGCTATTGGACAAAACAAGCGCATTTGTAGCGTAAGTTGAGCAAAAGCCGCCCGTGAGCACAGCGCTTGCGGGCGGTTTTTCAGAAGTGCGGTGAAAAATCGAATACCACCGACCACAAACCGTTTTTTGACAGGCGGATTGTCAAGCTGAGTGCAACATCTCCCGGTAGACCTCGTTGGCCGTCCTG
>OMGY01002495.1_pt1 | contig 13776 bp, 9 predicted proteins | sample 1674461 | NCBI WGS metagenome assembly OMGY01 (sample SAMN05578579, study PRJEB25193) | human gut metagenome | biome: Human Microbiome; feature: human-associated habitat; material: feces | host: Homo sapiens | place: USA:Birmingham
TCTTTCTGTTGGCAGCGGACTACGCGGCGGCAGCCTGTGCTGTTTTTGAATACCGTTTCTCTCGTCTGGGGCTGAACGTCGTCAATCTCGGGAATTACGACCCCGCGCAGATGCTTTTCTCCCTCTCGCGCATTGAGCAGGACGACTTGATTGTGCTGTTCTCCTTCTTCCCCTATACACAGCTTCAGATCGCGCTGGCGAAGTTCCTGCACACACAGTGGGGGATCAACGTCCTCTGCTTTTCTGACAATGTCAGCTCGCCAGGCGCGAAGTTTGCCGACGTGGTGCTCACCAGCTCCACCCGAAGCCCCGTTTTTTTCAACTCGCTGACCGCGCCCATTTCACAGATCAACGTCTTGGCCAGCATGTATGCCGCCAGCTATCGGGATGAGTATTCTTGCTATAACGAAAAGCTTTTGCAGCTGCAGCAGATGATCACTCAATCGTTGCCGGAGGCGGAGCATTGGCTCATCTGAATACAAAAAAGGCCGCGGCGTCCTGTTCCTCACGGGCGCCGCGGCTTTTTTCTTTATCTTTATTCTTCTTTGAACTCCAGCAACTGCGATGCGCAACGGAAGAGGATCTCCGCACCCGGGACCATGCAGCTGTGGTCAAAGTGCATGTTCCGAGCGTGCAGGCCGGGCATCACGTCCGCACCGAGACCCATATAGGCCACCGCAACCCCGTATTCCATGTGGTAGGCGTGGAAATCCTCGCTGCCGAGCGTGTGCAGCGGCGGCTCGACGCTGCCGAGTGTCTCCGTGATCGCTCGCTCACAGACCTGCACGAGCCGCGGGTCATACTCGGCGGCATAGCCCCAGATCTGCGAGAATGCCGTCGTGCAACCGACCTTCCGCGCGCTGCTTTCGGCGATCTCGCGCACGCGCGATACAAGCTCCTTTGCCAGTGCGTTCGTCCGCGCGCGCAGGTCGAACTGTACCGTGCAGCGCGCTGGGATCACATTGTAGCTGTTGTCGTAGCAGGTGCAGTTTGTCGCTTTGGCGGAATAGCTGTGCGCCGTGTCAAGACGCAGCGCGTCAACGGCAGCGATGCAGTCTGCCGCCGCAGAAAGCGCGTTGATGCCGTTCTGTGGGCGTGCGGCGTGCGACTCCTTGCCGAGAAACGTCACCGTCATTGGCATGGTCGCCTGATGCAGCAGCTGTGCGGTCGCCGTGCCCATGGGTATCTCGGAGCGCGGACGTAGGTGAATGCCGAACAGCGCGTCAAAATGAGGCAGTCCCCCGTCCTTGATCACGCGCGAAGCGCCGCAGATCGTCTCCTCTGCGGGCTGAAACAGCAGAAAAAGCGTTCCCTTTTTCAGCCCCTGCCTCGCGGCGAACTCGCCCGCCGCCAGCACCATCGAGCAATGCGCGTCGTGCCCGCAGGCGTGGATCATCTCCGCGGAACCGTCCTCGTTGTGGAACTGCAGCGCATCCATATCCGCACGCAGGCCGACCAGCGCGCCCGGTTCGTCTCCGTCCAGCCGGGCAAGAAGGCCCGTTCCGGCGACCGATGAGACCTGATATCCCATCTCCCGCAGCCGCTCTTTCAGGTATCCTGATGTTTTATATTCTTTGAAGCCAATCTCCGGAATGGCATGAAGGGATTCCCAGTCTTTCCGAAGCCGCTCTGTATCAATCCTGATATCCATGATTGTCGCTCCCGCTTCTTTTCATCTCTTGCGTTTGCTATTATAGGAGCAATCACCCCTCATGTCAATCAGTTTTTAAAGTATTTAAAATAATTATTGCAAGTTATATAGCATATGCTATAATAAAGGTGAGGCAGATCATTCCTGCCAATCACTGAACAGAAAAGGAGTGTTTTTTATGCAGCCCCATATGATCCCCGCCCAATTTCTGTACGACCGTCTCACCGAGCAGTTCAAGCCCGACCGGTGCACGGATATCTTCGATAAGATTGGCGTGCAGGAGCACAACACCAACATGATCTCCAAAGTCTACACGTCCACCTTTGCGAATCCGACCTCAATCGAAAACATTCTTTCCCGCGGCGAAGAGCATGTTCTGCTGTTCTGCCACCATCCGCGTCCGCCGATGCCCTCCCTGCAGGAAGGTTATGGACTCGTTCCGGAGGAGCTACTCAAGCGCATGAAGGAGCAGCAGGTCAGCTTCTTCTCCTTCCATATCCCCCTAGACGTTGCCGGTCCCTACTCGCCCGGCACCACGCTCGGCCGCGCCATGGGCGCCAACGTCTATGACAGCTGGTACCCGCAGAACGGCGCGCTGCTCGGCGCGCTCTGCCAGACCGGCTTTGAGACCGTGGACGAGCTCGAGCGCCGCTTTGCCGCGACGGTCGGCCACCGCGTTGGCCGCTACAGCTATGGCAGCAATGAGCTGAAAAACGGCAAATTTGCCATCATGGCCGGTATCTCCCGGAGCACGGACGCCTACAGTTTCCTTGAAGAGAACGACATCAACGTGCTCGTCACCGGCGTGACCGCCCCGACCGTCGAGTGGAGCCAGAATATTCATGCCGCGGCGAAGGAGCATCATGTCACCCTGCTCGGCGGCACGCACTATTCCACCGAAAAGTTTGCGCTCATGTCACTCGTTCCCTATTTCCGCAATTTCGGCATTGAGGCCGAGTTCATTCCAGAAGTGCCGAACCTTCGCGAGCTGTGATTTCCCTGTGCCGTTTCTCCCTGCACGCAGGATAAATAGGGGGGCGCGTTGTAAAATAGCGCGCTGAACAAAAAGATGAGCAGGTTTCCCTGAAAAGTGATATACTTCCCCCATGATGCGAATCAATAATAGAAACAGAAAAAAGATGAAAAAAGGCGCAAAAAGTGAGATAGTTAGGTGTGAAAAAACTCATCAAACTCTATATTGCGCGATTTGCTATCACAGTCAAGATAGCAGAATCGCGGAGAAAATACAACACGGAAGCAACAATAAGTCCGCCCGATTTACAGACGTGGAGTTGATGCCCGCATACTTATGGGGCGCGCAGCAGGGCTTATTGACGCGAAATCCGACGAAAAACCTCTGGTATCACGGCGTCAAGCTGCACATTTTCGTCCAACTCCGCCCGCACAGGCTGCCTATTCCGTGCGCCGTACAGATCAGCAAACGACCTGTGGGCCGCAAAGCAGATCGATCTGGACTGCGCGCCGGTCACGGACGGACGCCTTTATGCAGACCGCGCCTATATCGACGCGGAGTGGAGAGCACATCTGCAAAGCGAGTGAAACATCACGCTCATTATGCCGCGTAAGCGGAAGAAATACGGCACTTTGGTGTCCGAGGACGCCGCGCTCCTCTTGCTGTTCAACTATTGATTCGCATCTATGGTCAATGTCATTAAGATAAAACTGCACAAAGAACAAGGCAGCTACTGCAAGTAAGCGAAAAGGTTATTTTTGTGGTAGCTGCCCTTTTTGCGCATGACAAAAGCGGGTGTCCAGAGGACATCTGTAATTGCGTAATATTGTAAGTTGTTTTAAGAAAACCAGTATTGGAAAGCTACAGCGGAAACGGTGTTTTGATAACGCTTATATTGTCGCCCCGGCCTAATTGCTGACAGGTGCTTAGACAATATTTCAAATATTTGAGCAGGTCTGATTTCCCCTTTCAGGAATTGTTTGCATACAAGTATAGCAACCAAAAAGTTGATTTGTTTTTCCTGTGGGACAGGCATTTTCTGCGCAATAAGCGAAGCATAATTGTATAGGATCAATTAACACAATTACTTTTCCCGGAATATTAGAGCGATCTATAGAGTTTACGCAATGTTGCCGGCACCATTGCCCAGCTATATTCTTCACCATTTCTAACTGGGGGCCATATAGCGTAAGTTCCTTTTGGTGCAGGTGGTATCACTTCTCCCTCATAAACCGCTTCACCAACGGAATGGAAAGAATCATCAGTACAATTGAAATAGATTGGGTACCATGATCCTAAATTTACTGGGCGCAGCCCTTTTCGTCCAGTTCGAGGGAAGCCTCTCCATCTTACATTGGACTCATCGGAAACATTCTAAGTCAGCATAACTACACCTTATGCGTTGTTTCCAAGAGAGATGCAGGAGAGCGGCACGGAGCTGGCGAAGATGTTTGAGGAAGCGCAGGGAACCAGAATCAATCAATAGGGGATAACAAAGCCCGCAAAGAAACACCTGCCAGTTCCCAAATAGGCGTCGTAAAAACGCTTATCCGTTGTGCTCCGGCGGCTTCAAAACAGCGCCAAAATCAACACTTATTTGCGCTCTAACGCCAAATCCATGCAAGGAGTATCATCACAGGGAGAAGTTTTCCCACATTGCTTACAGCGAAGAAAATCCTTGGTTTTCAACCCTTATCACGGCATATTTTCATTCGTTCTGTCTAGCCTTCATGTAGACAGATTTGAAAAGCGAATGTTCCCGGTCCGGGGGATTCGGAGAACCGAATATGATCGTTGATCGAATCAGCATACTTTCCAGTTCACGAAGTCATGGGATTAAGTCCGATTTCATTAGATCCTTTCCTGAACGGCGTTCCGTGTTCACAGTTTCGCGGCACACGATTTCGTGCAACTTGGCTTCCAAATCGGCAAATATTTCACGGATTCCATTTGCCTTGCCGCGAAGAGGGAAAAAGCATATCTATAAAAAAGAAAGCGGATGTCTGAGGCCTTTCCCTCGGACATCCGCTTTCGCTCTTTACCGTCATCGTATAATTATCTTTGCATAGGGGCTTTTCTCGGCACTTCAATCTACTGTACCACGACGGTACCATTTTGGCATGCAGTTTTATGAAACAGCGTGGAGTTTTATGCCCCTGAAAAAGCTTGTTCCCGTAAGGATTTACGGGCATTTATGCTTCTCTATAGATTTATGAAATCAGGTCAAATTCTTCCGATTCCTAATTCCGCTTTGATTCCATTAAAAGGGCTGAGAGCTAAGAGGTTATCCTCTGCGGCGTTTCTGCATGAGGGGAACAAAAGCGGGGGGGGGGAGAGTATACTTGACGGACGGAAAAGTTAATCGAGCCCAATGGCCCTGCTACATACTATGACTGGCACATAAAATACAAAGGGCTATGGCAAAATGCGAGACAAGGCTGACAGGTGCGGTGACAAGCGTGAAGGACGGCCTTTTTACAACAAGGCCTCTTGAAGGATATCCATCATCTGCGGCAAAACCTGCTCCGGCCGCTGCTGTCCCTGCGTGATCCCTTGCAATAGCGGCATTTGCAGAAGTGTGCATTTGTTCTGATTGAAAACATCCCAGATCTCACGGCCGATGGCGCTTTCCAGTTTATCCTGTAGGTAGCTGTACCAGGGATACTGCATCAGAATCTCGCTTTTTTGATAAACCTTTGCATAAGGGGATAGACCACCGTAAAGAGTGAATAGTTCTGTCTGCGGATAGGACGATATCCAGTGAAGGAATTCTCTTGCGGCGGAAATGTTGGGCGAGCGGTTGAAAATAGAAAATGAGCCGCCGGTAATATATGATATCCCACCCGGCACATTGGCACAGCCGACTTTGCCGCCGTAGATGATTTTTTGCAGATGCGCGATATTGGAGGCATAGTTTAAAAAGACAAATTCGACTGCCGTCTGTCCGGAAATGAAGTTGTCCAGCGTTGCGCCGACCCATTGCTTCCCTTGCACGGGAAGCGCATGCTGCCCACAGACATAGATGTTTTCAAGGGCCTTTAAGACGGCGTCCTCTTCAATTCTGGTCTTGCCACGCTTGAATTTATGGTCCTTCACAAAGTTGATATATCGCAGGAAAAAGGAGGAACTCAGCTCCACCGGAGAGTCCCAGTTCATGCCGGTCCCGCACTGGACGGGAGAGTGTGGATTGCTCTCTCTGTCGAAGAAGCGGACGACCTGCTCATATTGCTCGAATGTTGACGGAACCTCAAGCATTTTTCCGCTTTGCTCGTAGTACATGCGCTTGAGCAGCGGGTCTTCAAAGAGATCCTTGCGATAGACCATCATATCAAGACCGATATCAAACGGAATTGCCTGCGGCTTGCCCTTGATATAAGAAAAATCTTTGGTGATGCGAGGGATCATGTGCTGGGTGATTTCATGGAACTCTGCCTTGTCGAAGGTGTAGAAAATGTCATCCGGGAGAAGCGGCAGGCAGCTCATGTTGCTGCGTACCAAATCGAAACTGCCGTTTTTGGCGGCCAGAAGTGTCTCTGAGAATATTTCTGAGAGGGATATTTCTGTGAAGTCGACCGATATTCCGGTGAGACGTTCAAATTTCGGTGCAATGCGTTGGAGTGCAGTGTTGGATTCGCTTCTGGACAGCAAAATGCGCAACTTGGTTTTTTCACAATGAACGGGAGGCGCTGCTGCGAGCCGCTGCAGACCGCCGCCTTGCAAAATGGTCCGGTCTGTCTGCAAAGAATTGTTGAGATCTGCCAAAAGATTGTGCGCGGCCTGAATCCCGGCGTAAAGATAATCCAGAGAATAGGTTGTTACCCGGGTCTGCTCCTGCAAGTTGCTTTCGCTGGACACGGTGATGATCGGCGGACACCAATCTCCTGCAAAGACGGAAAATGCCAATTCTACTTTGGGAAGAAACGAGGAGTTGGAAAGAATGATGGCGTCCGGCGCTTCCTGACAGCCATCGAAAAAGTCGAACGGCGATACGGATATATTCAGCCAATCTGCGGTCTTCACCTGAATGCAGCGCGATGGATCTGTTGCTTGCAGCACTTCTCGCACGCCGGCAACAAAATCCCTGTTTTCCGGACAGCTTTCTGGATCGCTGATCACGGCGATCCTTCGATAGTTCTTCTGATCGGCGTATTTTCCGATTTCACGACCGATCTCATAAAAGTCAAATCCAATATAGCTTCCGGCATGCGGCACATTGCGGAAGGCATACAGGATTCTGGCCCCGCTGTCAAGTGCGCTTTGATAGATGTTTTGGTGAGAGAGCGCGGAGGTCACTGTTACGATACCGGATACGCGCATTTCGGCAACATGCGTGGCGATTTGTTCCTCCCGGTAGGGGGACTCATCTGTCACAAAAAGGAGCGGTGTATACCCCTTCTCTTCCAGTATGAGCTTGATGCCATTGAAAAAGTAAGTATACCGCTTTTCATCGATGTTTGGCAGGATGACGGCAATATGGTTGGAAAGGGGAATGTCCTTTCGCAGCAGCTTTGCCTGAGCGTTTGCCACATAGCCCAATTGCTTTGCGGCGTCTGTGACGCGCTGAATTTTCTCCGCGCTGACATTTCCGCGGTTATTGAGAACGTTGGAAACCGTTCCCTGAGATACGCTGGCTAAACGGGCGATGTCCTTTACAGTAATCATGCGACCCTCCAAGGTTCAATATTTTAACGTATCAATCCATACAAAGAGCCGGATTTATTATTTATACGATAACATGTTGGCTTCTCTGTGTCAAGCTGGAAAAACGTAGATTATTAACAGAATTGGTGAATTTAAACATCAATATGGTAAATATATATTCATATTTGCTAATTGACACGTTTCAATTAGCGGTGTATCATAGAGGCACATTCCAGTAATGGGAAACAAAAAAGGAGGTCTGCAATATGACAGAACTTGAGCGTGTAAAGATTGCACAGGATGCGATTATGTCCTACTACAGCACAGATGATCCCGAAAATAAGGCGTATGCCCTATCCGTCAACGCAGCCGTGTCCCCGGAAGCAAAGCGGATTCACCGCGAGTCCATCGTCATTGATACCTGCAGTTTCTATCTTGAATCCTATAACTGGCACCTGAAAGAGTCCGGTGCAACCGCTTTGAACCTGACGGTCCCTCAGAATCTTGCCGGGATGGGCAGCGCTGTCAGCTCAATCATCGACCATTACGAGGCAATTACCAATAATCCCGATCACTTTGTTCTGGCGGAAACTGCCGATGATATCCGCAATGCCAAGAAAAATGGCAAAATCGCCATGATTCTCGGTGCGCAGAATCCTCGCTTTGTAGAGCACGCAAACCTCGAAGGCTCTGCGGAGGCCTTTGCCCGTCTTGGCATGCGAGTGATCCAGATCGGATACAACCAGCGCACCTTTGCAACGGATGGCTGCCTTTGCGATGTGGACGGCGGGCTTTCCGCGATGGGCAAGCAGCTGATTGCGGGGCTTGAAAAGGCCGGCATTACCGTCGACATCAGCCACATCTCCCCGCGTTCGGCGATGGAAGCAATGGATGTGTGCACCAAGCCGCCGATCTTCAGCCACTCCAACCCCAGAAAACTCTTCGATCATCCGCGCAACATCTCCGATGAAGCGGCCAAGAAATGTGCCGAAATGGGCGGCGTGATTGGCGTTTGCTCCTATGTTCCAATTTTGTGGATGCACGACCACCTTCCTTGCATTGAGGACTTTGTGGATGCGATTTCCTATTATGCGGATCTGGTCGGTATCGACCATGTCGGCATCGGCATCGACTCCAACGCCGAGCCGGGGGCCTATGACCGCCACGATACCCGCCATCTCATGCAGCTCGTCGCTCCCAACCGCGATGTTTATCTGGCCGGCGCTGAGGCTGGCCGCGGAAAGCGCAGCGCTTTCCCTGAAGGCCTTTACAGCCTTGCCAACATTGTCAACATTGTCGAGCACATGCTCCGCCGCGGCTTCCATGAGGCCGATATCAAAAAGGTTCTGGGTGAGAACTTCCTGCGCGTTTTCGAACAGACCTGGCGCAAATAAACGCAGAAGCAGCTTGATGCCGAAAAAAATAGAAACGGAGGAACTTACAGATGAAGAAAATTCTGTCTACAGCTTTGGCACTTCTTTTGATCATATCCTGTACCGCTTGCGGCAGCAAGGATAGCGGTACCACGCAGCAGGATAACAGCGGCCGCACGGATGTGAAGTACGGACTGACCAGCGATATTGCGTCGCTTGACCCCGTCTACACCACCGACCAGATCAGCACGATTCTTTATCGCCAGCTCTACGATACGCTGATCGTAAAGGACAAGGACGGCAACTGGGCGCCCAAGCTGGCTGAGTCGTGGAGCCTTTCGGATGACGAAATGACCTATACATTCCACCTGCGGCAGGATGTTAAGCTGCACGACGGCAGCAATATGACCGCCGAGGACGTCGCATATTCCATTAACCGTTCCATTGATTCGGCTGCGACCGGCGCATCGATGACCAACATGAAGGACTGCACCGTTGTTGACGAATACACGGTTGAGGTTCATATGACCGCCCCGTTCGCCGGCACGTATGAGACCTTGTCCACCTACGGCCGTGTTTCCTCCGCCAACAATACGGACTATGAGTCATCTCCCATTGGTACCGGCCCGTATAAGTTCGTTTCAAGAAACTCCGGCGACAGCATCGAGCTTGTTGCTTTTGAAGATTACTACCTCGGCGAAGCTGCGATCAAGGATCTGACCTTTAAGATCATCACCGATCCTACCACGCAGATCGCCGCGCTTCAGAAGGGCGAGATCGATTTCCTCACACATTGTAGCCTGACAGCAAAGGATACCGTGGAGAGCGACAGTCACCTCGTCTGGCAGCAGACCCTCTTCCGCGGCAACAACTGGCTGAGCTTCTGCCAGAACAAGCCTCCCTTTGATAACATTCTTGCACGCAAGGCGGCACAGTACGCTATTGATAAGGATGCGGTACTGGTTGGCGGGTCCGAGGGCCTCGGTGTTACAATGAATACCGTTTTCCCCTCCAGTGTTCCGTGCTCCCCGGAGGATGACTACACGCCGCCCTACAGCTACGATGTTGAAAAGGCCAAGGCCTATCTCGAGCAGTATAAGGCAGAAACCGGTGTGAGCTCCGTAGACATCTCTATCCTTGCGCCGGATACCGCGATGTATCTGTATCCCGCTATCACGATCGAAGGGATGCTTCGTGAGGTCGGCTTTAATGTGACGACTGAGCAGATTGACCGCTCGACCTATTGGTCATCCGTTTACGCTGGCAATTATCAGTTGGCGGTCACCGGTACCTCTTGGCCCGTAAACGACTGCGACGGCAACTATCTGTATTTCTACAGCACGTCCGGCCAGCACTATTTTATGGCGTTTAACAAGGATATGGATAAGATTCTGGACGAGGCGCGCGTGACATCTGACCCCGCCGCCCGCAAGCAGTGCTACACCGAGGTGCAGAAGATCATCGATGATGAAGCAATCTGTGTTCCGCTGCTCCAGCCCGCCAATGCAGTTGCCTACAATGCCGACCTTAAGGGTGTAGATAAGCAAAACGATATCTACTGCCACTTTGTGTACGACTGGTCTTGGCAATAATCCCTGCGCTTCCTTGCTTCCATTGCCGCGTGGAGCCATTTGGCTCCACGCGGTATACCAAACAAACCAACACATTGAGAGGAGCACGAGCCATATGGTAAAATACATTACAAAACGCCTGCTCATTCTCATTCCTGTGCTTCTCGGTGTCTCTTTTTTGGTGTTCAGCATTTTGGCCATGATGCCGGCGGATGTTGCATCCGTGCAGCTCGGCGTTTCTGCCACACCTGAGGGTATCGAAAAGTGGAATGAGGAACACGGGCTGAACGATCCCTTCCTCGAACGGTATTTTGATTATATGAAGGGCCTGCTGACTGGCGATCCCGGCGTGTCATGGTCTTCCAATACTTCCATTAAGACGGAGTTCCTCCAGAGGATTCCCTCTACCATGGCATTGACCGCCGGAACCATTGTGCTGGTTATTCTGCTGGGCGTCCCAGTTGGCATTATTTCAGCAATCAAACAGTATAGCATTTTTGATAACGTTACAAGACTCCTTGCTATGCTGCTCACCTCTCTCCCTGCCTTCTGGCTGGGCTTGCTCCTGATACTGAAGTTCTCGCTGGATCTGGACTGACTTCCGGCAACCGGAGGAGGCTCGGTCCTCCATTATATTCTGCCGTGGATCACCCTTTCGGCGGCAATGGCCGCGCAGATGATCCGAATGACTCGCTCTACGATGCTCGAGGTCATCCGTGCAGACTATGTGCAGACGGCCAAAGCCAAGGGCGCCAAGCCGATGCGCATCGTCATGATTCATGAACTGCGCAATGCGCTTTTGCCGATGGTGACCGTTGTTGGCATCATTCTTGGACAAACCCTCGGCGGTGCGATCGTCACGGAGACCATCTTCGCGCTTCCCGGCGTCGGCACCTATCTGCTGCAGGGAATTTTCAAGTATGATATGCCCGTCGTTATGATCGGGGTCCTTTTCATCGCTGCTGTGATCGGCGTGATCAATCTGCTGATCGATATTCTGTACATTTACATTGACCCGCGGCTTCGCAGCCAGATCGTGAAATAGGGAGGGCGGAACAGTGAAAAAGAAAAACACATCTGCTGCGGCTCCCGCCCGCAGAGGACAGTTTGCCTCGATCTGCTATCGTTTCAGCCGAAATAAAATGGCAATGCTCGGATTGATTTTATTCCTGATTGTGCTGTTTTTTGCGATCGCCGCCCCTGCATTTGCAGACTATGAGAACGAAGCCATTAAACAGAATGTTTATGAGAAGTTCGCTCCACCGAGCAGAGAGCATCTTCTCGGTATGGACGCCTACGGGCGCGATCTGTTTGCGCGAATCATTTTCGGCGCTCGATTATCGCTCGTGATATCGCTTACCACCGTTGGCGCGTCAATGGTTCTGGGCTGTCTGATTGGCTCGCTGTGCGCATATTACGGCGGCTGGCTGGATGCGATTACCATGCGTATCGTTGATATTTTCCTCGCCCTGCCGATGACGCTGATGGCTGTTACCGTTGTAGCGGCTCTCGGAACCAGCACGACAAACCTGATCATCGCGCTGACGATCTCCATGATTCCTCCCTTTGTTCGCATTGTGCGCTCTGCCGTTTTGCAGGTGAAAGGCTCAGACTACATCGAAGCGGCCGTGGCTTATGGCTCTAAGGATATGAGAATCATACTTACCCACGTCCTGCCCAATGCGATCGGTCCAATCATCGTTCAAGCAACGCTTAACCTTGCATCCGTTCTGCTCTCTGTCGCCGCACTCGGCTTTATCGGCCTCGGCGTCCCCTCGCCCCAGCCGGAATGGGGCACGATGCTGGCTGAGAGCAAGGCACAGATGCGTTACCATCCGTGGCAGGTCATCATTCCGGGCGTCGCCGTTGCAATCACGGTGCTATCCATCAATCTGATCGGCGATGGCCTCCGTGACGCGCTTGACCCCAAGCTGAAGAACTGAGAGGGAGGAATGACATGGACAGCAATCTGTTGGAAATCAAGGACCTCTGCGTGCAGTATAAGACCCATAATGGCACCGTTTATGCCGTCAACGGCGTAAACCTGACATTAAAAAAGGGCGAGACGCTCGGACTGGTCGGTGAGACCGGTGCCGGTAAAACCACGACTGCGTTGAGCATCCTTCGCCTCCTTCCCGACCGGATCGGTGAGATAAAGAGCGGCAGCATTCTTTTGGACGGAGAAGAGATCACCAAGATCAGTGAAGCTGAAATGCGCAACATTCGCGGTAATAAAGTCTCCATGATTTTTCAGGATCCCATGACCTCGCTTAACCCCATTCTTCCTGTGGGCCAGCAGATCGGAGAAGCTGTATTGCTGCATACCGATTTAAATAAGGAAGAGAGAGAAAAGCGTGTCGATGAAATGCTTACTGCCGTCGGCCTGCAGCCTTCTCGAAAAAATGAATATCCCCATCAGTTTTCCGGCGGTATGAAGCAGCGTATCGTGATTGCAATCGCCTTGGCCTGTAATCCGGAGCTCCTGCTTGCGGATGAACCGACAACCGCGCTTGACGTAACGATTCAGTCACAGGTTCTGCAAATGATGAACGACTTGAAAAAGCGCTTCAACACCGGTATGATCCTGATCACACACGACCTCGGCGTTGTTGCCCAGACCTGTGATAAGGTGGCCATCATGTATGCCGGCCACATCGTAGAGAACGGCACGGTTCAGGATATTTATGAATCGGCGCAGCATCATCCGTATACCGTGGGCCTGTTCCACTCCATCCCGGAAATGAACAAGGATTCGAATCGTCTGGCGCCAATTCCCGGCTTGATGCCGGATCCGATGATTCGGCAGGAGGGATGCAGCTTTAGCGATCGCTGCCCGAAATGCTCCGAGCGGTGCCGCCGGGAAAAACCCGGCAATTACACCGTGTCGAACAGTCATACCATTTCCTGCTTCCTGTATGAACAGGGGGATGCTGATAAGGAGGAGATATAATGGAAGAGCGTTGCTCCAATCAGCCTATTTTACAAACCAAAGAACTCACCAAATATTTCAAAACGTCTCGCGGCCTGTTGCACGCGGTCGATCATGTAAATCTGAGCATTTCCGCCAATAAAACGCTCGGCGTTGTCGGCGAATCCGGTTGCGGAAAGTCTACGCTCGGCCGAACGATTCTCAAACTGATCGAGCCTACCTCGGGTGAGATCCTTTATCATGGCGTCAATATCGAGTCCTGCTCTGCTTCCAAAATGCGCGACATGCGCCGGAAGATGCAGATTATCTTTCAAGATCCTTATGCCAGCTTAGATCCCCGAAAGTCGGTGAAGGATCTGATCGCCGACCCGCTGAAGGTCTACGGCGTGTCTAAGGCTGAGCGCGAGGATATCGTTTTTGAGATCATGAAAACGGTTGGAATTGCCGAACGCTTTGCACAATCCTATCCGCACGAGCTTGACGGAGGACGCCGCCAGCGTATCGGTATCGCGCGTGCACTGGTGCTCAATCCGGAATTCATCGTTTGCGATGAGCCGGTCAGCGCGCTGGATGTTTCGATTCAGGCACAGATTTTGAATCTTTTGATGGATCTGCAAGAGAGCCACGGCTTGACCTAT
>OMGY01002496.1_pt1 | contig 13770 bp, 8 predicted proteins | sample 1674461 | NCBI WGS metagenome assembly OMGY01 (sample SAMN05578579, study PRJEB25193) | human gut metagenome | biome: Human Microbiome; feature: human-associated habitat; material: feces | host: Homo sapiens | place: USA:Birmingham
TCGTATATACTCCGTTATGCGGTACCGGTAACAAGCCGGTAAGACGTATCCTGTCCGAGCTGGGATTTAAGCACGTCTATGTAGTTCCCGAACAGGAGAATCCGGATCCAAACTTCACCACACTGGATTACCCGAACCCTGAGGATCCCAAGGCATTTACATACGCACTGCGTCTGGCCAAGGAGAAGGATGCGGACATCGTTCTGGCAACCGATCCCGATGCAGACCGTCTGGGTGTGTATGCCAAGGATACCAAGACCGGCGAGTATGTGGCATTTACCGGTAACATGTCCGGTATGCTGATCGCAGAATATATCCTGAGAGAGAAGACTGCTACCGGCACTATGCCCGAGAATCCCGCACTGGTAACCACCATCGTTACCACCAATATGACCAAGCCCATCACCGAAGCTTATGGTGTAAAGCTGATCGAAGTACTGACCGGCTTCAAGTTCATCGGTGAGCAGATCAAGTTCTTCGAGCAGACCGGCAGCAACAATTATGTATTTGGTCTGGAAGAGAGCTACGGCTGTCTGGCAGGTACTCATGCAAGAGATAAGGATGCAGTTGTAGCAGTTATGTGTCTGTGTGAAGTGGCGGCTTACTGCAAGAAGCACAACATGACTCTGTGGGATATGATGGTATCCATGTATGAGAAGTACGGTTACTTCAAGGAGACCCAGTATACCATCACCATGAAGGGTATCGATGGCGCAAGACAGATCGCCGAGATCATGGAGAAGCTTCGTAAGAATCCTCCTAAGGCATTCGGAGATCTGAAGGTAGAGAAGTTCCGTGATTACCAGAACGATGTTATCATCGACATGGAGACCGGAGAGAAGACCACCACAGGACTTCCCAAGTCCAATGTTCTGTACTTCGAGCTTCCTGACAATGCATGGTGCTGTGCACGTCCTTCCGGAACCGAGCCCAAGATCAAGTTCTACATGGGTGTCAAGGGAACCAGCTTAGAGGATGCAAAGGCTAAGGTAGAGAAGCTGACCGAGGATGTAAAGGCAGTACTGTAAGGCAGTGCTCCATAAATCATATTAGTTTTCAAAAGAGCGAATCGCCCGTGCAGGGCGGTTTGCTCTTTTATGAAAAGCTGGAGGTATCTGTGGCAAAGCTAAACAAGGCAAACCTTAAGAAAACTCTATATTATCTGCAACGTAACGGCCTGAGGGAAACCTGGATCTCTGTGAGGGAGCGCCTGACAGAGACAGACCGCTATTTTTTTGTGCCCTGTTCGGAAGCAGAGCTGGTAAGGCAGAGTGATAGAAAATGGGAGAAGCCGATTACGTTCAGTATTGTGGTACCCTTATATCGAACGCCGGAAGCATATCTGAACAGAATGATAACAAGTGTTATGCAACAGAGCTATCCCCATTGGGAACTGATCCTGGCAGATGCCACGGAGGATCACAGTGTGGAGGAGGTACTGAAGCAGCAGGGATTCCTGAAGGAGCAGCCGACGGATGGCGAGACAGAACCTGTCGCAGCAGATCCCAGGCTCCACTATGTGCATCTGAAAGAAAATGCGGGAATCGCTGCTAATACCAATCAGGCGCTTCCCTATGCGAAGGGAGAGTATATCGGTCTGCTGGATCATGATGATGTATTGACACCGGATGCGTTGTACGAAATGGCTGATGCGATCATCAAAGCATATGACAGAGGTGTCAAAGTCGCCTTCGCTTATTCGGATGAGGATAAGTGCGATGGAGAAGAGACCAGATACTATGATCCAAATCATAAAGAAAACTTTAATTACGATTTAATTTTAAGTAATAACTATATCTGCCATTTCCTGGTCATGGATGCGGAACTGATGAAGAGGCTGCGATTCCGACCGGAATGTGACGGCGCCCAGGACTATGATCTGGTACTGCGCTGTGTAGCGGAAGTGCTGACAGAGGGAGGGCAGACTGCGGAGAAGAGAATACTCCATATTCCGAAGGTGTTGTATCACTGGAGATGTCATGAGGCATCCACAGCAGCCAATCCAAACAGCAAAAAATATGCGTATGATGCGGGGATGAGAGCATTGCAGGATCATGCGGACCGCCGTCATATCCCGGCCACCGCGACAGAGACCAGACATGTGGGATTTTATCGGTTAAAATATAAAGAAGTATGGGAAGCCAGGCCGGATGTGACAGCTGTAGGCGGCAGAGTATTGTCCGGGAAGAATGGCAAGATCATCGGCGGCAGAATGACGGCAGCCGGAACTGTATTTTATGAAGGACTGCCGAAGGGATTCGGCGGATATCTGCACCGCGCGGAGCTGTCCCAGGATGCGGAAGCGCTGGATCTTCGCTGTATCCGTATCCGACCCGAATGCAGGGAAGTGTTTGAAAAAATCGTGGGAGTTCCGTATACCGAGATTCGGAAACTACCGAAAGAGCAGCCGATATTTAATATTACTACGCTGCCGGAGGGTGCGGATATCCGAACCTTAAGTCTGCAGTTGTCCGAAGCGTTACGGCAAAGAGGAAGATTACTCTATCTGCCGGAATATCCGGAGGAGTTTAAACCATTATGAGTGAAATAACGGTTGTTATACCAAATTACAACGGAATGAAATATCTGGCAGAGTGCATGACTTCTCTGTGCAGAGAGCAGCAAAATGCCCCCGGATATGAAGTGCTGATCATCGATAATGCTTCCGTGGACGGCAGCGTGGAATATCTGCAAAAGGAATGGTGTGGGGAAGGTGTGCGCCTGATATCTTTACCGGAAAACACCGGATTCTGTCATGCAGTGAATCTGGGGATACGGGAAGCGAAGACACCATATGTGATCCTTCTGAACAATGATACAAAGGCAGAAGCCGGTTTTGTAAGAGGCTTATATGATGCTATCCGCGAAAATGAAAAGATATTTTCCGTCAGTGCGAAGATGCTGATGTGGGACAGACCGGAGCTCATCGATGATGCCGGAGACCGTTACTGCGTGCTGGGATGGGCCTATTCCCGGGGGAAGGGACAACCGGCGGCGGATTATGATAAGTCTGTCCCGGTGTTTTCCGCCTGTGGCGGTGCCGCAATCTACAGACGATCCGTATTTGAAGAGATCGGTTATTTTGATGAAGAACATTTTGCCTATCTGGAAGATCTGGATATCGGTTACCGTGCCCGGATCTACGGCTATGAGAACCGGTATGAACCGAAGGCGGCTGTGCTGCATTATGGCAGTGCTTCCACGGGATCCAGATACAATCCCCGGAAAACGTTACTTGCGTCTGCCAACAGTATTTATGTGATCGGCAAGAATATGCCGCTTTTGCAGTGTATTCTGAACCTGCCGTTTTTTTTGCTTGGATTTGGCATAAAGTTTTTGTTTTTTTGTAAGAAAAGAATGGGAAAACTATATCTGAAAGGACTGGCAGCTGGCCTGAGAAGATCGATGGGAACCACGGGAAGACAGCACAAAGTTCCCTTCCGGTGGCATCATCTGGGGAATTATGTGAAGATCCAGTGGCAGCTGTATTTCAATGTGTTTCGAATTCTTATGAAATCTTAAGAAATGGCTTCATAAATTCTTAAGTTGAGAAAAAAACATCGTTATTGTAGAATGAAATCGTTAAAAAGAAGCTTTTCAGACTTACAGATTGGGTGACCCATATGATAAAAGACAACCAGAAAGTCTTTAACAGGCTTCTTGTGATAATGGATGCGCTGATCACAGCCATATCCTTTGTCCTTGCCTATTATATCAAATTTTATATATTGAACGACGGTCCCGGAATCGGTGTCCTGCCTGTGCAGGAGTATTATAAGCTGCTTCCTTTTATTGTACCCGGTTATATGTTCCTATATTACCGGTGCAGCGTGTATTCCCCGAAGCGAACCGTCCGCCGCAGACATGAGATTTACAGCATTCTGCAGGCAAATACCATCGGCCTGGCGGCATTGATCATTATTCTGTATATGATCATCCGTGAGATCAACTTTTCGCGATCCGTCATGGCAATTTTTTATGTGCTGAATGTATTTCTGACTTCGGTATCCCGCATCATAATGAGAAAAGCGTTGCGGACACTCCGGAAAAGGGGATACAATCTGAAGCATATTTTGCTGGTGGGATATTCCAGAGCGGCAGAAGAGTATATTGACAGAATCTTAAGCAATCCCCAGTGGGGATATGTTGTATGCGGTATTCTGGATGAGCACATTCCGGGAGGGACTACCTATAAGGGAGTGAAAGTCCTGGGAACGTTGGGGAATCTGGAGTATATTCTTCCGGAGAACAAGCTGGACGAGATCGCGATCACGCTTTCTCTGAAAGATTATGATTATCTGGAAGGTGTGGTGGATATCTGTGAGAAATCCGGCGTGCATACGAAATTCATCCCCGACTACAGCAGTCTGATCCCCAGCAGACCTTACACGGAGGATCTCATGGGACTTCCGGTGATCAATATTCGGTATGTGCCGCTGACCAACACCGGAAATATGATGATCAAGAGAGCCATGGATATTGTCGGCTCCCTGTTCGGCATCATCATTACGTCACCGATCATGCTGTTGTCGGCAATTCTGGTAAAATGTTCCAGTCCGGGACCTGTGATCTTCAAGCAGGAACGGGTAGGACTTCATAATAAATCATTTTATATGTACAAATTCCGCAGTATGGCAATGCAGACTGCAGCGGAGGAGAAAAAGGGCTGGACGGTGCGAAACGATCCCAGAGTCACCGGGATCGGCAAGATCTTAAGACGAACCAGCATTGATGAACTTCCACAGCTGTTCAACATCCTGAAAGGAGATATGAGCCTGGTGGGACCGAGACCGGAGCGCCCTCAGTTCGTGGAAAAGTTCAAGGAAGAGATCCCAAGATATATGGTAAAACATCAGGTGAGGCCGGGCCTCACGGGATGGGCACAGGTCAACGGCCTGCGTGGTGATTCTTCCATCAAGAAGCGGATCGAGTATGATATTTATTACATTGAGAACTGGACCCTCGGGTTTGACATTAAGATCATTCTTATGACATTTTTCACAGGATTCATCAATAAAAATGCTTATTAACACAAGGAGAAGACAAGATGGCAACAAATTCTAACAACAATGGCGGCAATGGTCAGAGACCTGCCGGAAGCGGAAGAAAACCTTCCGGAAGCGCACAGAGACCTACAGGACAGAGACCCGCCGGAAGCGGTCAGAGACCTGCCGGCAGTGGACAGAGAACCGGAGCTGCGAACGGACAGAAGAGAATGTCTGCCAAACAGCGTGCAGCCAAGAAGAGAAAAAAGGTTATCATCTTTGGCATAGAGATCGTAGTGATCCTGTTCATGGTAGCATTATTGTATCTGGTAATGACTCATACCAACAATGAGGGCCCCAAGGTAACCGTTCTGGAGACAGAAGAACTTCAGATTCCCGAAGAGGTGCAGCAGGATGAAACTATGAAGGGCTATATGAACATTGCCCTGTTCGGTGTGGACGCCACCAAGGAAAGCCTGTTGTACAAGGGCAGCCGAAGCGATAGTATCATGATCGCCAGCATCAACATGGATACCGGTGATATCAAACTGGTCAGCGTATATCGTGATACGTACCTGAATACCGGTACGGATTCCTACCAGAAATGCAATGCCGCTTATTCCTATGGCGGAGCAGAGCAGGCGGTTAAGATGCTGAACATGAATCTGGATATGGATATTACGAACTTTGTGACCGTAGGCTATAAAGGACTGAGCGAAGTGATCGACGGTCTGGGCGGTATCTATATTGATGTGGACTCTGAGGAGATCAAGCATATCAACAACTATCAGATCGGTATTGCAGAAGTTTTGAAATGCGATTATACACCGGTAACTGAGACCGGTATGCAGCTGTTGAATGGTCTGCAGGCTACTGCTTACTGCCGTATCCGTTATACCGCTGGTAACGACTTTAAGCGTGCTGCCCGTCAGCGTGAAGTCATTCAGGCAATCGAAGATCAGGCAAAGAAAGCAGATTATGCAACATTGTCCAAGGTATTCAACAGTGCCATCGACGACATTTACACCAGTCTGGATTCCAAGGACATCCTGGATCTGCTGGGCAATATTTCAAATTATCGCATAGTGGACGAAGGAGGTTTCCCCGAAGAGACCATGCGTGACACCGGCAATATCGGTGCAAAGGGAAGCTGTGTTATTCCGGTAAATCTCGAAAGCAATGTAGTATGGCTACATCAGTTCCTGTTTGATGATGCCAACTATTCCGTAACCAGCAACGTGAAGGAATACAGCAATAAGATTGAATCTGACACATCACCTTATATGAATAAGTAAGAAACAGTGTATAGAGTAAAGCAACAGGAATACAAGGGAGTCTTCCGGAATCTGCCGGGGCTCCCTTGTGCATTACCCAGAAGGTTATAAGCCTTTTGGACAGTAGGAAAAGGCTTGTGCCGCAATAAGAGTTAAAGTATAATGAACCAGAGATTGGAAAAGTGAGGAGCGCTCTGACATGGAGATAGATGTGATCATTCCCCTGTATAAGCCGGGAAAAGAATTATTTACATTATTGGATAAACTGGGCAGTCAGAGCGTACCGGTACATCAGGTGATTCTTCTGAATACGGAAGAAAAATATTTTGAACAGCTGATCTACGGAATCAGATTTCTGGAAACCTATCAGAATATCAAGGTATACCATGTATCCAAAAAAGAGTTCGATCATGGCGGTACGAGACGGATGGGAGTAAAAAAGTCTTCCGCGGATGTCTTCGTGATGATGACACAGGATGCCATGCCGAAAGATGACAGGCTGATCGAAAAACTGGTGGAACCCCTGCAGGGGGAAGTGGCGGTGGCCTATGCGAGACAGCTGCCCAGAGAGGATTCGACACCGGTGGAGAGCTATACCAGAGAATTTAACTATCCGGCAAAGTCCCGGATCAAATCGGCAGCAGACCTGGACAGCCTGGGGATCAAGACCTTTTTCTGCTCCAATGTTTGTGCGGCCTATCGCCGGGAGATCTATGAGGAACTGGGCGGGTTCGTCAGACATACGATATTTAATGAAGATATGATCTATGCGGCAAAGGCGGTGGAAGCAGGATACTCTGTGGCTTATGCGGCGGATGCGCAGGTGGTGCATTCTCATAATTATACCAACGGGCAGCAGTTCCACAGAAACTTTGACCTGGGAGTATCGCAGGCAGAGCATCCCGAGATTTTTGCAGCATATCCTTCGGAGTCCGAGGGAAAACGAATGGTGAAAGATGTGACGGTATATTTGCGCAACAACCATATGTCTGCCGGATTGCCCCATTTTTATATGCAATGCGCCTGTAAATATGCAGGTTATTTACTGGGAAAGAACTATCGCAGGCTCCCGAAAAAATGGGTACTTGCTTTTACTTCCAACAAGGAATACTGGAAACAGAACAGAAAGGATGTATGACTATGTGTGGTATTGTAGGTTATATTGGAACAGAACAGGCAGCACCGATCATTCTGGACGGTCTGTCCAAGTTGGAATACCGTGGATATGATTCCGCAGGTATGGCGATTTTTGACGGTGAGAAGATCAACACCAGAAAAGCAGTGGGAAGACTTAAGGTTCTGGAGAACCTGACCCATGGCGGAGAGAATATGAAAGGAACCTCCGGTATCGGACATACCCGTTGGGCAACTCACGGAGCTCCCAGCGATATCAATTCCCATCCGCATATGAACAATGCCGGAACCATTGCCGTGGTACACAACGGCATTATCGAGAACTATATTCCCCTGAAGAAAAAGATGCAGGATAAGGGGTATCAGTTCGTATCCGAGACTGATACCGAGGTATTGGCACATCTGTTAGACTATTATTACAAGGGAAATCCTCTGGAAGCCATCACGAAGGTGCTTCATCGTGTGGAAGGCTCTTATGCGCTGGGAATCATGTTTGCAGATCAGCCGGATAAGATTTTTGCAGCCCGCAAGGACAGCCCGCTGATCGTAGGAAAGAGCGACAACGGCAGCTTTATCGCTTCCGATGTTCCTGCGATATTGAAATATACCAGAACCGTATATTACGTAGACAATCAGGAAGTTGTGGAATTACAGCAGGGTAGTCTGCGTTTCTTCTCCGTGGATGAGGAAGAGATCGAGAAGCAGCCGGTGACCATTGACTGGGATGCCAATGCGGCAGAAAAGGCTGGATATGAGCACTTCATGCTGAAAGAGATCTATGAGCAGCCGAAGACCATCAACGATACCATCTCTCCGAGAATCAAGGATAATGATATTGTGATCGAAGAGCTGAACATGAGTGATGAAGAGATCAAAGAGATCACGAAGATCCATATTGTGGCCTGCGGCTCCGCATATCATACCGGAGTTACCGCAAAATATGTGATCGAGGGTCTGGCAAGAATCCCGGTAGAAGTGGATGTGGCCAGTGAATTCCGTTATCGTGATCCGATTCTTCAGAAGGGTAATATGGTCATTGTCATCAGCCAGTCCGGTGAGACGGCAGATACTCTGGCAGCACTGAGAGAGTCCAGGGAAAGGGGCTTCAAGGTACTGGGCATTGTCAATGTGGTGGGAAGCTCCATTGCCAGAGAGGCAGACAGTGTTATGTATACCTGGGCAGGTCCCGAGATCGCAGTGGCTACCACCAAGGCTTACAGTGCACAGCTGACGGCACTTTACATGTTGGCTATGAAATTCGCCAGGGTACGTGGTACTATTGATCAGGAGAAGTTCGCCGGTATGCTGACAGATTTAAGATGCCTGCCGGATCAGATCGAACTGCTTCTGGGACAGAAGGAGAAGATCCAGCATTTTGCCAACCGTTACGTGGGAGCAAGAGATATCTTCTTCATCGGACGCGGTATTGATTACGCGATTTCACTGGAAGGATCCTTGAAACTGAAGGAGATCTCCTATATTCATTCCGAGGCTTATGCAGCTGGAGAACTGAAGCATGGTACGATTTCTCTGATCGAAGATGGTACGCTGGTAGTGGCTTTGGCAACCCAGCCGGATCTGTTCCAGAAGACCATCAGTAATATGGTAGAAGTAAAAGCAAGAGGAGCCTTTGTTATGGCAGTCACCATTGAAGGCAACAAGGCCATTGAGAAAGCGTCGGATTATGTAATATACATCCCCGAGACCAATCCGTACTTTACCAATTCTCTGGCAATCATTCCTTTGCAGTTGTTCTCCTACTATGTGGCAGTGGGACGCGGCTGTGACGTGGATAAACCCAGAAACCTGGCAAAATCCGTTACTGTTGAGTAGAGTGTAATAACTTACCCATAGAGAGACTGAGGACTGCTTGCAGGCAGAACAGACTCTCTGTTTTTTCAGGATTCATAATTGCTTCAGAAAGTTATCACAATTCGGACACAATTGACGGATATACTGTGTTCATAAGGTGAGAGGAAGAAATGAAACAGGTAATGGTAAAAAGAGTTCTCACTTGCAACAGGATAGGAGGAAGCAATATGTACGAGAATAATAATTTTTCCGGTTACGGAACCGGCAATGAAAATACAACCGGTACATTCAGTGGAGCAGATCTGAATGAGACAAGAACAGAAAACAGTTATGGCTATGAAAATCATAGTACTACCCAGAGTGCAGCAGGAAGCACCAATGGTTACACCACTTATCAGATGGGCGGAACCACAGGCAGCAACAATACGGAGCCTAAGAAAACCCAAAAACATGGCGGTTACTTCCGGAAGGCAATGGTAAGTGTCAGCCTGGGATTGTTCTTCGGACTGTTCGCAGGAATCGGTTTCTATGCAGTACAGCAGGGAACCGGGATGTTTACGACCAGCACAGATACCGCAGTGGTAGATGAGATCGCTTCTGAGGCAACGACAGAAAGTACCCAGAGTGCACAGCTGGCTACCAATGTTACTTATGTAGAGTCCGATGTATCCAATGTGGTAGAAAAAGTAATGCCTGCCATGGTATCCATCGTAAATAACTTTACCGAGACAGCCAATGTCTTCGGACAGCAGTACACACAGGAAGAAGCAGCCAGTGGTTCCGGTATCATTGTAGGTAAGACCGATGATGAACTGCTGATCGTATCCAATAATCATGTAGTAGAGAGTGCAGATACTCTGACCGTTACTTTTATCGATGGCAGTGAAGCACAGGCACAGGTCAAAGGACTGGATTCCGACATGGATCTGGCAGTGATCGCAGTATCTTTAAATGATCTGAGTGATGATACCAAGAATGCTATTACAGTAGCAACACTTGGCAGCAGTGATGATCTGAAGCTTGGTGAGCCGGTCATCGCTATCGGTAATGCCCTTGGCTATGGTCAGTCTGTTACCAACGGTATTGTAAGTGCCCTGAATCGTGAGATCACTCTGGAGAACGGCTCTACCGGTCTGGAGAACGGCTCTACCGGTACTTTCATCCAGACCAACGCAGCCATCAACCCCGGTAACTCCGGCGGTGCACTGCTGAACATGAATGGTGAGGTTATCGGTATCAACTCCAACAAGATCGGTGGTACTGCCGTAGAAGGTATGGGATATGCTATCCCGATTACTTCGGCAAGTCCTATCATTGCAGATCTGATGGAGCGTCAGACCAGAACCAAGGTAGCTGAGGATGAAGTCGGTTACATCGGCATCTCCCTGCGGGAAGTAACTTCCCAGATCTCCCAGATGTACAACATGCCGGAAGGTATCTATGTAGTATCTGTAGAGGAAGGCAGCGCAGCAGCCAATGCCGGTATCATGAAAGGTGATATCATTACCAAATTTGACGGCAGCAGTATCTCTTCCTACTCTGATCTGCAGAAAACGTTACAGTATTATGCGGCCGGTGATTCCGTAACCGTAACGGTACAGAGACCTCAGAACGGTGAATATGTATCCATCGAGCTGAATCTGACACTGGGCAGCAGACCTGCAAGCCAGAAATAAAGAAATAACAGGTAAATAAAAGGAAATGGAAAGAGACCCGGGCGAGACATATGGTTTTGCCCGGGTCTTGTAATATTTACCAAAATATGAATAGTTATAAATGGTTTAGAAAAACTTAACTTGTGCCCCGCTACTTCATTGAGTATAATAAGCGTAGGCAATGAGAAGTGTCAGACACGGGTATTATGCAATATGACTGCTTGCAGGCATTATTGCGTAATGGCCGGGGATGATAGGGCGAAGCCCGGATATCGAGGGAACACGAAGTGTTGCCGAGATACACTGCGAAGATGCTTTGGAGCCGGGGATGATAGGGCGAAGCCCGGATATCTAGGGAACACGAAGTGTTACCGAGATACACTGCGGAATAATGGTAGGAAACAAAGAGGAGAATAACATGACAGATAATTATAATGATGATTATAGAGAAGTGATCCCTAAGGAGGAAAAAACAGAGACCGATGTGAGTGAAACTCAGGATAACGAAAAAAATAACGGAAACACACAGGTGGCGGATACTGCAAAAGAAAATTCCACCGAAAAAAAGTCAGAGGACAAAAAGGACAGCAGCGAATACGAAGATGTCTGCTTTATCTGCCGCAGACCGGAGAGCAAAGCCGGCAGAATGTTCAAGCTGCCCAACCATATCTGCATCTGCGATGATTGCATGCACAAGACCATGGAGACTGTGAGCCAGTTCGATTATCAGGGAATGTTGAACAATCCCAATGATTTCAACCAGTTTAACGGACAGAACGGATTCCCCAACATCAGTTTTGTGAATCTGGCGGATCTTCAGGGAGACGGCGGTATTCCCAACAAGCAGAAACTCAAGAAGAAAAAGAAGGCGGAAGGTCCCAAACCTGTATTCAATATCAAGGACATTCCGGCACCTCATAAGATCAAGGCCAGTCTGGATGAATACGTGGTAGGACAGGAAAAAGCCAAGAAGGTCATCTCCGTAGCAGTATACAACCATTACAAGAGAGTGGCCACTGACACTATGGATGAGATTGAGATCGAAAAGTCCAACATCCTCATGATCGGCCCCACCGGTTCCGGTAAGACCTATCTGGTAAAGACACTGGCAAAACTTCTGGATGTGCCTCTGGCTATTGCTGATGCCACCTCTCTGACTGAGGCCGGTTATATCGGTGATGATATCGAGAGCGTGGTATCCAAATTGCTGGCAGCGGCGGGCAATGACGTAGAAAAGGCGGAAAAAGGTATCATCTTCATCGATGAGATCGACAAGATCGCCAAGAAGAAAAACACCAACTCCCGGGATGTCAGCGGAGAGAGTGTACAGCAGGGTATGTTGAAGCTTCTGGAAGGTGCGGAAGTGGAGGTGCCGGTAGGTGCCAACAGCAAAAATGCCATGGTACCTCTGGCAACGGTGAACACCCGTAACATTCTGTTTATTTGCGGTGGTGCGTTCCCGGATCTGGACGAGATCATCAAGGAGCGCCTGACCAAGACCGCATCCATCGGTTTCAACTCGGAACTGAAGGATAAATACGATAAAGATACCGATATTTTATCCAAGGTGACTGTGGAGGATATCCGCAAGTTTGGTATGATTCCGGAATTTATCGGTCGTCTGCCGATCATTTGTACTTTACAGGGATTGTCAAAGGATATGTTGGTGAAGATCCTGAAAGAGCCGAAGAATGCGATTCTTAAGCAGTACCAGAAGCTGTTGGAGAAGATGCGTGCACTGATGGATGAAGAGTTATTGGAAAACAATCCGCAGGATACATTTTCAACCCAGATGCAGAATGATATTGCGGCTTATAAAGCAGAAAGTAAGATTATAGCAACAGCATCTGTCTGCGATACAGATGAAGTGGCTTATAAGAAAGTAGAGGGAAGTGATTGTGCCTATGTGACGGCATCTTATTTCCTGCGCTCTACCAAGGCATATAACCGGGCTAACCAGGAATATGTGCTGCGTAAGGATGAGAATGGGGACTGGAAAATATTAGGATTTGTGGCACTGGAAGGAGACAATGGTGATGCAGAAAAATAAAGGAGATATTGCAATTCTTGCAATAGAAAGTTCCTGCGATGAGACTGCGGCAGCAGTTGTAGTAAATGGAAGGGATGTGAGATCGAATATCATTTCATCCCAGATTGCATTACATACCTTATATGGAGGTGTGGTTCCGGAAATTGCATCCCGTAAACATATTGAGAAAATTAATCAGGTAATAACAGAAGCAATGCAGGAAGCGCAGGCAGACTGGGCAGATATAGACGCAATCGGTGTAACTTATGGACCGGGATTAGTGGGTGCCCTCCTGGTTGGTGTGGCAGAAGCAAAAGCAATCAGTTATGCAAGAAATATTCCGCTGGTAGGTGTGCATCATATTGAGGGACACATCAGCGCAAATTATATTGAAAATAAAGAGTTAGAGCCACCATTTTTATGTCTTGTGGTATCCGGCGGTCATACACATCTGGTAAAAGTACTGGATTATGGAAAATATGAGATACTTGGAAGAACCAGGGATGATGCGGCAGGTGAAGCCTTTGATAAAGTGGCGCGAGCAATCGGATTAGGCTATCCGGGTGGACCAAAGATTGAAAAAGTAGCACATGAAGGAAATCCTCATGCTGTGGAATTCCCAAGACCGAAGATTGCAGATGGGGAGTATGACTTCAGCTTCAGTGGCTTAAAGTCTGCTGTTTTAAACCATCTGAACAGCTGTAAAATGAAAGGTATTGAGATTGTGCAGGCGGATATTGCAGCATCTTTCCAGAAAGCGGTTATTGATGTGCTGGTGGAAAATGCCATGCATGCCATTGAAAAATATCAGATTGATAAATTTGCTATTGCGGGCGGAGTGGCTTCTAATGGAACCTTAAGAGGAGCAATGGAAGAAGAGT
>OMGY01002497.1_pt1 | contig 13770 bp, 10 predicted proteins | sample 1674461 | NCBI WGS metagenome assembly OMGY01 (sample SAMN05578579, study PRJEB25193) | human gut metagenome | biome: Human Microbiome; feature: human-associated habitat; material: feces | host: Homo sapiens | place: USA:Birmingham
CCTGCAAGGCGCTTGAACGACGTGTACCGGGCGTACACGGAGCGAAAAGCAACACGACACGGCACGGGAACAGCCCTGTCCTGACCGTATATGCCCTTGTCAATTTAGGGTAACTAAAAGCAGCTCTATTCTGTGCATATAAATCCTGTTGCCGGTTCTATATATGGCGGTTGAATAAAGCCGGCCTTTGCATTTATATTATAACATAGTAAAATTAAAATGCAAGTTTAAACCATCTATATTTTTATAATGTTCATTATTCTCCTTTTGGATAAATTAATTCCTCCATGCGCTCAAGCAGCCGTTCCCGGCCGCTGCCGTTTACAGATGAAATGGGATAAATGCCGGATGTGATTATCCCTGTCTCCCGTGAAAGCTCATTTAATCTCTTTGCCTGCTGTGCCCTGGAAAGCTTATCCGCTTTTGTTGCAATAATGCTGAAGGGTTTTTGATAATAATAAAGCCAGTCCAGCATCATTTTATCGTCAGATGTGGGATGATGGCGTATGTCCAGAAGCAGAAATACATGTTTCAGCTGTGCGCTGCTATTTAAGTAATATTCAATCAGCTCACTGAAGCGCTGCTTTTCTTTTTCTTCTATTTTAGCAAAGCCGTATCCGGGCAAATCCATAAGGCAAAAGCTCTGATTGATGATAAAAGCGTTTATAATTCTTGTCTTGCCCGGAGTCTTGCCTATTTTGGCCAGCTTGGAGTTGCGGGTAAGCATATTTATAAGGCTGGATTTGCCTACATTTGAGCGCCCGGCCACAGCTATTTCAGGCAGGCTGCCGGGACGGTACTGCTCAGGCAGTGCAAAGCCGTAAGCATATTCAGCTCTTTTTATCTCCATCATTAACAGCCCTCCTGCCGCTTTCCTTTTTTACCGGCATCCTTACAAGTATGTTTTTAAGCACCTGGTTAATTTGGCTGACCGGAATAAATTCTATTTCCCCTGCTATTTCTTCGGGGATTTCGGATATATCCTCCATATTATCCGCAGGTATTATTATGCGTTTTATCCCTGCCCTGTATGCCGCAAGCGCTTTTTCCTTAAGCCCTCCTATGGGCAGAACACTGCCGCTCAGCGTTATTTCGCCTGTCATGGCTGTATCGCAGCGCACGGGAATGCCGCTCAGCACAGAAACCATAGCGGTAAACATGCTTATGCCGGCGGATGGTCCGTCCTTGGGCATTGCTCCTTCGGGAATATGGATATGGATATCCTTTTTCTTATGGAAATCCGGATTAATGCCCCAGCTTTCGGCATTGGCGCGTATAAGGCCCATTCCCGTCATTGCGGATTCCTTCATAACGTCGCCCAGATGGCCGGTAAGCACTAATTCTCCGCTGCCCGGCATAACCGCCGTTTCTATGTTAAGGGTTTCGCCGCCTACGCTGGTCCAGGCCAGGCCGGTAACTATGCCTATGGCATCCTTTTTATTGGCGTCTCCCCTGTGTATTTTTTTATCAGATAAATAATGCTCAAAATTATTTATATCAACAGTTATATTTTCAGTTTTGTTTTTAACCACTTCTATTGCTGCCTTGCGGCAAATAGCCCCCAGGCGGCGTTCAAGGCTCCTTACGCCGGCTTCCCGCGTATAGTCGTTTATTATTTTTAAGAGAGCCTCGTCTGTTATTGTTACTGAAGCTTCTTTCAGGCCGTGCTCCTTTATCTGTCTGGGCAGAAGATGCCGTTTGGCAATCTGGAGCTTTTCCTGGTCGGTGTAGCCCGAAAGCTGAATAAGCTCCATGCGGTCAAGGAGGGGACGCGGAATAGTATCGGAGGTATTGGCGGTAGTAATGAACATAACCTTGCTTAAATCGTAGGGCACCTCAAGATAGTGGTCGCTGAAGGAGTTATTCTGCTCCGAATCCAGAACCTCAAGCATGGCAGAAGCCGGGTCGCCCCTGAAATCGCTGGACATTTTATCTATTTCGTCCAGCAGGAAAAGCGGATTAACCGTGCCCGCCTGGCGCATATGATAGATTATTTTACCGGGCAGCGCACCGACATATGTGCGCCTGTGACCGCGGATTTCAGCCTCGTCCCGAACGCCGCCCAAAGACATCCTGACAAAGCTGCGCCCAAGCGCTTTGGCAATAGAACGGGCAATGGAGGTTTTTCCAACGCCCGGAGGGCCGACAAGGCAGAGTATTGGGCCGTGCATGCTTTTTGTGAGGGTGTGCACCGCTAAAAATTCCAGTATTCTCTCCTTAACTTTTTGCAGGCCGTAATGATCCGCTTCCAATATTTCTGAGGCATAATCCAAATCCTCGTTGTCTTGTGATTCCTTGGACCAGGGCAATTCCAGCATCCATTCCAGATAGGTGCGTATCAGAGCGCCTTCAGGCATGCCCGCCGGCATGCGCTTCATGCGCTCCAGCTCTTTGAGTGCCTTTTTCTTGGCTATATCGCTCATATCGCTTTTATTAATACGCTGATTCAGTTCTTCAATTTCTTCAGTATCTCCCTCGCCCAGCTCCTTTTGTATGGCCTTTACCTGTTCTCTGAGATAATATTCCTTTTGGGACTGGTCAATCTGGCGCTTTACCCTGACAGATATCTTTTTTTCCATTTCAATTATCTGTATTTCAGACAGAAGAAATTCATACAGCCGCTCCAGCCGTTTAACGGGGTCAAAAATATCCAGCATTTCCTGTCTCTGTTCATCATTTTCCAATACGCTGGCCGTCATAAGGTCGGCAAAATAAGACGGGTCGTTGACCGCTTTAAGAGACTGGATTATATCGGAGGATACTTTGCCTGATTCCTGGGCATATTCCTCAAATACGCCCATAATAAGGCGCATAAGGGCCGCGGCTTGTATGTGGTCGTATACAAATTCATCCGCTACTTCGTTTATAACGGCCTCAAACATATGCTCCTGGCTGGTAATAGCCTTTATTTCGGCCCGGTATAAGCCTTCGGCCAGTATGCGCACAGTATCGCCGGGAATCCTCAAAACCTGCTTTATACGGCATACGCAGCCTACCTTTGCTAAATCGTCCAGCATGGGATCCTCTATTGCAGCCTCTTTTTGGCTTATCAAAAAAATCTGCTGGCTGGAAAGCATGGCGTGTTCTATTGCGGCCTTGGATTTCTCCCGCGCAACATCCACATGCATGGACATACTGGGAAATATTGCCATTCCCCTCATAGGAATCATAGGCAGTGTGAGCTCGCTCATATATTCTCCGTTTCCTCCGGTCTGCGCACAGGCGGCCGGCATAGTAATAATCAAAAAAATTCGGCTTGATGTATAAGCCGCTAATATATATTATATATTGTTTGCAGTTAAAAAGCAAATATAATAAATGTGAACGCGAATGATTTTCCTGTATAAAATAATAAGAGCGCGCATAAGCGCGCCCTTTCAGCTCTGTTTGCAATCAATCCCAGCGGGCTGAGCCTGCCTCAGCTTACATGAAAGCGGATTGCGCAGGTATTGCTGTCAATAAAAGATATAATTTTTTATTAATAAAAAATTTTCTCATTTATGCTGCATTGCTAACTAGTTATCTTCAACGCTGATAAAAAGATAAAAGCCTTCCTCTGAAACTCCTTCTGTAAATACGCTGCAGCATAAGCGGAGGGTCGGAAAATCAAAATTGTCATCACTGACCTTTTCGATTGTCTGGTTATTTATCAGATAAATATCTGTATAGCCTGAATGATATTCATTTGAGGCCATATGTATATAATCTCCCTGATATTCTTTAAAAACAGATTCGGCCAGGCGGAGCTGGGAAATTAAGGTGGCCTGATATGCTGTCACGCTGGTATCCATAATATACTGTGCGTCGTATTTATCAGCATCTACATAGTATCCCTGTAATTTCAGCTCGGAGTTGTTAAGGCTGAAAAATTCAAATTTTTTATGCTTGTCCTTTTGGGCGTAAAGCTTATATGCGTACATCTCTATATCGTTTATTATAGGGCCTTGTTCTTTTAATGTGATGTCCATGCTGATTTGATTAAAGTAAATATTATCAAAAACATCCTCAGGTCGTTCGCCGGATTGAGTTAATTCAGCTTTAAACAGGTCCAGAGATTTGTCAACAGGATGGAAATTATCCCATGTAATTTGAGTGTTTATCCAATCTGTATTGTGAGAAGATACTATATAATCCTGTTTTGCGAAGCTGGTGAAAACTATTACTGAAATAATTATGACTGCAATTAAAACAACGGGTATTATTATTCGTTTCTTTTTCACATAAATCCCTCCATTATTAAATTTCTCTCCCTATATTATAATACTAATTCATCAAAAGCCAAATGTCAATACACTAAATGCAAAAAAACATGCAAAAAAACGGCAGCCATAAGACTGCCGCTTCAAACAGATATATATTTTTATGACACCTGATCCTTTTTCCTGGTTTTGATTTTTTCCAGAAGAGGAGGCTGTTTATCAGTAATGCATTGTTCGGTAACTACGCATTTTGATATATTTTCCATAGAAGGAAGTTCAAACATGGTTTGAGTAAGCGCTTCCTCTATTATGGAGCGCAGGCCGCGCGCGCCGGTTTTGCGGCTTATTGCTTTATGCGCGATGGCTCTTACAGCTTCGGGGTCGAATTTTAATTCTACTCCGTCAATTTCAAACAGCCGGGCATATTGCTTAACAAGCGCATTTTTAGGCTGAGTAAGGATATCTACAAGCATATCCTCATTTAATGCATTTAAGGTTACTATACTGGCAAGCCGGCCGATAAGTTCGGGTATAAGGCCGAATTTGACCAAGTCCTGGGGCATGACCTGCTTTAAGACTTCCCCTATATCCTGCTGCCGTGAAAGCAGCTTGATTTCAGAGCCGAAGCCAACGGTCTTTTTGCCTACCCGGCTTTCTATTATCTTTTCCAGTCCGTCAAAGGCGCCTCCGCAGATAAAGAGAATGTTGGTGGTGTCCAGCTGTATGATTTCCTGGTGAGGATGCTTGCGCCCGCCTGTGGGAGGCACATGCGCAACAGTTCCTTCCAGTATCTTAAGCAGAGCCTGCTGCACGCCTTCGCCTGAAACGTCCCGCGCAATGCTGGGATTGTCTGAACGGCGGGAAATTTTATCTATTTCGTCTATATAGATTATGCCCCGCTCGGCTTTGGGCAAATCATAATCAGCCGCCTGAATAAGGCGAAGCAGGATGTTTTCCACATCATCGCCCACATAGCCCGCTTCGGTTAAGGTAGTAGCGTCGGCAATGGCAAAGGGCACATTCAATATCCGGGCCAGCGTCTGGGCAAGATAGGTTTTGCCCGTGCCGGTAGGACCAATCATCAGAATATTGCTCTTTTGAATCTCTACATCGTCGGTGCTCTTTTTATAGGCTATGCGCTTATAGTGATTGTATACCGCGACGGCAAGTGCTTTTTTAGCATCATCCTGCCCTATTACATATTGATCCAGCGTAGCCTTTATTTCTGCCGGCTTGGGGAGATATATCTCATTAACCGCAGCGCTGTTTTCCATTTCGGGCGCTTCTTCTAAAGCCTCCAGGCAGTCCTCTATGCATTCATCGCAGATGAAAATTCCCGGAGGGCCGGCTACCAGCCGCTTAACCTGGTCGCGCGTGCGGTTGCAGAAAGTACATCTTATTATTCTCTTATCATCATATTTAGGCATTTGACGCCTCCTTTAATGAGATTGGATGATAGTATCTATAAGCCCGTAATCCAGAGCCTCCTGAGCCGAGAGGAAATGGTCCCTCTCAACGTCCTGCTCTATCCGTTCAATAGGCTGCCCTGTACACTCGGCAAGTATACTGTTTAATTTAGTTCTGGTCTTTAAGAGGTGCTCGGCGTGAATAGCCACATCGCTGGCCTGGCCCTGAGCGCCGCCAAGCGGCTGATGTATCATTATTTCGCTGTTAGGCAGAGCAATCCGCTTGCCCTTTTCGCCTGCGGTAAGCAGCAGAGAACCCATAGAAGCGGCCATGCCGATGCAGATTGTGGATACAGGGGCCTTTATATAACGCATGGTATCAAATATGGCCATGCCGGCCGTAACCGAACCGCCGGGGCTGTTGATATAAAGGGATATATCCTTATCCGGGTCGTCAGCCTCCAGGAACAGAAGCTGCGCTACGATAAGATTGGCCATATTGCTGTCAATTTCTCCGCCTAAAAAGACGATGCGGTCCTGTAACAGGCGGGAATATATATCATAGGAGCGTTCTCCTCTGGTGGTTTGCTCTACAACATAAGGAATCAGCATTATTATACCTCCGTAACATCTTAAGAATATTATTCAGCCGGAGTCTCTTCAGCCGGCGCTTTTTTAGTCTGCCGCGGCTTCCGGGCGGGCTTTTCAGGCTTGGTTTCGGTTTCCGCCGCATTTGTCTTATCTTCAGCCTGCTCTGCGGCCGCTTCGGCCTCATTCTCACTCTCGGCGCCTGCTTCCGCTGCTTTTTTCCTGGCGGGAGCGCGTTTTGCAGCAGGCTTGTTGTTCTGCTTTATAAATTCAAGTATATTATTTACCGTTACCGTCTCTTTAATATATTCCAGTTCGTCCGGCTTCAGCTCTTTTTTATACTCCTCGGCGTCCTTTTTGAACATTTCGGCATACCTGGCTATTTCCTTATCAATGCCCTCCTGGTCGGCCTCGATATTTTCCGCCTTTTTAATAGCTTCAAGGACAAGCTGCTGTTTAACCGTCTTCTGGGCGTCCTCGCGGTACATTTCCCTGAGCTGCGCCACAGTCATGCCCGTATAAGCCAGGTAATCGGACATCTTAAGCCCCTGATAGCTCATGCGCATTTCCATATCGCGCAGATGATAATCAATCTGGCGCTCTATCATGCTGTCGGGAATATCCACTTGGGCTTCTTCGCAAATTTTATCCAAAAGCGCATTTTCATATTCATTCTGAGCGCGGCGGTCATTCTGCTCCTTTAATCTTTTAGCGATATCCGCCTTGTATTCTTCCAGCGTGTCAAATTCGCTTACATCCTTAGCGAATTCATCGTCCGCTTCAGGAAGCTGCTTTTCCTCAATGGCGTTTACCTTTACGGTAAATACCGCATCCTTGCCTTTAAGGTCCTCGGCATGATAGTCGTCGGGGAATTTGACATTTATGTCCTTCTCCTCGCCTATGTTCATGCCGATGAGCTGTTCTTCAAAGCCGGGGATAAAGGAGCCTGAGCCGATAACCAGAGTCTGGTTCTCCGCAGTGCCGCCGGGGAACTTAACTCCGTCCACGCTGCCTGAATAATCCAATTTTATGCTGTCGCCCTCCTTAACCGGCCTGTCCTCAACCGAAATCATGCGGCCTGCCCGTTCGCGCGCCGTCTGAACTTCTCTTTCTATATCCTCGTCCGAAACATTATACTCATTTTTCTTAATCTTTATACCCTTATACTTGCCCAATACTACTTCGGGCTTAAGATCAACTGTTACAGTAAGCACAATGCTCTTGTCGTCCAGAATATCCTTTATATCAACATCGGGACGGCTTACAGGCTCTAAGTTGTGCTCTTTGACGGCAGCTTCATAAAATTCGGGGAACACCTCGTTAAAGGCGTCGTCAAAGAATACTCCGGCTCCGTAATATTTTTCCACTAAATTGCGCGGAGCCTTGCCCTTGCGGAAACCGGGGATAGAATATTTGTTCGCTGTTTTTTTGTAAACGTCCGCAACCGCCCTGTCATAGGACGCACCGTCCACTGTAATGGTAATCACCGCTTGGTTCTTATCATTTTTTTCATAAGTACTCATAAGCAATCCTCCAGAAAGTTATACAATTATTCTATGCAAAAATCATTTTATAGTGTATCATATTAACCGAAACAAAGCAATAACTTTTTGCCTTGTATGCCCAGATTTTTGTAATATTTTAAACAATATCAGGCAAAAGGCATTAAAAAACGGAGGGAAAGCATATGCCTCTTGACGGAATAACTCTTGGAGGAATAATATTTGAATTAAACAGCCTGCTTTCGGGCGGCCGGATTGACAGGATCCAGCAGCCTGAAAAGGATGAAATTATTTTATTGATAAAAAACAATGCGCGCCAGCATAGGCTGCTTATCAGCGCTAACGCCGGCAGCGCCCGGCTGCATATTACCCAGACGGCAAAAGAGAATCCGGAAACGCCGCCCAATTTCTGCATGCTGCTCCGCAAGCATTTGAGCGGCGGCAGGGTTCTGTCCATAACTCAGCCTTCCAACGAGCGAATTGCCAATATTGCTGTTGAATCCTGCACTGAGCTGGGAGATAAAACTGTGAAAACTCTTATAGCTGAAATTATGGGCAAGCACAGCAATATTATACTGGTAAATTCTCAGGGCTTTGTTATAGATGCCATTAAGAGGGTGGATATAACTGTCAGCTCGGTGCGGCAGGTCATGCCCCATGATATTTATACTGCTCCCCCGTCTCAGAATAAGGTTGAGCCAAGCATGGATAATATCCAGAGCTTTTTCCTTGAAAGAGGAGAAAATATAACTGCCCGAATGATTTCGGACAGCTTTACAGGCATATCCAGGCCCGCGGCGGAGGAGATAGTTTTCAGAATAAAGAGCGCGGGCGGCATAATGGGCTTTAAAGATTATATGCAGAATGTCTGCGAGCAAAAGTATACGCCTGTTATGCTCCTTAGCGAACAAACTCAGCCGGTGGATTTTCTGCCTTTCAGATATTCCTCCCTTGCTCCTGAAAGGCAGCAGGAACGGCCCGGGTTTTCGGCTATGCTGGAGGAATTTTATGCTGCTAAAGATACGGCGCAGCATATGAAGAGCCGGAGCCGTGAATTGAATATGCTTTTGGATAAGCTTATAGAGAAATGCGAGCGGAAAGAAGCGCTTTACGCGCAGAAATTAATGGAATGCGCGCAGATGGACATGTACAGGATAAAGGGCGAATTGCTTACCGCAAATTTATTCCGCGTCAGCCGCGGCGCAAAAAAAGTAACGGTTAATAATTACTATGAGGAAAATAAGGAGCTGGAAATAGAACTGGATGAAAGAATTTCCCCGCAGGCAAACGCACAGCAGTATTTTAAAAAATATAATAAGCTAAAAACCGCTTCCAAGCTGGTAACCGGGCAGATTTCCCAGAATCGTGAGGAAAAAAGCTATCTTGAATCCCTGAAGCTGAGCCTGGACAACTGTACGAATTATTCCGAATTAGAGGAAATACGCCAGGAGCTGTTGCAGGCCGGGTATATCAAGAACCGCACTAAGGGAAAAAAGCCCAAGCCCTCTTCTCCTACTGCCCCGCACTGCTATATTTCTTCAGACGGAATAGAAATTTTAGTGGGCAAGAACAACCGTCAAAATGATGCGCTTACCCTTAAAACCGCTCTGCCCAACGAAACCTGGCTGCACGTTAAAGATATGCCCGGTTCTCATGTTATTATACGCAAAGCAGGAGATATCCCGCCGCGGACGCTTCAGCAGGCTGCTAATCTGGCCGTTTATTACTCCAAAGGGCGCGCTTCGCAAAATGTGCCTGTGGATTATACTCTGGTTAGGTATGTAAAAAAGCCCGGCGGTGCAAAGCCGGGCATGGTGATTTACCAAAACATGAAAACTCTTTATATAACCTGTGATGCTGACGCAATCAGCGCTCTTACCAAAGCGAGATAATACGCTTGAGAATATCCCAGATTTTGGCTTCCTTATAATCCCGGTCGGCAACCAGATCCACACGCATCATTTCTTCGCCGTCTTTTCTGATTATAAGCTCGCCTACTTTCTGGCCCGCTTTAATGGGAGCGGCGATTTCAGACGGAAGAGCTATTTCCTTTTCAATCAGCTTTTCTTCCCCTTTATGCAGAACCGCGGTAACATTCCAGGCCGGATGGACCGACATGGTTTTATCCATACCGTTCTTAACGGCGGGCTGCTGCTCTATAACGTCGTCTTTATTTACCAGCTTAACGGTAACGAAATTTGCAAAGCCGTAATTAAGCAGGGTGCGTGCGTCGTCAAATCTGTTTTGGCTGGTTTCTCCGCCTAAAATGACGCTTATCATGCGGGTTCCGTTGCGGGTGGCCGAAGCGCTTAAGCAGTGCTTGGCTTCATCTGTATAACCCGTCTTTACGCCGTCGCAGCCTTCGTAAAAGCGCACAAGCTTATTTGTGTTGGTCAGGCCCGTGACTCGTCCGTCTTTGTGGGTTATCTCATCCATCCAGGTGCTGCTCCACCTGAAATAATCCTTGTGCCCTAGAAGCTCCCTGGACATTATGGCCACATCCCTGGCTGTGGAAAGATGTCCTTCGGCGGGCAGGCCGGTGCAGTTTACAAAGGTTGTGTTGTTCATGCCCAGCTCTTCCGCTTTTTTGTTCATGCGGGATACAAAGGTCTCTTCATTGCCCGCAATATGCTCGGCCATTGCTATGCAGGCGTCGTTGGCGGACGCTATTATTATTGATTTAATCAGCTCGCTGGCAGGATACTGCCAATGAGCGTCTGTAAAGACGTGTGAACCGCCGATATTTGCGGCGTATTCGCTTACCGTTACTTTATCGTCCAGTTTCAGCGTGCCCTGCTCCACCTCGTCAAAGATAAGACATAGGCTCATTATTTTAGTAACGCTGGCAATAGGAAGGGGCTGGTCTATGTTTTTCTCATAAAGTATTGTTCCCGTTTCATATTCCATAAGCAGGCCCGCTCTGGCGTTAATATCAAATTCGGGCTCGGCTTTTGTTACTGTGACTGAGCAGAGGCTTACGCTAAGAAACAGTATTGCGGCTGAAATAATTTTTAAAAAACTCTTAGACATAAAAACCTCCTTGTTTTTTATTTAGGTTATGCAGACAAGAAGGTTTTATGCGTTATTTTTAAATATTTTCAATTATTTTGTCAATTAGTGAGGCGAAAGCTCCCGCAGCCTTTTTGCCGGTCTCCATTACCTCGGCGTGAGAAAGAGGAGTTTTTAAAATGCCGGCGGCCATATTGGTTATGCAGGATATTCCCAATACTTTTATGCCCGCCTGCACGGCGGCTACCGTTTCGTAAACAGTGGACATGCCCACCATATCTCCCCCCAGAATGCGAATTGCTCTTATTTCGGCCGGCGTTTCATAGCTGGGGCCGGCGCAGTAGTAGTATACGCCTTGCTTAAGTTTTATTCCCGCCTGCAGTGCGGAATCCAGCGCTGTTTTAATTAAATCCGGAGCATATGCCTCGCTCATGGAGGGAAAGCGCTCGCCAAAATCCAAAGCCTTGGTTCCTCTCAGCGGATTGAGCCCGGTTAAATTAATATGGTCTGTTATGCAGACTAAATCACCCGGAGCAAAATCAGTATTGACAGCGCCGGCGGCGTTTGTAAGTATAAGCTTATTGATTCCCAGCGCCTTGAGCACTCTTATGGGGAACACCGTTTCTTCGGGGCTCCGGCCTTCATAATAATGCACGCGTCCCTGAAGGCATATAATCTGCCTGTCCGCTTTCTCCCCTATTACAAACGCGCCCTTATGCCCTTGGACGGTGGAAACGGGCATACCCGGAACGTCCTTATAATGTATGACGGATGCATTTGAAAGTCCGTCCGCGTAATTTCCCAGGCCTGAGCCGAGCACAAGGCCTGTTTGAGCCGTAACAGTTAATTTGCTTTTTATATAACCGGCCGCTTTTATTACTTCATTCATAACCGTCCTCCTGAATTATAAAAATGATTTGCCGCTTAAATCGTACGCAAGTTTAAAATAATGCGCTATTGATGCCGCAACGTCCGAAAAATCCCGCGTGTGCAGATTGGCGGGCTTAATGCAGGAGCCATACAGCAAAAGAGGCGTATATTCCCTGGAATGGTCCGTGCTGGCCGTATTCGGGTCGCAGCCGTGGTCGCCCGTTATAATTAAAATATCCGTTTGATTCAGCTTGTCCAGTATTTTTGCAAGCGCTTGGTCAAATTCTTCCAGCGCGCGGGCGTAGCCGTCAGCATTATTCCTATGTCCGTAAAGAGAATCGAAATCCACAAGATTTACAAACAGCAGTCCGTCAAAGCTTTTTTCAAGCAAGCTGAGCGTTCTGTCAATGCAGGCCTGATTGCCTTTGTCGGGATAACTTTTTGTCAGTCCGCAGTTATCAAAAATATCCCCTATTTTTCCTACGCCTATAACTTCCAGCCCGTTTTCACTCAAAATATTCAGTACCGTACGGCCCGGATTCAGAGAAAAATCATGCCGGTTCTTTGTACGCACAAAGCTGCCTGGCCGGCCGGTAAAAGGCCGCGCAATTATTCTGCCTACGGCAAATTCTCCCGACATGATCCGGCGGGCCTCTCTGCACATTTGGTATAACTCCTCCAGCGGGATTATATCTTCATGCGCCGCAATCTGGAGAACACTGTCAGCCGAGGTATATACTATCGGGTATCCGGTGCGCATATGCTCCTGTCCCAGCTCTTCAATTATAACTGTTCCCGAAGCCGCTTTATTGCCCAGTATTTTTCTGCCGAAAGCGCTTTCCAGCTTTTCCACAATTTCAGGCGGGAATTTTTTAAAAGTGGGAAAGGGAGCGGAAAGTATTTTGCCCATTAGTTCCCAGTGCCCTGTTGTGGTATCCTTGCCGGGTGAGCGTTCCGCCAATTTTCCGTATGCGGCGCTGGGAGAAGAATTTTTGGGCGCATAATCCAGGCCGTCAATATTAAAAAGGCCCATTTTGGCCATATTGGGAAGATGGGCTTTTCCTGTAAGCACAACGCTTCTTAACGTATTGCTGCCGCTGTCTCCGTAATTTGCGGCATCTGGCAGCTCGCCTGCTCCCAAACTGTCCAGCACTATCACTGTACATCTCATTTAATCATGCCTCCATTGGCTGTTTATCATAGTCGTTTAAGTAGACAATACAATCAAATTATAATGCGCCGCAATGGGCACATTGCTCCGTTTTACTGCGTTGCCGTCCTTAACATACTCCTATATTTTTGCGTTTTGCCGCCTTGCAAAAGCGAAAAATCGCCCTGCTTTTCGGTCGGAGATTTTTGCAAAAATGCCCGTTAATAGCTGTAAGAAGCGGGCGAAAAGATATCATGCGTATTTCAAAACCGCACAGCAGAGCGGACGCGGCGGGCATTTCATGCAAAAACGCATTGTACACTGATTGTATTGTTTAGTCGTCTTTAAAAATATTATATCATAAAATGCCGCTGAATAAACTATAAATTCCATTCATTATCAGGGGCATTATCAGAGTAATATATACACTGGCCGGAATAACAGCCACTACTGCACAAATAAAGAATTGGAGATAGCCCAAATCCTCTCTGCCGATTCCCCTCTTTCCTTTCAGCTGTCTGCGCTTTTTTAATCTGATCAGAGCCAGTACCGAGCAGAAAAAGTATATGGGCAGCAGGAGCAGATACTGCGGCAAAAGCGCTAAAAGCAGTATCAGAAAGCCGTCAAAGCCCAGCAGACTAAGAAGCATGGACGCTGAAAAGCCTAGAACAAAGCCGCGGCCGCCCAAAATAAGATATGTAAGCGGATAAGTAAAGGTAAAAAGCCCCAAAAGCATTATAAAGAACACAGTTTCGGCTGAACTGAGAAAAGATGTAAAAAATATGCCCCAGCGGTCGGCGCTTCCGTTAGCTATATATTCCAGATAAGATTCCATATAGCGTCCGAAGCCGTCGCTGAAAAAATCTCCGACATATTTATAATAAAAACAGCCGCTGCTTATGCCTATGAGGAAAAACACCAGTGCGATGATATAGCCTGTCAGATTCTCTTTAATGTGCTGGACAATGTTCTGTTTTATATACCCCATTTTTACCATATTTTCAACCCCTTCAGATACTATTCTATTGAGGGGGACTAGATAGCAT
>OMGY01002498.1_pt1 | contig 13769 bp, 5 predicted proteins | sample 1674461 | NCBI WGS metagenome assembly OMGY01 (sample SAMN05578579, study PRJEB25193) | human gut metagenome | biome: Human Microbiome; feature: human-associated habitat; material: feces | host: Homo sapiens | place: USA:Birmingham
TGCAAGTATCCCGAACTTGTATGAGGCAAGTGCGTTCGGCGGAGCGACAACGTTTGAGAAACTGCATGTAAATACAGTCTACGCATTGTTTTATAAAGAAGATCCGATTGAACCGGGGAATGCGGGGAAAAAGGAAATACCGAAGACATATCGAATGATCAGCGTCGACGAAGCGGGACTGTTCGGAACGGTAATACCGGAAGGCTGTTCTTATGTTGCGTTTGAGATGGAAGTAACGAATAAAAACGGAGAAGCGAGAGAAATAGACTCTCAGATCGTATACAATCTGCGTCAGGCCGCAAATCCGAACGACCCTTATCATGAGATAAAAAAAGAGCCGGTAATAGACGCCGCCGGAGAGGTAAAGCAAAGAGGATCGGGATCTTTTGTATTTACGCAAAAGACAAGAGACTGCTTTTACTGGGACATGTCCTATCACACGTCCTACTGGGGAGGTCATCCGTCATCAAGTAATAACATCTTGGATGAACTGGCGATCTATGTTGATAATGACAAAGACGGAAATTATGATACGAAAACAGATAAAGTGTGGGATGAGTTATGGGTATCTTACGCAGATAAAAACGGAAAGATCGTATCAAAGAAAGTTACAAGAGAGACCCGCTATGAATTATGTACTTATTATGCGTTTGGAAAAGGATCAGGTCTGACAGAACTGTCGCTTCTGGCAATTTCAAACGGAGAGCTTAATGAAAAAGGCGGTTTCAAACATCCTTCCGATAATAAAGAAGACGATAAAGTATATTATCAGTTATATAATATTGCATCAGGCGATAACTTTTTCATTCTGAGGAACTTGGATGACAGTCATCGTATTTGGAGAAGTTATGAAACAGACGGCGACCGGTATGTCGCGTTTAAAGATCAGATGTACGGAACGTCGGGAGCGCTCGTTGCAAGTGGCGTAGAAGGCGGGAAAACAGAAGCGGCGGATACGGTGGAATATCGTCTTTGCGAAAACCCGGAAGACGGGCAGGCAGTGGAAACCGAATGGAAAAAGATGGATCAGGCGCTGCCGGAATCTTCGGGAACGGGTCAGGCAAGCGAAGATATGGAAAATGAAGTTTTTTATAAAACATTTTTTACACATGAAAAACTGTCGGATAAAGAAAAGTATATTCAATTTCGTATATGTGAAAACAGAGCAGACGGCAAAGTTGTAAAATATAAGACGGATATAACTGAGATTGACGATACTTATGCTTTTCCATGCTTTTTCGCAGACGTACTTCAGAAGAAAAGTTTAAGTTATACGAGTGAGCAGTCGAAAATCAACGGAACATGGAGTTCGATCTTTAAGGCGAGCGATCACGGAGATGAGGGAAAGAACATTCCGATAGCGAAAAACAAGTCGTATGATCCAAAATACTATTACGCAAATACGACGTTTTATGATTATTATTCGGATTATGAACTTCAAGGAAAAAGATTGAGCGAAGTAAACGGATCGCCGTACGAATATGAAACGAGTTTCGGAATATTGAACGACGGCATCTCCAAGTATTTCCAAGGGAAAAATGAAAAAGCGGCGGCGTGGTATTATGGAAAATATATCAGGCATCCGGCTGTAACAGACGGGGATAATCCGCTAAATAATTCTTCTCCGGGCAATATGTCGGGAAATCAGATCGGACCGAATGACTGGCATTCGGGAAATACGTTAAAGTATGCTTACGGGCATGTCGATAAACAACTGGAAGATGGAAAAATCTCAACTGCAGGTGTGAAACTTCCGCAGTTTGACGAGAGTTTTCTTCGCGGAAACAATGCGTTTCACTCGGCGCTGGGATACGTGTATAATAACGTTTCATTTCCGTTTTTCCTTGCAGATGACGGCTATTGGGAGTACAGTAGTTTGAAGTCCGATCATGTGCTGCGGTTAAAAGAAGATCCCGATAAAGGCTATTATTTAGACGTAGGAGAAAAGGAAGACGCGCTGAAAACAGGTGACAGAGATGTCGCAATGGGAAAAGATCAATTCGGATTTTTCCCGTTTAATGACAAAAACGACGCAACGAAAGAAAACTCGTTTTACCGGTTGGATAGGATGAAAACGAATTTCTGCTTCGGTATGAAGATGGAACTGGAATTTAAGCTGACGGAAGACGGAAAAGTGCGTATGCCGGGAGAAAAGGCAGGAGAATATATTGAGAAGCCGATTGAATTTGAGTTTTCGGGAGACGATGATTTCTTATTGTATATCGACGGAAAACTTGTACTTGATATGGCAGGGAAACATAATCCTCTGGAAGGTCATATTAACTTTGAGACCGGAGCGGTAGATGTGTACGGATTAAATAAAGACGGTGCAACAGAGGACGGATATCCGATCAATAAAAATCAGCATCATGCACAGGCGAATATTTATGAAAAAAATGATGCGAACGGTCCGTGTTTAGATATGGAAGAACTTTCGCAAGGCATACATAAGATCACGATTTTTTATGCGGAGCGCGGAGCGGGTGTTTCCAACTTAAAGATCCGTTTTAATTTCCCGAAAACGAATCAGCTTGATCTGACGAATCAGGTAAGCACTGCTTCGGCAAATCAGGACGTATTCGGAAAAGCATTAGGATATATCGGAAGTTTTACTTATAAAATATTGAATCAGGCGACAAGCGGAAGGCAGATTCCCGTGGAAGATTCGGTAGGTTATCTCCGTAACGAAGGCGCTGTTAAGTTTAACGATTTTAAAAACAGCGGAACATACAGAGGGTCTAAGACCGGAGAAAGTGAGCTCAAAGAAGCAGATCCGGACGCAGAGACAGACGGCCCGATTATCGGTGAGCGCAGCGATGTGATAAAGCTTGTGAATAAAGACAGCGGCAAAAATCTCGATCAGTATCAGATGTCGGAAGAAATTGCTTCGGGAAAATACTGGACAACGATCGACTGTGCGGAGAACGGAGGCAGTGTGGATCTGTCAAAAGCGGCATATCTTCAAATGTCAGTTTATAATAACTCGGATGCTTCCAGCGCTACCGGGTGGTCGTTAAAAGCGAGACTGACAGACCGGCACGGAAATGTGATCACCAGACCTGCCAGTCAGATGACGTATTATGGATACAGTAATTCGATGCCGAAAGGCCAGTGGTCGATCGTTCGTCTGAATCTGGCAGACTGGAATTCGGGAATATCGGATTTTGATATGAAAAATGTCGCCAAAGTGCAGTTCGCCTTTGCGCGTGACAGAGGAAGTCTGTATATGGCGGATATGGATTTTAAAGGAAAGATCATTCCGAACCAATCGACCGGATTTTATGCAAGCGACGATCAGATTTCAGATTATGAATCGCTGGGAACAAAAGAGCGGCCTCTTAGCTATAATGAGGCGGTCTTAAATCCGGTAAGCGGAGCGTTCTTCCGGTTGAATCCGATACAGGAAACAGATGTTGTGAACAACGGAAATGACCTCATGGTCAGATCGAGAGGACTGTTGGAGCTTACAGATGGAAACAAAGCGTCTTTTGTCGATAAATTCCGTGAGGGAAGTTATTTGCAGATCACACAAGACGATCCGCTGAGAAACAAAGTATTTCGGACTTCGTGGTCGATTTTGGAAAATGCGGTATATGACGGTGCGTCGGGAATGTATACGGAAGGTTATATTGCGGATAATATTCTTGCGCTGCATCCGACGGCAAGAACGGTGGAAAATGATCCGGAGATTTTGAATAATACAGTGACGGATGTAAGAACATATACGGCGTCAGACGACAGAAATGTAAAGAGCGCGGACGGAAAAGGGTATCACTATCCGAGTTCAAACAGAGAAGGACATGTATCGGAAAAGAACGAGACTTTTGTTTTCAGAAGCTATCTCGATCCTGACAACCTTCAGAAAAACGGGATCCATCTGACTGTGGCGTATAAAAACGATCTGATCAGCGGAGGACTGATCATTACAAAAACCGTCGATCAGATCGATCCGAAAAAAGATCATACATATAAATTTCATGTTCATTATACTGACGTAGCCGGAATGAGCCTTGAAGGAAATCTCGGATCGGGAAGCATGTCGGAAAGCGGAAGCAGTATTGTTCAGGAAATCGACGTAACTGTTCCGGCGGGAAAACAGACTGCAAGCGTAGCAGTGTACGGTATTCCGAAAGAGACTGTATATACGATCCACGAGGAAAATGAGATACCGCAAAATATCGAGATCGGCGGGAATTATACTTATCCTCAAAACGTGGCAAAAAATTTCGTGCAGACAGATCCTGACAGAGGCGGTGTACGCACAGGTGATGAGTATGACCACAAGGTGAAGGTGGGAACAAAGAAATATAATGTGAACGGAACGGAAGTCGAATATAAAACGGCGGAAGGTACAATGAAAGAAAGCGTACAGGAAGTTACGTTTGCGAATAAACAAGTGCCTGCTCACGGAGAAATTAAGATTACGAAAAAACTTCAGGGAAAAGCGTATGGGGAAGAGCGGGGTTATTTGTTCCATATCCATTATAAAACAACGGATGAAAACAATAAGGAAAAGGTCGTTGTCGTTCCGCAGACTGTAGTTGTAAAAGCAGGGGAATTGACAGGAAGTACTGTCTATGAAAATATCCCGCTTGGCGCACAATATGAAGTACATGAAGTAGATGAAACCGCTCTTCTGACTTTGGAAGCGGACGCAGGATCAACGGTATTGGGAAGTGATGACCCACTTTCGGATACCGAACAGAATCATTCTCATACAGATGTAAAAGCAGAGAAGAAGCATATTTCGATCATTCCGGAAGAAGAAGGGGCGATCGGAAGCGAATGTGCGAAGAAAGGGTTTTGGACAGCGCAGGGCGGAACGGGAGAAAGCCGTCATAATTTTACGTTTACAAATATCGGCTCTCATAATGTTGCGGTCTTGAAAACAGACAGTTCCCGAAACGTGCCTTTGGAAAACGCAGGTTTTACGCTTTATGATACGGAAGATAATATCGTTCAAAACCGGACGGCCGTTTATATGTGGCAAAATGAGATCAGTATAAGCGATCCGAATTATGACAGTTCGAGCGGAAGGTATCATCGGGGAGATACGTCTTATACGGTATATACGCTGAAAGGCGATCCGGCTGAGAAAAACGTTTATTATGTACCGCTGACGAATGAAGAGATTGCCGCATATAAAAAGGGAATGGAAGATCCTGAAAGTGCGGAAGGAATGGATGCACAGAATCGTGAAAAAGTTCGCGCGGCGGCATGTTTCGAGAACCTTGCGGCAGGAGAATACGTTTTAAAAGAGACGACGCCTCCGAACGGATACGGCGCGTCAGATCCGATTCGGTTTAAATTATCGATACAGGAGGGAGAGGAAAATCAGTTTGTACTTCCTTACGGAGTAAGTTTGGAAAGTCCTCTCTCCAATAAAGAAAATGTGACTCTTCAGGTGAGAAATGAAAAAAACAGCGGAGTCGTAAGCTTTACAAAGGAAAACCGAAAAGGAGAGCCTTTGAAGAACGCGAAGTTCGCTTTGTACCGGCTGATCTGCAGCGATCCGTCTCATGGAGGAAAGCATGATAAAGATCTGATCCGGCACGATGAAAACGGTAGTCTCGACGCCGGATATGCGTATAAAGATTGTTGGAAATTGCAGGGAACGGCGGTTTCGGATGAAAACGGAACAGTCGAATTCCTAAATCTTCCGGCAGAAGAAGGCACAGAGTACCGTCTGGCGGAGTTGAAAGCTCCGAGCGGATACGTGACGGCGAAAGGTCAGTGGAAAGTCACATATGAGAAAGAGACTCATGAACTGAAGATAACCGGAAGCGTAAAAAGGCCTCCGGCATTTTCGGGGGAAGGAACGGATGAGAATCCGTATAAAGTGATCAACTATACTTATGCCGAATTTCCGTTATCAGGCGGAAGGGGATACAGCTATCTTGCAGGCACGGTTCTGATCGCGGCGGCAGCCGGGTTGTGGTTTTGGTATGATTCGAGAAAGAGAAAAACTGTAAGATCACGCGGCATGAGAAAAGGGGGATATAAATAATAAGGAGCTTCCTGTATAATAAAAAATGTGGATGTTGAAAATTGAAAATACCTCAGAGTACAATAAGACTACTGACTGGCAGGTTAGTAAAAATCTTATTGAACAGAGAGGTATCTACAATGAAGTCTAACACACAGAACGCAAAAATTGAAGCTATTACAGAAAAAACTTTGGTACTCGGAATCGATGTCGGAAGTGAAACGCATTATGCCAGAGCTTTTGATTACAGAGGAGTCGAGTATTCGAAGAAACCATTCAAATTTAGTAACACGGAAGCAGGATTCGTGACATTTAAGGCATGGGTTCTGGATATCAAAGAAAAGCATGGGAAGGATAAGGTGATTCCAGGGATGGAACCAACTGGTCATTACTGGTTTAATCTTGGAAAGTTTCTTCAAGATAATGAAATGAAACCGGTTCTTGTAAATCCTCACCATGTGAAGAAATCAAAAGAACTCGACGACAATCATCCGACAAAGAATGATCGTAAGGATCCAAAAGTCATTGCAGGATTAGTTAGAGAGGGACGATACATGATCCCATACCTGCCAGACGGTGTTTATGCTGATCTTAGAACGGCATCAAACATCAGATTTCAATTACAAGCGGAGCTTACACGAATTCAAAATAGGATTAATCGTTGGTTCAATATATATTTTCCTGAATATAAGACGGTATACGGTAAGCCGGATGCCAAAAGTGGAATACTGATTCTAAAGGAAGCACCACTCCCAGAAGATATTCTGACGTTGGGTATTGATGGAGTGAACCAGATTTGGCGGGATGCAAAGTTGAGAGCAGTTGGAAAGGCGAGGGCAAAGACCCTGATCGAAGCTGCTGAGCACAGTGTCGGAAGCAAAGAAGGTGCAGTATCTGCAAGAATGGAAATCCGAATGCTTCTGGAGGACTATGAATCCAGAAATATACGTCTTCAGGAAGTGATGGGTCTGATTGAAGGATTGGTAAATCAGATTCCAATGGCTGAAAAGCTGTTGGAAATCAAAGGTGTAGGAATCAAGACAGTGTCTGGATTTCTTGCAGAGGTAGGCGACATCAGACGCTTTAATGACCCGAAAGAACTGCAGAAACTTGCAGGTTTAGCACTGGTTGAAAATAGTTCTGGAAAACACAAGGGCAAGACAACAATAAGCAGACGAGGTCGAAAGAGACTTAGATACCTGCTCTTCGAGGTTGCAATGTCGCTTGTAGCGAAGAACCCAGAATTTAGGGAACTCCATAATTACTACACAACTAGAAGGCTAAATCCATTAAAGAAGATGCAGTCACTTATGGCAATAGCAGCGAAGCTGCTTCGTGTTTTTTATGCCATACTGACAAAAGGCGTGGGCTATGATCCCAAGAAGATGGTCAATGACATCAGGAGACCGGCGGCTTATGCGCAGGCTGCGTAAGAAAAACAAGTAACTATAGTGGAGGCTGTCATCTGGGCAGCCACCGAATAAGCAGAATGTAACAGATAACGTCCACTGAACACAGTGCTGGAACAGGAAGCGAGTCAGTAATCAATAATACAAAGAATGAGCCAGTAGTCGGCAGGAATATTTTCCATGGGGCATGACCCCGTTAGGGAGCAAAGCTGACACCTTGGTTATGGGCAGGCAGTACGAAGGAAGTTAGGACCTCTGGAGACAGAGATGATCCTGGTGGATATAGGAGGTTAGCTGCCATAGAGGGAAGGGTATACACAAGGCCAGTAAAGCGAAAAACAATGACGTTTTATTTCGTATACCCATTAATCACTATTTCAGTACCCGATACACGGAAATGCTTGTAGCTGAGGCCTATTCACTGAGATATAAAAGGTTGAAAAACCTTGAATTTTCAATAAAAAACACTTGATTATATGAGGAGGTATCTATGTTACCATCGGTAGTGAAAAATAAAATAGAGCAGATATGGCTGGATGTGATTGCGGGAGGAGTTTCTCAACCGACAGAAGTAATAGAACAGTTGACGTATCTGATGTTTGCAAAGCAGATTGATGAAAGAGAAGCAGATATTGAAATGGCGGAATTGCTTTCGGGAGAAAAACAGAGTCATATTTTCGGAGAATCAAGAGAAGAACAGGCTCTTCGCTGGAGAAACTTTAAAGGAATGGAAGCTCGTGCGCTTCACAAGCATTTCGTTGATAGAGTATTTATTTTTTTGATCAATCTGAATTCAAATGAAAATTCAGCTTTTTCAAGATATTTAAAACATGCAACATTTAAGATAAATGAACCGTTAGCGTTACAGAAAGTTGTTGCCGGTTTAGAAGATTTGTTTGAAAATGATATTAAAGATTTAGATATGCAGGGCGATCTGTATGAATATATGCTTGGAAAATTGAATTCAGCCGGACGCTTGGGAGCATTTAGAACGCCGAAGCATATCCGGGATATGATGGTAAAACTTATGATGCCGACACCGGATATGAAGATTTGTGATCCGGCTTGCGGAACTGCCGGATTCCTTATTTCTAGCGCCGAATATATAAGAAGTGAATATGGAAACAAGATGACTGCCGAACAATGGGAAAAATATGGTTCAGAAACATTTACAGGTTTTGATACAGATGAAACAATGTGCCGTTTATCATGTATGAATCTGATGCTGCATTCTGTTATAAATCCACAGTTAAATAAACAGGATAGTGTTTCTAAAGATTATCAGGTGAAAGATGCCTATGATTTGATTTTGGCAAATCCACCGTTTAAAGGAACGATTAATAAGGAGAATATCAATGAATCCTTATTGGCAATTACAAATACAACAAAGACAGAGTTGTTGTTTGTTGCATTGTTTATCAGATTGCTGCGTGTAGGTGGAAGATGTGCATGTATTGTGCCTGACGGCGTTCTTTTCGGTTCGTCAAAAGCACATAAAAACTTACGGAAAGAGTTGATTGAGAATCAGTACTTAGAAGCTGTAATATCGATGCCTTCGGGAGTATTTAAACCATATGCGGGAGTATCAACGGCAATTTTGATATTTACAAAAACAAATGGGACAGGAACGGATAAAGTTTGGTTTTATGATATGAAAGCAGATGGTTATTCGTTAGATGATAAACGTCAACCTGTTCAAGAAAACGATATTCCTGATATTATTGAAAGATTTCATAAGAAAGAAAACGAAGAGGATAGAGAGCGGACAGAACAAAGTTTTATGGTTGATAAGCAGGAGATTATAGATAATGGATATGATCTGTCAATCAATAAATACAAAAAAATAGAATATGTTCCTGTAGAATATCCACCGACAGAAGAAATTCTTGCTGAAATTGAAAAGTTAAACGAGGAAATTACGAAGGAAACGGCAGAATTGAGAGCATTGCTTAGAAAATAAAATAGAGAAGACGAAAGTTGATAAGAAAGACATTTGTTATTTTATTGAATCGGACTTTCAAACGTTGGATTTATGGTCTGACTTTTGAGGGGGCAAAATAATAGGTGTCTTTTTTGATTTCGCATGTTCGTGATGCGACTGGCATTTTCTTTCATTATAGTTATAATTGTTGTGATTTTATTACTATATTTGAAAACTTATGTAATGGGTATTTGATTGAGTGGATAAATCTTGTATAATGAGGAGGACAATAAATTAAGATTTGTAGGGATGATAGAATGACAAGAATAAGAGTGCCATTAGGGAAATTCATAAAGGAATACTCGGAGCGAAATAAAGGGAACGAAGATATTCCAGTGTACAGCGTGACAAATAGTCAGGGATTTTGTACAGAATACTTTGGCAAAGAGGTTGCTAGCCAAGACAAAACCACATATAAGATTGTTCCGCAAGGTTATTTTGCATATAATCCTTCGCGGATAAATGTCGGCTCTGTTGATTGGCAGAGGTATGAAAAACGTGTTATCGTAAGTCCTCTCTATAATGTATTTTCAGTATCAGAAGGGATTGACCGTCAGTATCTATACTATTTTCTTAGAAGTGATTTGGGCAGACAGATGATAAAGGCTAAGGCATCTGGAAGTGTTAGAGATAATTTAAAACTGGATATGCTGAAAGAAATGACTATTCCAGATATTTCTGTAGAGCAACAGAAGTTTTGTTCTTCTGTGTTGGATAAGCTTCATAAGTTGATTCAGATGCGCCAACAGGAATTACAAAAACTTGACGAATTTATCAAAGCCCGATTTGTCGAACTGTTTGGTGATCCGGTTTCAAATTCTTACGGTTTACCAGAAGCTACATTACCTGACTTGGGAGAATTTGGTCGAGGAGTATCTAAACATAGACCAAGAAATGATATTAAGTTGTTAGGTGGTAAATATCCATTAATTCAGACAGGAGATGTTGCAAATGCTGGACTATATATTACATCTTATAGCAGCACATATTCGGAACTTGGATTAAAACAGAGCAAAATGTGGGATAAGGGGACTCTTTGTATTACGATTGCTGCTAATATTGCTAAGACGGCTATATTGGAATTTGATGCTTGCTTTCCTGATAGTGTGGTTGGATTTATTGCAAATGAAAGAACAAATAATATTTTTGTTCATTATTGGTTTTCTTTCTTTCAAGCAATTCTGGAATCACAGGCACCTGAGTCTGCTCAGAAGAATATCAACTTGAAAATTCTTAGTGAATTGAAGGTAATAGTGCCAGAAAAAAGGAAACAAGATCAGTTTGCTTCTTTTGTTAAATTAACCGACAAATCAAAAGTTGCAGTGCGGAAATATTAAAAATTTGCTTGAGAGGAGGAGCTTATCATGGAAATGAATTTTGCATTTCTTGAGAAGAAACAAGAATATGAATTGTTTTCAGGAGCGTGTATTGATGCGGAAAGAATATTAGAATCTTCGCCGGTGATGAGCGCGGTAGCTTCAAGAAAAGCATTGGAATTGTGTGTGAAATGGATTTATTCGATTGATTCTGCATTAGAACCGATTGGAAATAGAGAAGGATTGCAGTCTTTACTTCACAATAATGGCTTTCCTTCTTTGATGGATATTACATTGTGGAGAAGGCTTCAGCACATTGTTCGGAATGGAAATGAGTCTGTACATACTTCAAAACGACTGACGCGAGACAATGCAGTTCTTTCTCTCAACATATTATTTGATTTTGTGGAATGGGTTGATTATTGTTACGGAAGAGATTATGTTGAACGAGTATTTGATGAGAAAAAGATTCCTGATGCGACAACGGATATGAATGTGGTACAGGAAGAGTATCGGCAGGTTATTAAAGACGTTCAAAAAAACGCTGATAAAATAGTGAATGAAAAAGATAAAGAAATGATACTCCCGTTACAATATGATGAAGCTAGTGGATATTGCGACAATATTCAACTGATGGTCGGCTCACGCGACCACTATGATTGCTGGACGGAATTAATCCCATCAGCCGATTTTGTAGATTACTATCGTAATGCTGATGGATCCGAATTCAAATGGAGTGCCTATCTAACCGGATGGGATGACCTTACCCCGGCTCAAAGAGAAGTTTTTTTCCTACGCAATAATCTAACTTCCAATCAAAGTGCTTATAATGATGCCAAATCACGAATAGGAGCCGAAGTGATGAATAAATATTATCTCGACTCCGGAAATGAAGCACGTATCAAAAAAGCATATGAATCACGTGACCCACGATTACAACAGACCATCATCACTCCTTATTCAAGCACTAATTGCTACAGCCCATACTGGAATAGTGGAGAACCCATGCAAAATAAAGTTCTTAGATGGCCTTATCTGAATCGTGGAGGAAATAATGGAGATATGTGGCATAATCAAAGGAATGCAGGGTACTACATTTATAAAAAGTACAATGAAACAGAGAAAGGCCGTTATATAGAACGACTGCGTTGTCATTGCGATTATCCACTAATTCGTTTTACCGATGTATGGCTGCTTTATGCTGAAGCGCTTAATGAAAAAGATAGATTGGATGAAGCAATTATAGCAGTCAATAAAATCCGTAAACGTGCAGGTATGGGAGATTTAGAAAAAAGGGGTACAGGATATAATTCTGTCTCCGGTAAGGAAGATATGAGAGACAGAATTCGTTATGAGCGACGGGTAGAATTATGTCTCGAGAGTATCAATTATTTCGATGAAATCAGATGGGGTACCTATAAAGAGACCAAGTTTCAAGGTGATTATAGCGGTTTGAAAGCATGGTGGGGAAACATCGTTGGAAGTAAATGGTATTGGAAAGATTATATGACGGTATGGCCTATTCCACTAGTAGAAACCCAAAGAAATCCGAATCTCAAACCTACAGAAGGATGGACGTATTAAATAAAAGCAAAATGAAGCAACTATTAATAATTATATTCATACTTATTGCGGGAGGAGCAAAAGGCTATACGAAAGATTTCGACTATAGCCATATTGCTCCACATCCCCGCCTGTTACTCAAGGAAGGTGAAGAGAGAAATATTCATATAGCTTTGCAAAAAAGCACCGTTTTACAAGCATTCCACAAGCGAATATTAGACTACTGTGATGAAACTCTTAAAGAGGCTCCGGTTAAAAGAATCAAAGAAGGCAAACGGCTTCTGGGAGTTTCGCGCATTGTTCTCAAAAGAGTCTTCTACCTGTCATACGCTTATCGTATGACAGGTGAAAAGGAATACCTCCGGCGAGCCGAAAAAGAAATGCTGGCAGCAGCTTCTTTCATCGATTGGAATCCCAGTCACTTCCTGGATGTAAGCGAAATGAGTATGGGACTGGCCATTGGTTACGACTGGCTATTCAATGAACTGTTACCGGACAGCCGGAAAAAAATCCGGCAGGCTATTGTAGAAAAAGCAATAGAAGCCTCTAAAACAAAACATGCCAGTTTCTACCAATCAAGAACAAACTGGAATCAGGTTTGTAATGGAGGACTTGTATGTAGTGCACTTGCTATCTATGAAGATGAACCAGAAAAAACAAAAGAGATCATTAACAAGGCACTTCAAACAGTACCTCTAGCTTTAGAATGTTATGCTCCCGATGGCGGTTACCCCGAAGGCTTTGGCTATTGGTCTTATGGTACCTCATACCAAGTGATGCTTAATGATGCATTAGAAAGTTCCTTGGGTCATGATGCCGGACTAAGTGATTATCCCGGTTTTCTACAATCAGCCCAATACATTCAATATATGACAGCTCCAACAGGAGATTGTTTCAACTTCTCTGATGCTAGTCCAAAAGCGTATGGAAATATCATGATGTTCTGGTTTGCCCATAAAACTAAAAATCCGTCGCTGCTTTGGCTTGAGAAGAAGTATCTGAATGATGCAAACCTGGAATTTGGTGAATACCTCGAAGAAAGGTTCTTGCCATGCCTACTCATCTTTGCTTCACGCATCGACTTAGACGAACAGCCGATCCGTGCCGGACAATGGGAGGAAATGGCCCGGCTCTAAAGGCAACACGTGGCATAGTATAGGGACAACCCCCGTTTATATTTATCGAAGCGGATGGAACTATAAAACGGATACCTATCTGGGAGTAAAAGGCGGAACAGCTTCTACCTCACATGCCCATATGGATGCCGGATCATTCATTTATGAACAAGCAGGGGTCCGATGGGCCATGGATTTGGGAATGCAGGATTATTACAGTCTTGAAAGTAAAGGGGTAGACTTGTGGAATACAAAACAGTATTCTCAAAGATGGCAAGTATTTCGAATAGGAAGCAGTGCACATAACACACTTACTATCGATGGAAAAAGCCATCAGGTGAATGGCTTTGCCGAGTTAAAAAGTTTCACTGATAATCAAGGGAACAAGGGAGCAAAGGT
>OMGY01002516.1_pt1 | contig 13701 bp, 9 predicted proteins | sample 1674461 | NCBI WGS metagenome assembly OMGY01 (sample SAMN05578579, study PRJEB25193) | human gut metagenome | biome: Human Microbiome; feature: human-associated habitat; material: feces | host: Homo sapiens | place: USA:Birmingham
GATTTGTGTCTGCGCACACGTGACACAAACTCGGCATGCGCAAAAAGCGTGCGCGGAAATGAGAGGAATCATGGAACAGGAAATTAGGCTGCTTTGCAGCGGTTACGCTGCAGAAACGGGCAGTGACCTGCTTGCGGTAAAGCTTTTTGAAAATACGGAAACCGGGGAAGTGCATACGGAAGTAACCGGCGGAATCCGGCAGGGAGACAGTCCGTCCTTTAGCCTGTTGCATGGAGGCTTCCTGTATACAGTTGCGGAGCTGGTCGGAGAAAAACACGCTTACATTTATCAGTACCGCCTTTCGGAAGATGGGATTCCTGTCCCGACCGGCAAAAAGATTTTCCTTCCGGGTGGAGAGCTGTGCCATCTGTATGCCGGGAAAAAGGCATTGTATGCGAGCTGCTATGGAACCGGGGATTTCTTTGCAGTGGATTATGATCTCGAAAAAATCCGTTGGCATCGCAGTCCGGGTGCTGGCGTGATCGATGCACAGACAGAAAAAATCTGCCCGCACGCGCACTGGGTCAGCGAGCAGGATAACATTCTGTACCTTGCAGATCTTGGCTGTGACCGGATTTACCGTTACGAGTTAAAAGACGGACTGCCGGAAAAAGAACTGGAAGCGCTGGTTTTGCCGACCGGTGAGGGACCGCGTCAGCTGCTGCCGGAGAAAGAATCCGGAAAGCTGCTCAGCGCTCAGGAGCTGGGAGGCACGCTGCGCCGCTGGGAAAACGGTGGCTGTAGCGAGTGTGTAAAGACGAGCAGATTTGACGGAACAAACTATCCGGGAACAATCTGCATGGCGGATGAGAAGACGGTGATTGTCTGCAACCGCGGCGCGAATACGTTGTCTGCATTTTCGACAGACGGAAAGCTGCGTTACCTCGGCGAATGGGCGACGGGCAACTGGCCTCGGCATCTTCTGCAGATTCCGGGGACGGATCTGATCGTCAATGCATGCAATAAAGAAGGCACGCTGGTTATTTTTGCCTGGAATGGAAAAGAACTGATCCGTAAAGACGAAATTATCCTGCCGGGCGCATCCTGCACGGTTTATTTATCCGGAAAGTAAGAGAACACAAAGTCTCTGCTTCAGATCAGCCGCAAAAATGCCAACAGAATCAGCAGGGCTCCGGAGAGCCAGTCAACAGAAAAATGAGTTTTTTGTGCAAGGCGGTTTCCAAGCAGGAAGCCGCCTTGTATTGCTGTAAATCCGAATAGGAGGGAAAAGAAAAGAACGGCGACAGGATTTAGATTCCCGAGGGCTGCACCGAAGCCTGCTGCAGCACCGTCTAAGGACATCGCGAGGGCGAGGCAGACGGATTCCGGGACAGAAAGGCTTTTGGAGGCGTCGGCATCCGCCTTGCAGGGATCGGCGTAGACGGAGAGAAAAAACTGGAAATGCAGGGCACGGAACATGAAATTTCTGGAAAAGCCATCGTGACGGCACAGAAAGGATTTGATCGCTTGATCGAGAATCCGAAGGGTGCCCATGCAGACGAGCAGTAAAAAGCAGATCAGTCGGGCGGCGATAGGGGAAAGAAATGGACGGACGAGGGATCCGGCAAGCATGGAAAGGCAGAGGACACCCGAGCAGACCAGGCTGACAGTGACAGCGCAGACCAGAGGAAGACGGATTTTGCTGCTTCCGTAGGAAAGCCCGGCGACAAATGTATCCAGGGAAAGGGAGAGGGCGAGAAACGCGGCCTCGGGGATTATCCATAAGAAAGTCATAAGAATCGGCTTTGGCGGCAGGTGATTTGCTATTAGAGTATGCCTGCCGGATGGCAAGGGTGCGCAAAAGGGCTGGGTTCCTAGAACGAACCCAGCCCCATAGTACGGAGAAGGAGGGATTTGAACCCTCGCGCCTGTTACAGCCTACCGGTGTTCGAAGCCGGACCCTTCAGCCACTTGGGTACTTCTCCATATATTTTTACAACATCATCATTCTAGCCGAAAAATCTCTAATATGCAAGCGAAAATTTTACAGTCACTTGTACATATTTTTAAAATATTATATAATTCTAGTTAAATGATGGCTGCAGAGGGCGCAGCACAGAGAAGGAGGACTTTGGGATGAAGAGAATAGGTATGCTGACCAGCGGCGGTGACTGTCAGGCACTGAATGCAGCGATGAGAGGCGTGGCAAAGGTGCTTTATAACAGCACGGAAGACGTTGAAATCTATGGCTTTCAGGACGGTTATCAGGGACTGATCTACGGAAAGTTCCGGCTGATGACCTATGACGATTTTTCGGGTATTCTGACAAAGGGCGGCACAATCCTTGGCAGCAGCCGTACTCCTTACAAGCTGATCCGTGAGCCCGGCGCAGACGGTGTCGACAAAGTGGCGGCGATGAAACAGACCTATTACAAGCTGCAGCTGGACTGCCTGGTAATCCTTGGCGGCAACGGCACACATAAGACAGCGAATCTGCTGCGCCAGGAAGGCCTGAACATTGTAACGCTGCCCAAGACCATCGACAACGACCTCTGGGGAACGGATATGACCTTTGGCTTCCAGAGCGCGGTCAACATTGCAACAGACGCGCTGGATTGCATCCATACGACGGCGGCATCCCATGGACGCGTATTTATCGTAGAAGTTATGGGACACAAGGTTGGCTGGCTGACCTTAAATGCCGGTATCGCGGGCGGCGCGGACATCATTCTGGTCCCGGAAATTCCTTACGATATCGACAAGATTGTGGAAAAAATCAACGAACGGCATAACCGCGGCAGCAGATTTACAATTCTGGCAGTTGCAGAGGGCGCGATCTCCAAAGAGGACGCCAAGCTGTCGAAAAAAGAATATAAGAAAAAACTGGAAAACTACAAATATCCTTCGGTTTCCTACGAGATCGCAGAGCAGATTCAGGAAAAGAGCGGCATGGAGGTTCGAGTAACCGTGCCCGGACATACCCAGAGAGGTGGAAGCCCCTGTGCCTATGACCGCGTATTCGCCAGCCGGCTCGGATCAGAAGCAGGCAGGATGATTCTTGACGGGGAATACGGCTTTATGGTGGGCTACAAGCACCGCGAAATCGTCAAGGTTCCGCTGGAAGAGGTAGCAGGTAAGTTAAAAATGCTCGATCCCAACGCATCCATCGTCAGAGAGGCGAAGATGATGGGCATCAGCTTCGGAGATTAAAAGACAACGGACGGCGCCGCGTACATTGCGTGACGCCGTCTGCTTTGCGGAGAACATAAGGAGGTTCGTCCATGTCCTACACGGCGATGTATCGACGGTTCCGTCCGACTACCTTTGAAGAGGTTAAAGGACAGGATGCGATTGTCACAACACTGAAAAACCAGATCCGGTCGGATCGTATCGGTCATGCCTATTTATTCTGCGGTACAAGAGGTACCGGTAAAACGAGTATTGCGAAGCTTTTTGCAAAAAGTGTCAATTGCGAGCATCCCGTGGACGGAAGCCCCTGCGGAGAATGCGCATCCTGTAAGGCGATTGCAGAAGGCAGAAGCATGAATGTGATAGAAATAGACGCAGCGTCTAATAACGGCGTCGATAATATTCGTGAAATCGTGAATGAAGTGGCATATTCCCCGACGGAAGGAAAATACCGCGTTTATATCATCGACGAGGTTCATATGCTTTCTGCGGGAGCGTTCAACGCACTGTTAAAAACGCTGGAGGAGCCGCCGTCCTACGTCATCTTTATTCTGGCGACGACGGAAGCCAATAAAATTCCGGTTACGATTTTGTCCCGCTGTCAGCGTTATGATTTCAAGCGCCTGACGGTCGAACAGATCGAAGAGCGCATGAAGGAAGCCCTTGCCGCGGCGGGCGAAGAGCTGCCGATCGAGGAAAAGGCGTTAAAATACCTTGCAAAATCCGCAGACGGTGCGATGCGTGATGCCTGGAGCCTTCTGGATCAGTGCCTCGCGTTCCATTTCGGACACGAGCTGACCTACGATATGGTGCTGGACGTGCTGGGCGCGGTGGATACGTCGGTGTTCAGCAAACTGTTGCGCTGCGTGATTGCGCGGGATGTGGCGGGCTGTATCGGTGTGCTGGAAGAGATCGTGCTGCAGGGACGGGATATGAGCCAGTTTGTTTCCGATTTTACCTGGTATCTGCGCAACCTCCTGCTGGTGAAAACTTCCGGGGATTCTTGTGAAGAAGTGATTGACATATCCAGTGAGAATCTGGCAAGATTGAAAGAAGAAGCGCAGCAGATCGAAGTAGACGCGATCATGCGGGATATCCGGTGTTTTTCGGAGCTGTCCGGCAGGATTCGCTATGCGGGTCAGAAACGTGTCCTGATTGAAATGGCGCTGATTCGGCTGTGCAGGCCGGAGATGGAGACGAACGAAGATACACTTCTGGAACGGATTCGAAAGCTGGAACAGACGGTGGAGCAGATCGAAAGCGGCTCGATTGCAATCGCAGCGGCGCCGACAGGACAGCCCGCAGTGCAGGCAGCAGCGCCGGTCAGAAGGGCAGAGCTGCCCAAGGCAGTTCCCGAGGAAATCAAAGAAATCGTAGCCAAGTGGCCACGGGTTGCAGGAAGTGCACAGCAGCCGATGAAGTCGTATCTCAAAAATGCGCGCTTAAGCCTTGGCGGTGACAATCGGCTGCTGCTTGTGGTGGAAGACGGGCTGGCGTCCGACTATTTTATCAAAGAACCGGCAAATAAGGGCGCACTGGAACAACTGTTGGCGGAGCTGACGGGCAAGCAGATCGAGGTTGAAGTCCGCAGCGTGCGCAGCAAACAGGAAATGGAAAGTTCTTATGTAGACCTGACAAGGGTCATTCATATGGACATAGAAGAAGAGTAACAAACAGAAAGGATGCAATAAAATGGCAAAGAGAGGCGGTTTTCCGGGCGGCATGGGTATGCCCGGCAACATGAATAACCTGATGAAGCAGGCACAGCGCATGCAGCGTCAGATGGAAGAAGGACAGAAGGAACTCGAGGTGAAAGAGTTCTCTGCAAAATCCGGCGGCGGCGCGGTTGAGGCTGTCGTAAACGGCAAAAAGGAGCTGGTAAAGCTGACCATTTCCGAAGAAGCAGTAGATCCGGAAGATGTGGAAATGCTGCAGGATATGATCGTTGCGGCTGTGAATGAAGCGATGAAGCAGGCGGACGAAGCAAGCCAGGAGCTGATGGGTAAAATGACAGGCGGACTCGGCGGAGGCTTCCCGTTCTGATATGGATCTTTACAGCGGCTATATCAACAAACTCATTGACGAGCTTTCGGGGCTTCCCGGAATCGGCAGCAAATCTGCGCAGCGTCTGGCGTTTCATCTGATCGGGCTTCCGGAAGCAAAGGTGAACAGGATTGCAAATGCGATGATACAGGCTCGGCAGAACGTTCGCTATTGTAAGGAATGCTTTACCCTGACCGATAACGAGCTTTGCCCGATCTGTGCCAACGCAGAGCGGGATCATTCGACGATTATGGTTGTGGAGAACAGCCGGGATCTGGCTGCCTACGAAAAAACCGGAAAATACAAAGGAGTCTATCATGTGCTGCACGGGGCGATTTCCCCGATGCTGGGCGTGGGACCCCATGATATCAAATTAAAAGAGCTGATGGAGCGCCTGAGTAGAGAGCCGGAGGTGAAAGAAGTCATTATCGCAACCAACTCCAGCCTTGAGGGTGAGACGACGGCGATGTACATCGGTAAGCTGATTAAACCTACCGGAATCCGTGTGACGAGAATCGCGAGCGGCGTACCGGTAGGCGGCGATCTGGAATACATTGATGAAGTAACACTGCTTCGTGCGCTGGAGGGGCGTACCGAGCTGTAACAGACAAAATTTTCAGACGAAAGGGATGGACGAACCTATGAAAAAAGAGTTATTCGGGGAAGTAAACGGCAGAGAGGTGTATTTGTATACACTGGAGAACAGTCATGGTATGAAGGTGACGGTCAGCAGCTTCGGTGCGCTGATCATCCGCATCTGGGCGCCGGATCATAACGGTAATTTTGCAGACGTTGCACTCGGTTATGACAGGCTGGAGCAATATCTGGAAAACGGTAAATTTTATGGTGCAGTCGTTGCGCCGAATGCGAACCGGATCGGCGGTGCAAAATTCACCCTCGAAGGAAAAACCTACGAGCTGTCTGTCAACGACAATGGCAATAACCTGCACAGTCACAGAGCTCTGGGTGGGCATAAGCGGATCTGGGATGCCGAAGAAAAAGAAAACGGCATTTTATTCACGATGTCTATGAAAGATGGGGAACTTGGCTTTAGCGGAAACAGGGACTTTTCGGTTCTGTATGAGCTGACGGAGGAGAACGGACTGCGCATTACCTATGATGTGGTAAGCGATGCAGATACGATTCTTAACCTGACAAACCATTGTTATTTCAATCTGGATGGACACGGTGCCGGACAGATTACCGACCATGAGCTGCAGTTGTTTTCCCATGCGTATACCCCGGCCGATGCAGAATCGATTCCGAATGGAGATATTTTACGCGTAGAAGGTACACCGATGGACTTCACAGAGCCGCATCTGATCGGCGAACGGATCGATGCAGACTTTGACCAGCTTAAAATGGCAGGCGGATATGACCATAACTGGGTTCTGGACAATTACACCGGGCAGGTTCGTAAAATTGCAGTTGTCAAGAGCTCTGATAAATCCCGCATAATGGAGGTTTATACAGATCTTCCGGGCGTTCAGTTCTATTCGGGCAACTCCAGGGATCTTGAAGCCGCAAAGGATGGGAAAACCTACGGCTACAGAGCGGGCCTGGCACTGGAAACCCAGTTCTATCCGGATACACCGAATAAACCACAGTTCCCTTCTTCGGTATTCGGACCTGACAGACCGTATCACACCGTAACAGAATATCGGTTTGTATAACACTGTCCACGCAGGACATAGAAAAACCGGCAGCAGCGAAGCGATCAAAGCTTTGCTGTCTGCCGGTTTTTATTCATGACAATAGAATGTTGCCGTCTTTGCTTCCCTTATCTTTTGCAGGTCAGAGTCTCGTCCCCGCCAACGCCTTTACAAAGCTTTTCTCCTCGGATCCATGCTTCATCCATGCACAGATATTTAATACGCTTGCGATAGCCCCACGCATAAGCGACATGAATCCTGCCATCTTTTCCCTGAATCAGGCAGGGATATTCGTAACGGCGGTTGTTGACGTCGTTCCACGGACCGATAAAGCCCTCGCCGTGCTCGATGATACGCCGCCAGGGCCAGGTTTTTCCTCCGTCCTCGGAAATGGCGAGTACGACAGGACAGCGCTGGTCGGGCCAGACGGTGCGCTCGGGCTCGTCATTGAAGGCGACGTCATTGTATACAACGCAGACTGCGCCGCTTTGAAGACGGATTGCGGTAATGCTTGCGTTGTTGTTGCGCAGCACAGTAGGCTCCGGCACGCTCCAGGTCTCGCCGTTATCATGGGATTCCGAACGGTAAATATGGTCAGCAGAGCGGCTGCGCAGCAGGCAGATCAGATTTCCGGGAGAAAGCTCCACGATATTGCCGTGTACGCGCCCGCGGCTGCCGGGCATCATGACGCTGCGCCAGGTTTTGCCCTGGTCGTCTGAAAGCTGCAGGACGGTGTAATCGTCTCCCATGCAGGAATCGTTGATCGCACATCGGAAATTGTTGAAAATAAAACGTCCGTTGGACAGAATCTGAATCTTTTGCCGGCAGAACGAGCCGGGAGCGGAAAACATTGTCTCGGTCGCCTCCCAGGTGTGCCCGTTATCGCGGGAAATTTTCCGGCGGATTTCAGCAGTTCCCTGTAAATTGTCAGAGGTTGGATTGTCAGGATCGCGGGAAACCTGTGCGGTATACATCAGCCAGATTTCTCCGTTTGGATGCAGGAAGAGGGAAGGATTCTGCTCGCTGCAGGTTGGATCATCGGAAACAATTACCGGTGTTTCCCACTGGGAACTGTCCTCTGACAGACGCGACACAGCAATGCTGACATCCGCGTTTCCCTCACAGGAGCCTGCAAACCAGCAGCAAAGCAGATCGCCATTTTCAAGCTCTAAAAGATCGGGCGCGTGACAGCTGTTCCACGGATTCGGAATCAGGGATTCCACGAAATTTAAAGCGGTATCGCGGTAAAGCCTGCCGTCGTCTCCGACAGGCGGCAGGTCAATAATCGTATGTGACATAAGGCCCCTTTCTTTTGACATTGCGCAGGACGATGCTCACTCAATGTGAAATGCATGCGCGAAAGATCCTTTTGGGAATCTTTTTGCGCATGCACATAACAGGTATATACAAATTTACGCGTGCATTGTCGCAGCTGTGTACAGTGTAGGCGTCTCGTCACAGTTTTCTACGCGGATCGTTTTTGCCTCTCCGGGATAGAGCTTGAAGTAGTTATCACTGTAATGTACTCTGTCGTCGCTTGTCATCAGATAAGCGAACGGTGTAAATACGTTTGCATGGACGGTTACGAGCAGATCGCTGCCGTCTTTCTCAACGGATTCGATCACCGCATCGCTTTCCGGAATGGTGTATTCGCGGTAATAAGCGCGCAGGCTGTCAGCTGTTTCAAAGCCGTCTGCACTTACAACGAAATATCCGTCTGCGGCAGGCTCTTCAGCGTCTACATGGAATTGCTGCCAGGAATGCGGAGCAACGGTCAGATCCTTTGTCAGGAGAACACTATTGTGTGCGCCATCAAAGGTCTGTGTGCCGACGCAGATAGTTGTCCGGATTTCATCAGGGGTTTCGTTGATGACGGTTACAACCGCGCCGCCGTCTGCCTTCCGGATAATCAGTTTTTTCGTATCAAAAGCGCGTTTTAAGAAGTAGAACGAAACCTTTCTGGTGAGATAGTAATCGATAATGGTCCAACCGGTTTCCGGCCAGCAGTCGTTGTACATCCAGATCAGATCGCCGGCACCGTAGGATTTCTGGCGGATCGCCTCTGCCATTTCGGCATATAAAAGCCCCTGCATGATACCGCTGTAAAGCAGATAGCTGCGTTCGTCCAGCGTGGAAAATTCAGTCAGATGGCGGTTGATAACGCCGTCGATGGCCCCACGCTTGCGTTCGAACTCGCCGTGATGCTTCCAGGACGGATTGTTGAAGGACATCTCTTCCCCGTCCAAATACCGGCGGACGGTGCTTTCCATCTGCGCGCCGAAAAATCCGTATTCACTGGAAAAACGTGCCGGGAACCGGTCGAAAGCTTCCAGTTCGTAAGAGAATTTGAATCTCGTCTTGGAATCGCGTCCAAAATAAGTCCATGCATGGACGTCTCCCTCTTCAGTGGTATTGGAACGTTCTCCAAAATACGGGGTGGAGGGCATGTAGGGAATCAGCGGGCTGTTGTGCTGGACCGCGCGGGGCTGGATGTAGTTGAAAATCTGATCACCCCAGTAGCGTTCGGGCTGCAGCATTCCCGGGAACCAGTCGGTGTAGGACTCGGCGATTTCGTTGTTTCCGGTCCAGACTGCCATACAGGGATAATGCGCCAGACGCTTGGTCTGATATTCTGCCTCGCGTTCTGCTTCGTAAAGGAACGAATCCTTCTGATCGGGGTAAAAAGCACATGCATACATAAAATCGTGCATCAGTAAAATACCGTATTCGGAGCAGTAATCGTAGAAGCAATCCGGTTCATAAGTGCCGCCGCCCCACATACGGAACATGGTAAAGTGTGCTGCTGCACCTTCGCTGACCAGCTTTTTATAGTTTTCATCAGGCGTCCGCAGATAGATAGAATCGGTAGGAACCCAGTTGCCGCCTTTGCAGAAAATACGGGTGCCGTTGATCTTGAAGAAGAAGTTGCGGCTTTCATCCGGCAGCTTGGAAAAGTCGATGGAAAGCGTGCGGATACCGATTTTCTTCGGTTTTGCTTCATGGGTGATGCCGCGTGCCGTGCAGCGTGCGGTAAAGGTATAAAGGTTCTGAGCACCGTAACCGTTCGGCCACCAGAGCTTTGCATCCTTTAATACAACGCGTTCCTGCGCAAAATTGATGCCGCCGACAAGCATCAGGGTCTGATGACCGGTATACGCGGTCTTGCCGTCGATGGACAGCTCATATTCCAGCTCTGTTTCAGCGCTCTGCACCATGTTGGATTTTTCGATTTCAAAATGAAATTCGATTTCTGCATCATTTCCGGAAAGGCTGAGCGTATCGACGCGGGAAGCGATTACCTGTGCACCGCTGAACGCTTCGATTTCGATCGAACGTCCGATACCGCAGGTAGGAACGGGCTGACACCAGTCCCAGCCATAGGTAAACTGTGGCTTACGCGTGTATACACGCTGGTCGCAGATCGCATTGTCACTTGCACAGTAATAGGAAACGGTGTCATGTGGATAATTTAATTCCATGCCGGAGGTCAGACGGATCACGATCTGGTTGGTACCGACATGCAAAAAGCGTTTGATATCTGCAGAAAAAGCACAGAAGGTATTTTCCTGATGTCCGGCGGGAATGCCGTTAACTAAAATATCGGCATTAAAATCGAGCATTTCAATGTTCAGGCGGACAATATCTTCGTTGAGCATTTCTTCGGTAATATCAAATTCTTTGACAAGCCACCAGGAAAGCTCTTTAATCCAGATGCTTTTTTTCGTATTGTCCTTTAAAAAAGGCTCATCGATAACTCCGTTATCGATCAGGGCGGTTGTAACGTCGCCGGGTACAGTCATAGGAATATATCCCGTTTTGGAAGGATAGGGGTGCATGGCGAGGGCGGTATTTACCGTAAATTTCGGATCGGGTTCTTTCAGATACATTTCCCGTTCCTCCTCGGTCATATTTTCTTCGGTCAGATAACCGGGAATTGTCGGCTTGGGAGGCATGGCGTTGAGGTGGACGAGCACCTCTGCACAGCGATCTGCTGTTACGTCCATAAACTCGCCGCGAAGTTTCCATTCGCCTGCAAGAGAAAGTTTGCTCATTTTCAGTACCACTCCTTTAGTATATTCTGCAGAAATTTTGGTATCTACTAAAAAATAGTTTAGAAGAGCCCGGAAGGAAATACAATGTATTTTATTGTGCTTTTTATATCGAACAGAAGTATTTGACAGAATAAATATGTGCAAAAGTTCCAGAACGAGACTCTGCTCCAAACCGCCAAAAAAGAGCGCATAAACAGACAAAATCTGCTAAGATTAGGAAAAATGGGGTGCCCGGATGGAAAGGAGCAGAGGTAAAATGTTGAAAATACCCAAAAATGTGATGCAGATCGGGATAGGCAGTCCGAATGTAAAATTGTACATGGAGGATTATGTCCATACGTTTCTGGAACGATGCCAGGGAAAAGAGACGTGTCTGGCATTCGGGCAGCAGGAGGAAAAAGACGACATCCGCTATTATTTAATTTACGGGGTGGAAAAAGAAACGGACTTCAGGCGCGGAAATTTTCCGTATTTTCAGAAGCTGGAGCGGATTGGAAAAATTGAAAAAAAGGAAGCCTCCGTCCGGTTCTGGACCGTGCGGGGAGAAGAAATCCAGATCGGAGGCTATTTTATTTTTTATGAACAAAACGAAGAAATGCAGGCATATATGATTGCTGAGCGGGAGCAGAGCCGCCCTGCAGCTGTGGAGGAGGAACGGGTGATGGAAGCGATCAATGCCCGCCGGGAAAAAAGAAAAGCGGAAGCTGCAGCGGACGCAGCGCGTGGTACAACCGCCTCCGGGGCGTCTACACCGAATACAGCGCGGAGTGCAACTGCCTCCAGGGCGTCTGCGCCGAATACAGCGTCTAGCAGGAAAACGGTGCTGTCAAGGCTGGGTGCGCTTAAGGCTGCAGCACCTACGCTGAACGCAGCGTCGAGGAAAACTGCTTTTGGGACAGCTTATCAGGCCCGCTTGGGCAGTACCGGCGCCCTATTCCCGAAGCTTTGCCGGATTGGCTGCCTGGTGCTTTTGTTGGTTCTGGTCGGAACGGCGCTGACGTCCGTCAATCAGTACTCGGATATGAAAGCGGTTTCCGCCCTGTTGGCAGGAGCTGTCCGGAATACAAAAAATGAGACGGAAAATATATCTCCCGGACTGATTGTAGAAGAGACTGTTGGCTGGAATTCATCGGACGAAATGGCGCAGTCTGACGCCTTGGACGAAGCTACACAGGCGGACGATGAAACCGGTGCGGCCAATGCGGCGATGGATGGCGAAGTGACAGACAATAGGACGACGGACAGCGTAATGCCAGACAGTGTAATGCCAGACAGCGTAATGCCAGACAGCGTAATGTCGGACAGCGTAACGACGGACAGCGTAACAGCGGATAGCGTAATGGCAGATGGCCAGAATGCGGTCACGACCGACGCAGACGCTGAATCTTCGACAGCCCGGCAGTCCGCATCAGCCTCCGATTCCTTTCCTCAGGTTCAGGAAGCCCTGGCGCACCCGGAAAGCTATCAGGTGCAGAAGGGAGACAGCCTCATCGCTATTTCCAGGAGATTTTACGGAACAGATGAAAAGGTGATAGAAATCTGCCGCCTGAATAATATAAAAGACCCGAATCAAATCCAGCCCGGACAGAATATTTTACTACCTTCAAAATAATGAATGTGTTATGATGGAATGAGCGCACAAGAAAAACAAGCGACGCTGAAGGCGACATTTGTTTTTCTTGCGCCATTAGAGAACGAGCAGCCTGCGTAGCAGGCGGTAAAGCGCGTCAGCGCGGGCTCGTGATGGAATGAGCGCAAGTGAGTCAACATGCTCGCAAAGATGCTGCAAAAGAAATGGGGACTTATCTCATATGGTAGATATCAGGGAATACCTGCGAAAAAAAGAAAAAAACGAGAAAAAAGACAGCAAGAATTTTAAACGGGAAATCCGGGCGCATCGTCTGAAAGTGATCCTTCGTTCCTGCTGCGTAATCGGCGTGATCGCAGCACTGACGGTGACGGCGGTAACGCTGCTTAAAAATCAAACCTACTCTGGCTACACGGTCGTGTCCGCAATCGACAGGAACCAGGTGTCCGGTTCTACTCTGCTGAGCTACCAGAATGGCTTTCTGACCTACAGTAAGGATGGTATCAGCTATACGGATTACAAGGGCAACGCCATGTGGAACCAGACTTACGACATGCAGTCGCCGTGCGTCTCCGTGCGGTCGGGCTGGGTCGCAGTTGGGGATTATAACGGCAACCTGATTTATGATATCAGTCAGGACGGAACATCCAAACAGATTGATACGAACCTTCCGGTGAAATCGCTGTCCGTGGCAGCGAACGGTGTTGTGGCGGCGATTCTGGAGGATGGGGATGTGACCTGGATCAACGTCTATAATCCTACTGGGGAAAAAGCAGTCGGAATCAAAACGACGATGCAGAAATCGGGTTATCCGGTTTCCGTGTCATTGTCGGACAATGGAAAACTGATGATGGTGGCATATCTGAAAGCAGAAAGCGGCAGTATGAAATCGATCGTCAGCTTTTACAATTTTGACGAAGTCGGACAAAACTACACCGACACGATGGTAAGTTCCTACGAATATTCGGATACGGTAATCCCGCTGGCAGAGTTTGCGGGGACGCATACGGCGTATTCTGTGGGAAATAATCAGTTCATGTTATATGAAGGGAATGAAATTCCAAAAAATATCTTCCAGAATTTCATGCAGGAGGAGGTGCAGGACGTCCGCAGCAGCGGCAATTATGTGGCGTTTATTTTTAATGGTACGAATGGAAACGGAAAATATCAGATTGACATTTACAATATGAACGGGACGCAGGTGCTGTCGTTGCCGTTTGCAATCGAATACCGGGAT
>OMGY01002518.1_pt1 | contig 13687 bp, 10 predicted proteins | sample 1674461 | NCBI WGS metagenome assembly OMGY01 (sample SAMN05578579, study PRJEB25193) | human gut metagenome | biome: Human Microbiome; feature: human-associated habitat; material: feces | host: Homo sapiens | place: USA:Birmingham
TGGAGCAGCAGCTATAACTGCACCAATCTCCATTCTCTTGGCAACATAATCAGGATGATATATTTCCTTAACATATCCTGTAGCAAGTCCAATCTGGTTACCATAAGAGCTGTATCCGTGAGCAGCACCTGTGACAAGCTTTCTCTGTGGGAGCTTTCCATGAATTGTCTCTGATACCGGAACAGTAGGATCTGCTGCACCTGTAATTCTCATTGCCTGATATACATATGTACGTCCTGACAATGGATCTCTTATAGCACCACCAAGACAAGTTGCTGCGCCACCAAATGGCTCAATCTCTGTTGGATGGTTATGTGTCTCATTCTTAAAGTTAACAAGCCATTCCTCTGTCTTTCCATCGATCTCAACCGGAACAACAATTGAGCAGGCATTAATCTCATCAGATTCTTCCTGATCAGCTAACTTGCCCTCAGCCTTTAACTTCTTAGCACCCATAAGTGCAAGGTCCATAAGGCATACGAACTTGTCCTTACGGTCCTTATATATTTCTGCTCTGTCTGAAAGATACTTGTTATATGTAGCTTCCATAGGGGCTTTATAGAATCCGTCCTTAAACTTAACATCTGTAAGCTCTGTTGCAAATGTTGTGTGACGGCAATGATCTGACCAGTATGTATCAAGTACTCTGATTTCAGTCATAGAAGGATCACGCTTCTCAACACTAGCAAAATGCTCCTGAATGAACTTAAAATCCTTAAATGTCATGGCAAGTCCTAAAGAATCATATAATTCCTTTAACTTATCCTCTGGCATATCCTTGAATCCGTCAAAATAAATAACATCAGCAGGAGTCTTGAACTCAGTAACTAAAGTTTCTGGAATATCCTCTGCTGCCTGTCTTGAATCAACAGGGTTAATGCAGTGTTCCTTAATCCTGTTCTTCTCCTCATCAGTAACAGTTCCTGTCAATACATAAGTTACAGCAGTCTTGATAACTGGTGTCTCATTCTCATTAAAGAACTTAACACACTGTTCTGCAGAATCAGCTCTCTGGTCGAACTGTCCTGGAAGATACTCTAGAGAACACGAAATCGTCCTTTCCCGCTGGAAATGTTCCCTCATAAACATCATCTACCGGTGGCTCAGAAAAAACAGTAGTAAGTGCTTTCTTATATGTTTCTTCTGAAAGATTCTCAATATCATAACGGATAAGAACTCTTACATCTGTAATAGTCTTTATTCCAAGATATCCTCCTATCTCCTCAAGTAATTCTTTCGCATTAACTGCAAATGGTTTCTTTTTCTCGACAAAAACTCTCTTTACGCCGCTCATATCTTCCTCCTGAGATTAGTTATATTAATTATTAATATTTAACCATTGTATCACAATAAAACATATTTTCAAACAACTATTCATGCATTCTTCTTATTATCTTGTAAACAACCTGATTACCCATTACGGTAGGACCTGTATGTGCGAAGAAAACAATACCGTCTGTCTGTGATATTATCTCACTCTTAACAGTACCCTCGCATGGGTCAAGAATCTGTGCTATAAGCTCACCATGATATACAGGATCACCCGGCTCTTTAAGTCTCTTGTAAAATCCTGCATCATAAGTCTTGACTGCCATAAGGTCAAATTCGTTGATAACACTTGCAATATATCCACTGTGATTGTTGTACTTAAGTATACCCATTCTGGTTAAAAACCTGAGAACAGATGACACAGCCTGTCTTGCAGACTTCTCATCAATCATATCTGTGCTGTTAGTATATATTGAAAATGCATTAGTACCATTCATCTGCCAGTTATAATTAAGTGTCACTGTATCCATTGGCTTCGGCTTTCTAATAACAACGTACTGAAGTCCAAACAGATTGGCAAGACTTGCACTCTGAAATCCTGTATCCATCATCTTTACATGAGGAATAAAATCACCCGGCATATAAAAGCTCGCAAAATGTATGCCATAACTGTAACCCTTAATTCTGTCAAAAAGTGTTCCTGCTATCTGCTTGGTTGTATCTCCATTAACATCCCCAGGAAAAGCTCTGTTTATATCAGAATTATCTGTAGGCCAGAATCTCTTTCCAACATTCATGGAAAATCTGTTAACAGATGGGATAACAAGAATCTCATGATTGTGCGATATTGCACCATGAGCCTCAAGCTCTTTAAGTGCCTTAACAAGCTGCGAACATATATACAGCTGCTGTATCTCATTACCTCTTAATGCACCAACAATACATGCCGACTTCTCACCACCGCCGAATCTGTAGCCTTCTATCTGATAATCTTCTCTATATATACCCTTTAACGAATAAATAATCTCTTTCTTCATTATCTGCCACCATAAACTCTTGCTATAAGAGCCCCCTTATGTACTACCGGATTCTCTCTTAATGTAAATATAATTCCATCTGTAGGCGATTCAATTCTCTGGATTATTCTTCCCTCAATAGGTTCGATAATATCTCCTATATGCGTTCCAATTCCAATCCTTCCCATAGAATCAACTGCTGATACGAATATTCCGCTTTCCTTAGCAGTAAGAAATGTAACCTCACCCTCTGTAGAGATAATAGGTTCATTCACTTCTTTTGGCTCATCATCCCATATCCCCATATGAGACATAAGGTTAAATATACCATCAACAATATCCCTGCAATACTTTGGCGTAATTCTGTTTCCAACACCCATCTCCGTAACAAGAGTAGGCACACCAAGATGGTTAAGACTATAGGCAAGAGTTGCATCAAGCACAGTAATAGACGAATATATCCACACAAATTGTGCATTCATCATCTTCGCATAAGGAAGAAGCTTTTCCTGCGTATCATCATTAATTCTTACCTGTGGCATCTCATTTACAAATATATTGCTTGAATGGATATCAATACACAGATCGCTTCCAATAATATCTTCAATAATACCTGCTGCCACATATTCAGCCATCGCTCCATTATTATCACCAGGGAAAACCCTGTTCATATCAAGGTCAAACATAGGAATTCCTCTTGAACCTGTATCAAGTCCAAGAGGATTAATATCTGGATAAATATCTACAATTCCTTTAAGCTTATTCTTCTCTCTTTCAATCCTTCTGATAACCTCATAGCAGATATACTGTCCGTCAAGTTCATCCCCATGAGTGCCTGTAACTATAGAAATCCTTGGCATATCAATGCCGTTTTCTTCATTCGTAAGTCTGTTCTTTCTTACTACCAGCCTTTCATGCACCGGCAATTCCACCGAAACAACTTCTTCTATCATAATACTCTCCCTGTAATATACTTATTCATCATAATCCCTAAGAATAATCGTGCTTGGCGTCTTCTTAACAATAATATGTGAAAATACAGAACTTGGCATGTAAGTCTTATCATCCATATATACCCTGCTTCCCGGATATATATGATTCTTTACTTTAACAACTGCTCTCTCTGAATCTCTTATAAGATTGTATAATGCCTTGCTCTTTTCTTCAAGCTTGGCTTTCTGAGCCATCTTTACAATCTTTGACTGGGTAACTTTCAATGCCATTTTACTATCATACTTTTCAGGCATGTTCTGTTTAATCATCTCAAACTTCTTATTAGCCATTTCAAAAGTTTCAATCTGTCCGTCTACTTCCTTAAGTTCCATAATAAGTTCTGCATATTCTTTTCTGATTTCTTTGGTCGAACCAACCCTCAACAAAGTCTTTACATTGCTTTCATGTCCACATGATGTAGTACTGATTCCCATAACACCAGTTACATCACCACCTATAATAGAACCTATGGGTCCCTCAACATATACCCTGCCATATGTAAGCACCCTGCAGTTAAGAATATAATTACACTGTAAGTCTCCTTTGGCAATAACCTCTGTATTCTCAAAAAATCTGCCTGATATATTTCCCCCTGCCTCGATTTTTCCTGAATTCTTAGTATTAACACCATCCTTTAATACAATATCTTTCCCAGCAATAAGTGTTGCTCCCTCAACGAAGCCTCCAACATATATACTTCCCATGGCATGAACTGTTACACCACTTCTCACACTGCCTGTAATATTAACATCCCCGTTAAAGTCAATATTCCCCATGCTCATATCTAGATTACCATTAACCTCATATACATTAACAACACTTAAATCATAGTTACAGTATTCAATCTTTCCAGATATTGCAGCATAAGTTTCTTTACCATCATCAGATGTCTTAAAGCCCTTACCATGCAGTCTTGGCTTTGGTTTACCCTGCTTAGGAACAAGCAGCTTTCCACATACATCAAAGCCAAACTCCCCTTTAGTCGGCTCATGATATCTTGCCAGCAGATCACCCTCATTAACCTTTTCAAATCTCTTCTGGTTAAAGTAATCAATAGAACCATCTTCTCTTACTGTAGGTCTGTTATTATTAATTGCATCTGTATCAAAGAAAAACTCATAATAGCCATCTTTTCCTGACTCTACCGGTTTACCAAAAGCAACTTCAACAGGCTGGTCATATATTTTTTGTAAAATCATCCATCGAATTTTTTCTTCATCTATTCCCGTCTTAATTCCATTAAGCGATAGCTTATTCATGACTTCATCATATGTATATCCTTCATCACATTTGCCAAGCCTGACTGATGCGCTCATATTATCATCTGCAATATATACATAAACCTCATGTAACTCGATATCATCTATATCAGCTGTTTCATTAACTATTTCTGTATTGCTCATGCTGTTCCCCCTTTCCGAAGGTCTTATCCATTCATTATCAAAACACTGTACTGTAATAGCTGCATCTTAACATCCATACTTAAGCAGCCCATCCAGATTACTTCCCCTCTCAAGTGCAAGTCTTATCTTCTCCATCTCTTTAAAGGTATATCTTGGATCAGCATATAAAGAAACATCTACACCGCTTGTAAGTCCCATAAGAATTTCCTGTGACTGCAATTCATTAAGTGCAGGCTTCTCGTCATTCCATTTATCAGAAATTCTGTGTCTTGCCTCTTTCATGCTTACCGCATCAATAAACGGATCTGCATATTCAGAAACATCTATTCCTTCTTCAAGTCCAAGTCTTATCTGCTTCATCTGTCCTGATGAAAATCCAACCATGTTATACGGAGTAACATCTATCCCCTCCTCAAGTCCAAGTCTGATCTGTTCCATCTGTTTCCCATTATATTCATGAAGCAGATACTTAGTTATGTCGACACAGCTGTGTATTCCCAGCCTTATCTCATTGAGCTGATATTCATCATAATTATCCTCAACAAAAAATGTAAGGTCAATATCTTCTTTTTTTGCAAGTCTTATCTGTCTTAATACCTCTCCTGAATAACCAAGCTTTGCATACCTGGTCAGATCATAATTAAGCTCTGATGCAAGCCTTATCTCTCTCATAACAGAATGACTGAACTTAGGATTACATATATCATCCATATTCATTCCGCTACGCACAGCCTGCTTCAGTTCTTCCATCTGCATATAATCATACTGTGCATCTGCAAATCTGCTTACATCAAGTTTTTCTTCCAGACCAAGTCTTAATGCTTTCATCTGGGCAGCGTTAAATTCCTCTTTGCAATACACACTCACATCAACGCCATTCTCAATTCCTCTGATAATCTCAATAGTCTGTAATTCATCAAATCCCAGAGACTGCCAGACCTGCTTGTCTACAGTTTTGTTTTCTATATTCTTATTAATCTCTTCCACGTTCTGCATAAGCCCATCTCCCATAATCAAAACAAATCATCATATATCCGGACCTTAATAATATCTGTCTAAATTCTATCACACATACAGTCCGACTACAAGTTCTAACATTGTACATTTTTTATCAATGCCCTATATATCCTGTTCCGTCCAGAAATCCTTAATACATTTATAAGCATTACCCAGACTGACTGGAAATATCCTGTTCCACTCCCTAGGATACATACGCTCATATTCACCAGTCATAAATCTGTCATCCAGAAGTGCAATAACTCCCTTATCCGTATCCGTCCTTATAACCCTTCCTGCTGCCTGAAGCACCTTATTCATTCCCGGAATAACATAAGCATAAGAATATCCATTTTTACCAAACTCATCAAAATAATCCCTTAAAATGTTACGCTCCCTGCACACCATCGGAATCCCTGTTCCGACAATGACAGCTCCGATAAGGCTCTCATCCTTTAAGTCAATGCCTTCGGAAAATATTCCTCCAAGCACACAGAATCCTGCAAGCGAAGCCCCTTCTGGAAGTTCCTCGTAAAATGCTGATAAGAAATTTTCCTTGTCAGCCTCCTTCATAAACCTTCCCTGCACAAGCACATTCACACAGCTTTCTGGTAAAAATGTATCTTCTCCACCACATTCGACCACATTAACACCATTTTCCCACCTGAAGCACTCAAGAACACTCTCCATGTAAGAATATGACGGAAAGAACACCATATATCTGCCGCTTCTGCCAGAAATCATATGCATAATATAATCATGTACCTTGGCATATTCCCTTGCGTTTCTTCTTGTATAACGGCTTGTCACATCAGTAGCCACGACAATTCTCTTATTATCAGGTTCGAAAGAAGAGTGTGCATACACCGCTCTTTCTGATACATCACCTGAAAGCATTTCCTTAAAATAATTGACCGGAAGCAGCGTTGCTGAGAAGAATACCGTGCTTCTGCCCTGTGAAAGTCTCTCACTTATGTTGCCAGACGGGTCAACACAGTACAGATGTACAAGAAAGTTTCCATCATTATCATGCTCATTATAATAGACATATTTTTCATCAGCACAGTCATACATATTAAGAAAATGTCTCACTGCAAAGAAAAACTCGAGCAGCTCGTTAGTCACAGGCTCACCCTTATGCCTTTCCATAAACTTCTGCATAAGTCCCATGACACGCTCAAGGCTGGCTGGAAATGTTCCAAGACCACTCACAACCATGAATGTATCGCACTGTCTTTTATATTCGAGCAACTGCTTGTTACATCTGTCAAGTGCGCCTGCAAGCCGTTTGTCCATCTCTTTGACAAGCTTCTTAGCCGCAAGAAAATCTTCTTTTTTCAACACTGCGCTGTACATTTCTCTTGCTCTGTCCACAAGGTTATGTGCTTCATCCACAAGAAACACATAATCACCCTTCGCACCATTGCCAAAATACCTCTTAAGCGACGCATCCGGGTCAAATACATAATTATAATCACATATAATTCCATCACACCAGTACGAAACATCAAGCGACATCTCAAACGGGCAGACATTATGTCTGTTGGCATATTCCATGACATTATCTCTTCCGATAACCATCTGGCTCGTTATTATGTCGTACACAGCATCATTAATCCTGTCAAAATGCCCCTTGGCATAAGGACATGCCACGGGGTTGCAGTTGCGCTCATCAAGTGGACATATTTTGTCCTTCGCTGTAAGAGTAACAGTTCTCATATGAAGCCCGTTATCTCTTAATATAGCATAAGTATCCTCCGCAACAGTTCTCGTTATTGTCTTTGACGTCAGGTAAAATATCTTGTCTGACATCTGCTGTCCTAACGCCTGCACAGCCGGGAACACAGTAGACAACGTCTTTCCGACACCTGTAGGTGCCTGAATATATAGATTGGTATTATCTTCAATAGCCCTGTATACACTCACGCACAGATTCTTCTGCCCCTCCCTGTATTCATAGGGAAACTTAAGTTCTCTGATTGATTCCGTCCTCTTATGCCTCTCATCAAATGTATAATCAGTCCATCTCTTAAAGCCTGTAATCAGCTTATTAAACCACTCTTCAATCCTTTCAAATGTATATTCTTCCAGAAACTTGTTGATTGTCTCAGGCTCAGGAGTAACGTAAGTCATCTGGATTCCAATCTTTGACAGCTTCTTCTGGCTTGCATATATATAGCCATATACCAGTGCCTGGGCTTTATGCACATAGACCGGTTCTTTCAGCAGAGAAACATCTGTCTGCATAGTCTTTATCTCATCAATTATTGCATCGCTCTCCGGCTCTTTATTGCCATCCTCGTCATAATTAATATCTGCAATAATACCGTCAGCCCTGCCTTCAACCTGTAATACATACTCAATTCCTAAGTCAGATACAAGCGGTATCTCAATCTTTAAAGGCACTTCTGCATGATACATAGTTCCCATGCTGTGCTGGATTTTCCTGTGAATCCTTGCCCCCTCCTGCATGATTTTCACATCATTACTGCCTGTATTCCTGTTGTCAATATCACCTTCTGCACACATGAATTCCACAAGATTTCTTACAGATATTCGAAAGCAGTTTCCATTTACAGAGTACATACTATCTCCATTCAATAATGTTCTTCAATATCATATATATAGGCATTGCCTGTCTTTCCGACTCTTTTAACCTGTTCCATGTAATTAAGCATTGCAAGTACACTGGCAGCAGTCTGCCTGTCAATATGCGCTGCATTTGCAAAATCCGCTGAAGTAAAGTTCTTCTCAAGTCCCTCTGGTACAAACTGCATATAATCCTGTGGACAGTCCAGTTCAACTATCTTTCTTATTCCAACAGGAATGCGGTCATAACGCACACTTCCGCGCTTCTTATCGTAACTCCAGCCATTAAGAAGCTTATATTCTTCCATATCAATCAGCAGCAATGTAACCTTAAGATTCTGATTCTTTAAAAATGCTTTAATCTTATACAGTTCAAACATCGCATCATACACAGAACATCGCTTCGGAGACTTTCTTCTAGAAGTAATGTCCCCTGTTTCCGGCTCAATCCAGCTTAAATACTTCTCATACGGCATCGGATATACAACCCTCACCTGATATTCATTCAGGAATACTGACAGTTTATCCCTTAACTTGTTAAGCTGCCTCGTCTGAATCTCAATTATCCCATGCTCGTTATATATATCTGCAAAATAACCATCTATTGCAACCTCATGATTATCCTCATCGGGTTCATAATACATTTTTAATACTGCATGCAGCGTCTTTTCTGACAAAGTACCTATCCCCTTGTCATTATGGCTCTTACCGATTATCTTCTCTTTTGCCGCGTCAAAAGCCTGACTGTCTATATATTCAACTGGTTTTGCTGCAGATTTCTTTTTTGACATTGTGTACCTCGTATCAGATATATGTTATCATTGATAACAAGTATCTTACGAATACCTAAAAAAATCAAGGCATTTACCGATATAACCTATATAAATCCAATTAAGAACAGGAGAAAAACATGATATCAATAAGCATGTGCATGATTGTAAAAAATGAGCAGGACATTCTTGCAAGGTGTCTTGATTCATACGCAGGAACTTATGATGAATTGATTATTGTAGACACAGGCTCAACTGACAATACTAAAGAAATTGCCGCTCACTACACCGATAAAATATATGATTTTGAATGGATAAATGATTTTTCAGCCGCAAGAAATTTCGCATTTTCCAAAGCTGGATGTGACTACATATTCAGTGCTGACGCAGACGAAGTGCTTGATGATACCAACAACTACGCATTAAGAGAATTGAAACATATGCTTCTTCCAGAGATAGACATTGTCCAGATGTATTATGTCAATGCATCAGAATATAATTCTGTATACAATGCACACAAAGAACTCCGCCCGAAGCTTTTCAAAAGACTCCGTCCATTCACATGGATTTCACCAATACATGAAACAGTACGGCTCACGCCAATCGTATATGACAGTGACATTGAAATTCTTCACATGCAGGCGGGCGACCATAGTAAAAGAGACTTTTCAACATATATCAAAGCATTTGAAAAAGGTATCCACATTGAAGATTATGTAGTTACCATGCTGTGTAAAGAACTTCTTATATCCGGTGAAGATTCCGACTTTATTGCTTTCAGGAATATATTTGAAAATGTTCTTTCCAAAGAAGGCAGAAGCAATGATTTAATGAAAGAAATCAACTGTATTCTTGCTAAGATATATATGGCAGACGGTGACACTGACGCATTCTTTAAGACCACTTTAAAAGCAGTTGCCGACAATCCTCCTGCTGAAATGTGTCTGATTCTAGGAACATTTTACATGAACCAGACAGACTATGAGGAAGCTGTGCTGTGGCTGTATAATGCTGCATTTGAGACAGAGAGCATACTTGATGTGGCAAGCAGCGGAAACAAGCCTTTATCTTTGCTTGGTAAATGTTTCGAGGAACTTGCCGCAGCAACAGACGACCCATACGAGGCTGCCCAATATAACGAAATGTCAGCCGACTATTATAGTCAGGCAGAAAATTGGAAGCTTCCGGAAGAATAAGAAAAAGCCTTAGGAAAATGTAATCTGAGCATCACATTTTCACTAAGGCTTTTTAATTATTTACTTATCATCATCAACATCAAAGAGCTTCAACTCTTCTACATCATTCTTACCTGACTTATCATCTCCATAAGAGACTGTGTCAGTTGATGTATCAAGTTCCGCGTAGCTGTCATCTTCGTCTGATTCGTACCCTTCAATTACTTTTTCAGTGTATTCATCAAGGTCAACACCATCCTTTGACGCCATGTTAAACACCTTCTTCACTTTCGCAAGCTTAGAGCAAAGAACAATAGTAATCACTATAAATACCGCTATTATCAGTCCAAGTATTAATACTATCATCAGCCAGAATCTGCTGTTTCCTGATGTTTTTCCATTATCAGCCTTAACATCAGCATTAGCAGTGTCAGATTTCACAACAGAATACGCCTGAATCGAGCCATCACTTACCCTATATCTGAACCATCCCTTCTCTCCAAGAGAACTTACTCCATAGAACAGGCAGTACTGTCTGTCAGCGTCCATAAGTACCTGCACTTCTTTACCATTTATGGTAAACCTTGTAAGTGCATAACCTGCCGGCTTCTCTAACGAGTTCGTTATAGGCAGAACAACATATGTTATCTCTGGTTCTGCAACAGTATTGTATGGTGAAAATGTTTTCGCAGTCTCATCATAGATGTAGAACCCGCCTTTTCCATCTTCACTTTCAAGATACATAAGGATAAGACCTGTCTTTATGCCTTTAACCGCATTTATCTTCTGACCATTATAATCATAGTCAATCTCCTGATATCCATCTGGAATTGTGATTTCTGAATAATCCTTTACAACAGAATACTTCCTGCCATCTATCGTCACAGTTCCATCATTATTAACCGCCTGTGATGCATCTTCTGTAACAGCTTCTGTCTTTGACTCAGCCTCTGTTGTTGCTTCCTGACCATCCTCAAGTCTTGTTGTATATATTATATATTTATTAACTGAACCATCTTCCGCAGTAACAGTAATTGTTGTTGTATTACTTCCCGGGTCCATTCTTCTTCCGCTTATGCTTATCTTGGCAGCACTGTCATTAGCAGCAGCACTTACAACTAGTTCTTTAACATCAGCATCAACAGTTGCATTATATGTTGTCCTGTCTGGTGAAAATGCTGGTGAAAGCGTTCCCGGACTTATCTGCAGGGACTTTAATGTGTTGTCTGAAGAATAGCTGGCTGGAGCTTTTGCAGTGACTTTTCCTGATGAAGAACTGCTGACTGTTGCAGGTTCTCCATTAACAGATATCTTTGCATCTCCTGTAACGCTAAGTGTTGTTGTTCCTGCAGCGATAATTTCAAATTTTTGTGAAATTGAAACTGTCGAATCACTAGTCATCTCAAGAGCGGAAAACATTACAACTCCGCTATTTGCTTTATCAACAGGTCGAATTATAGATTTATCATAAGAAACATTAATTGTCGCTCCATCTATGTCTTTATCAGCAGATATTGTAACTGTTACTGTAACTTCACTTCCAACTGTACCACTTGCCGAACTTATAGATACAGAAACCTGCTCATCAGCCTTTGCATAATATGCAGGGATTAATGATATACCCATTATAAATATTCCGATAAAGGCAAGTAATCTTTTTATATTTTTCATATTCCATTGAATTCAAATTTGATTCTAATATTTGATTATATGTTCTGATATGCTTATTTATATAAAATTTTGCGGCCAATGAGCTTAAATATATATTTTCTTCATAAAAAAAGTGATAAATTTCTTTCCAATCATCATAAACCTCTAAAGTTTTTAAAGAAAATTTTGTTTTTGATATACTATCACTTCTTTGCAAATAATAATATAATGTTTTATTTATATATATAATTTTTTTAGAATTATATAATAATTTATAAATTACATATCCATCTTCACAAATTTTTCCCTTGGGAAATCTTAAATTTTTAAACAACTCCCTTCTATACAATTTATCCCATATAATTGTATACATTACTCTCTCGCTATCTTCATAATCTAAAAAATAATTTTTTAATGCTAATTTATTATCAAATTCAATTATTTCTTCTTTACTATCCTCAAAAGCTACTTTCACTTTATCTTGGAATGATTGATGTCCACATACACAAATATCACAATTATATTTATTAATATTTTCATACAATATCTGATACATATCTCTATTTATATAATCATCACTATCAACAAAACCAATAAACTTTCCTTTTGCTATATCCAATCCATAATTTCTTGCTTGTGCTGCCCCTTCATTTTTACTATGAATAACTTTTATTCTACTATCTATTTTGCTATATTTATCACAGATAACACCTGACTTATCAGTTGAACCATCATCCACTAATATTAATTCAAAATCAGTAAATGTTTGATTTAATATAGAATCTATACATCTCGTTAAATATTTTTCCACATTATACACTGGTACTATAATACTTATTTCTGGCATATATATCATTCCTTTCACAAATAAATAACTATTATGTAATAATTATACATTTTAGTTATATTTTTTCAATAAATGCAATGTATTTTATTTGATTTTTGATAATAAAAATATGCTCAAATTGTGATATATTAAATCACTATTTGAGCTTAAAATTAACCAACCATATATATATTCTTTATTTTTATTAATGCTTGCTTTGCTTTTATAATTAATATTGAAAAAATTATAGAGGTACTACTCACTATTAAAAATTTAATACTAGATATTCCTTTAATAGCATTTAAATTTAAATATTCTAATATAGCTCTAGTAATAATCAAAAAAACACCATGAGACACATATATATACAAACTTATATTCCTAAATAGTTCTGAATTTATTTTTATATTAACTTTTATTTTAGTTAATATTATAAAAATTAATGGAACAACAAATAATAAAGAAATATACATATCAAAACTAGTTATATTTAAATATTTATTTAAAATCGCTATTTCAGTTATCATAATTAATATTGAAATTACTAATAACAAATTGTTTCTTTGCAACTTTTTATTAATATTATATTTATTTATAAAAATTCCTAAAGAAATAAAAATTACCCCCATACATAATCCATTTTTACTGTTAGTAAAAATAATATTATATATATTTACAAGTTGTTGAAATTTTGTATTATGGACTATACCGTTATAACTATTTCCAAGCATGCCAAATATATAAAGAGCCAGCCCAACTATAAATAAAGATTTAAATCTATTTTTCTTAATAAAAAATGATATAAATATTAAAGAAATAATTGAAGCTAGTATATACCAAAGGATAGCATTACTTCCACTAAATATAATTCTTTTTATCATACCAATTAAATATCCTATATTGATTGAATTTGTTTTTGCTTTACTATATAACTCAATTGCTAAATATATAATTGACCATAATATATAAATTTGTAATAATTTTAATATTGTTATTTTTA
>OMGY01002522.1_pt1 | contig 13633 bp, 12 predicted proteins | sample 1674461 | NCBI WGS metagenome assembly OMGY01 (sample SAMN05578579, study PRJEB25193) | human gut metagenome | biome: Human Microbiome; feature: human-associated habitat; material: feces | host: Homo sapiens | place: USA:Birmingham
TGCTCTCCAGCAACGTGGCCGGTCTGGACCTGAACACGGCCCAGTACTGCATCATCCCCGCTTCCAACGGCAGCGCCGTAGACGACGCATACCTGTACCGCTTCGAAGAGGAGCGGTATCTGCTGGTGGTCAACGCCGCCAATACCGACAAGGATCTGGCGCACCTGAACAAAATCCTCCCGGACTACAACTGCTCCATCACCAACATCACCGGGGATGTGGCCGCCATCGCCGTCCAGGGCCCCAAGAGCAAGGAGTTGCTCACCACGCTCTCCGGCGGCGTTGCCGTCACCGAGCCCATGAAAAACGCTCTGAATGCGCTCACTTTCGAGGGCCGCACTGTCCAGGTGTCCAAGACCGGCTACACCGGCGAGCCCCTGGGCTACGAGGTCTACATTGAGAGCGGCGAGGCCGCCTGGCTGTGGAACCGCCTGGTAGAGCTTGGGGCAAAGCCCGCGGGCCTGGGCGCCCGGGACACCCTCCGGCTGGAGGCCGGCTTCCCCCTGTACGGCCATGAGCTGGGCACCGCCCCCGACGGCAGCACCATCCCCATCTTCGCCATCCCCATGGCCCGGTTCGCCGTCAGCTTCTCCGACCAGAAGGGGGATTACATCGGCCGCAGGCATCTGGAAGTCCAGTCCGACGCCTTTAAGCGGATCATGAACCGGGATTTCAGTGATATGGCCACCCTGCCCAAGCGGATCCAGCCCATCGCACTGGTGGGCCGGGGCGTCATGCGGGCCGGGATGCCCATCTTCCGGGGTGACCGCCAGATCGGAATGACGAGGTCATCGGCTGGGTAACCAGCGGCACCATGGTACCTTATTACCGCCACGAGGGCCTGGGCCTGGCCACCAAGATTCTGGACACCACTGCCAAGCGGGCCATCGGCCTGGCGTACCTGTCCAGCGACGTGCTGGAGGACGACCTGGTGGAAGTGGACATCCGCGGCAAGCGGGTTCAGGCCGTCATCCCGCCCTACCACATGCGGGTGGACGCGCCGCCCTTCGCCCGTCCCATTATCTACAAGGCGGATGAGGAAGCAGCCGCACCGGATACCGGCGACCGCAAGGGCAAGGCAATCAATCTGCTCCGCCGGGCGTCCGAAAACCATCAGTGGCGGCAGAAGTGCTGCATCAACCTGATCCCCTCGGAAAACAGCGCCAGCCGCGCCGTTCAGCTCCTGTGCGCCTCCGATCCGGCCTTCCGCTACGCAGAGCACAAGAAGATCAAGTCCTTCTATGACGCGGACATCTTCTACTATCAGGGCACCCGGTTCATCGACGAGGTGGAGCAGATGGTAACCGAGCAAATGAAGCAGTACCTGGGCTGCGCCGAGGTGGAGACCCGGGTCACCAGCGGCCAGATGTCCAACATGGCCGTGTTCTCCGCCCTGATGGACTGGAAAAACCGTCTGGACCGGAAGCACACCCCTCAGCGCCTGGGCTACGTGATGAACAACCACATCATTAAGGGCGGCCATTTGTCCGCTCAGCCCATGGGTGCCCTCCACGACTACATCGCCGTGGACCCGGTCACCGAACGCTCCGCCGTAGTCAACTTCCCAGTTTGCCCGGACAACATCTACAAGATCGACGTGGAGGAGACCAAAAAACTCATTGAGCAGTACCGGCCCGAGCTGATCATCTTCGGCAAGAGCATGGTGCTCTACCGGGAGCCGGTGGCCGCTATCCGCCAGTTCCTGGATGAACAGAACATCCCCGCCACCATTATGTACGACATGGCCCACGTCCTGGGTCTGGTGGGTGACCACTTCCAGAAGCCCTTTGAGGAGGGCGCAGAGATCGTCACCGGCTCTACCCACAAGACCTTCTTCGGTCCCCAGCGGGGCGTCATCGGCGTCAACTACCGGAAGCCCGACCTGAAATACGGCCTGTGGGAGACCATTGAGTCCCGCACCTTCCCCGGCAGCGTCTCCAACCATCACCTCGGAACGCTGCTCGGCCAGCTGATGGCCGCGTATGAAATGAACGCCTTCAAGGACGAATACCAGAGGGCCGTGATCGAGAACGCGAAGAGCTTCGCCGCCAGCCTGAAGGCCGAGGGGCTTGACGTGGCGGGCGACCCGGCCGTGGGCTACACCGAGACGCATCAGGTCATCGTCCGCGTCGGCTACGCCAGAGGCCCGGAGATCGCGAAGCGGCTCGAGGAGAACAACATCATCTGCAACTATCAGGCCACGCCCGACGAGGAGGGCTTCACTGCCTCCGGCGCGCTGCGCATGGGCGTAAACGAAATGACCCGCTTCGGCTTCGGCAGGGAGCAGTTTGCGCACCTTGCGCACCTGATCGCCGACTGCATCCTGCGCAATGCGGACGTCCGGGAAGAAGCCGCCCGCCTGCGCGAGGGCTTCACCGATATGCGCTACTGCTTCTCCGACGCAGAAACGGAAAAGCTCATTTCCGCCCTGGCCGAGGCTACGGGCATCTGAGCGGATAGAGTACACTTTATCAGAAATTTGCCCGCTCAGTGTAGGGGCCGATGCCGGTCACAGCCGTTCGCGACGAAGGAGCGTTACGGATGTGGGTCTGCCGCTTGCCGGTACACATCGGCCCGGCAGATTGCACCACGTTTTACGAAAATCTTCGGCGAATTCGCAGCTTCCCAACGGGCCGATGTGGGCATCGGCCCCTACTATACTGTGCGAATCCGCACTGCCTGCAAATATGGCGAAGCATATCCAGCGCCCCTTTTCTCCCCCCCACCAACTCAACCAATCAACCCCACAAAACAGAATTGGAGGAACAAATTATGAATTTTCCCGCTGAACTGAAGTATTCCCGCGACCACGAATGGGTCAAGATGCTCGACGACACGACCGCTCTTGTCGGCATCACGGACTTTGCCCAGAGCGAGCTGGGCGATCTGGTCTACGTCAATCTGCCTGAGCCCGGCGACGAGGTGCTTGCGGGCGAAACGGCCTGCGACGTCGAATCCGTCAAGGCCGTGTCCGACGTTATGAGCCCCGTGACCGGTGTGATTGCCGAGGTCAACGAGGAGCTGGACGATTCTCCCGAGCTTCTGAACTCTGACCCCTATGAGGCGTGGATCATGAAGATCGAGCATATCACGGACTTCTCCGAGCTTCTGAGCGCGGAGGAATATGAGGCGTTCACGAAGGAGGAGCACTGATGGGCACCTTTGTCCCGACGACAGCTGCGGAGCGGGAGCAGATGCTGCGGACGATCGGCGTATCGTCCGTAGAAGATCTGTTCCGGGACGTGCCGCAGCAGATGTATCTGGACGGATACTTGGATCTGCCGCCCGGAAGGAGCGAGCTGGAAACGCTTGAGGCCGTCTCGGCGCTGGCAGAGCGGAACCGCGTGTTCAAAACCTGTCTGCGCGGCGCGGGCAGCTACCGGCATTATATCCCCGCGGCGGTCAAGGCCGTCGTGACCCGCGAGGAATTTGTGACGGCCTATACGCCCTATCAGGCCGAGATCAGCCAGGGCATTTTACAGGGAATTTTCGCGTACCAGACCATGCTCTGTGAGCTCACCGGCATGGACGTGTCCAATGCGGGCGTTTATGACGGCGGAACTGCCGCCGCAGAGGCCATCCCCATGTGCCGCGACCGCAAACGCACAAAGGCCTATGTCTCCGCAGCAATCGACCCGAACGTCCTCGGCGTTATGAAGACCTACTGCTTCGGTTCCGGGACAGAGTTAACTGTCGTCCCGATGAAGGACGGCAGAACAGACCCGGACGCGCTGCGCGCCATGCTCGGCGCGGACGCCGCCTGCTTCTATGTCCAGCAGCCGAATTTCTTCGGCCTGCTGGAGGACGCGGAGCTGCTCGGCGAGATCACGCACGCAGCCGGGGCCAAATACATCATGGGCGTGAACCCCATTTCGCTGGCAGTTTTGAAAACGCCCGGCGAGTGCGGCGCGGACATCGCCGTCGGCGAAGGTCAGCCCCTTGGCCTCGACACGGCCTTCGGCGGCCCGTACCTCGGCTTTATGACCGCGACGAGCGCCATGATGCGTAAGCTCCCCGGCCGCATCGTCGGCCAGACGCATGATACAGAGGGGAAGACCGGCTATGTCCTCACGCTTTCCGCGCGGGAGCAGCACATCCGCCGGGAAAAGGCCTCGTCCAACATCTGCTCGAACGAACAGCTCTGCGCGCTGACTGCCGCCGTCTATCTTGCCGCCATGGGCGAGGCCGGACTGCGACAGGCCGCGGCGCTCTGCACGTCCCGCGCGCATTATTTCGCACAGCGGCTCGAAGAAGTACTCGGCTGGAAGCGCGTCTATCCCGGCGAATTCTTCCACGAGTTTGTCACTGCCTGCCCGTGCCCCGAGCGGACGCTGGAAGTGCTGGAGGCGCACGGGATTCTGGGCGGCCTGCCGGTGGAGGGCGGAATTCTCTGGTGCGTGACGGAGCTGACAGATAAGAAAACGCTCGACCATGTGATCGGGCTTTTGCAGGAGGTGAGCGGCCAATGAAGACGATCTTTGAACAGGGCGCGCCCGGCCATGGCCTGTCGCTGCTTCCCGCGTGCGACGTGCCCGTCGTGACGCTGGCACCGGCGCGCAAAAAGCCGCTGCGCCTGCCGCAGGTGAGCGAAAATGAGCTTATCCGGCACTATACCGCGCTGTCGCACCGCGTCCACGGCATGAACGACGGCTTCTATCCGCTGGGTTCGTGCACGATGAAGTATAATCCCAAGGTCAACGAAGCACTTGCGGCGCTGCCGGGCTTTGCGCGGCTCCATCCGCTCCAGCCGGAGCAGACGGCGCAGGGCGCGCTGGAGCTGCTGTATGAAACCGGAAAGCTGCTCGGAGAAGTGACCGGCATGGACGCGTTCACACTCCAGCCCGCCGCAGGCGCGCACGGCGAGTTTACCGGCCTGCTGCTCATCAAGGCGTATCACCTCGCACGGGGCGACGCGGCCCGGACAGAGATCATCGTCCCGGACTCCGCCCACGGCACGAATCCGGCCTCGTCCGTCATGGCGGGCTTCCGCGTGGTCAATATCCCGTCCGGCGCAGACGGCTGCGTCGATCTCGCGGCGCTCCGCGCCGCCGTCGGGCCGCAGACGGCGGGACTGATGCTCACGAACCCCAATACGGTCGGCATCTTCGACAAGAATATCCTTGAAATCACGAAGATCATCCACGACGCGGGCGGTCTGTGCTATTACGACGGCGCGAATCTGAACGCCGTCATGGGCGTCGTTCGTCCGGGCGACATGGGCTTTGACTGCATCCACCTGAATCTGCATAAGTCCTTTGCCACGCCGCACGGCGGCGGCGGGCCGGGTTCCGGCCCCGTTGGCTGCAAGGCGTTCCTCGCGCCGTTCCTGCCCGGCCCCATCCCGGAAAAGACCGAAAGCGGCTTCCGCTTTGCGCAGCCTGCGCAGTCCGTCGGCCGGGTGCGGGATTTCTACGGGAATTTCCTCGTCGTCGTCAAGGCGTTCGCCTATCTGACCATGCTTGGCCGGGAGGGCGTGCATGAGGTGGGCCGCAACGCGGTCCTGAACGCGAATTACATGATGGCCGCGCTGCAGGATGTCTACGATATGGCCTATCCCGGCCCGTGTATGCACGAGTTCGTCATGACGCTGGACCGGCTGCACAGGGAAACCGGCGTTTCCGCGCTCGACATCGCCAAGGGTCTGCTTGACAACGGTATTCATCCGCCCACAATGTATTTCCCGCTGATCGTCCACGAGGCGCTCATGGTCGAGCCGACGGAAACGGAATCCAAGGCCACCATGGACGAGGCAATCGAGGTCTTCCGTGCGCTTGCCCGCCTCGCGCATGAGGACCCCGAAGCGCTCCACACCGCGCCGCACAATACCCCTGTCCGCCGTCTCGACGAGGTGCAGGCGGCGAGAAATCCCGTTCTGCGCGCCGCGCTTGCGGAATAAGAAAAAAACTGTCTGCCGCCCGGCTGTGCATCTGCATGGCCGGGCGGTACTGCGCTGTCAGAGGAAGATGACGTGAATACTTGCAAGCTGGTCATGCCTCCGGCGGCCCCTTCTTTTCCGCCTTGCCGGAAAAGAAGGGGGAGAAAAGGGGCGCTTGGACGCGTTTGGTGCGTACTGCGGTGCGGTTTAGGCAAGTCCTTATTTTTGGGTATTACGAACACACATACTCACCTTACGGGCGCTTTGGTACGCGCCGCCTGTTACGGGACATCAGATTTACAAGTAGCTGCCTTTGAATGGCTGCTGTAAATCAGCCATGCGTTTAAAATTTGTGAGGCAGTACGGATTCGCCGCAGATCCCAAAAGCCGGAGGGGATATGCTGCAAGGTTCAGCGTGCTCCGGAATTTACGGCATTCGAATCCCCTCGGGCCCTTCGGGTCAGCTCCCGTGCCAGTGCTGTAAAACAAAAAGCAGTGTTGACAAATGCAGATGCATATTATAAAATTGGAATATAGAACAATTAGATGATAGAGGAGGGCCGCAATGGGCTTACAGCATGGGATCCTTGGATTTTTGAATTATGGCCCGTGCAGCGGGTATGAGCTGACAAAGGCGTTTCATTCCTCCGTGCAGTTTTTCTGGCCTGCGCAGACCAGCCAGATCTATCTGACGCTGGGCAAGCTGGAGGATGCCGGCCTTGTCACGCATGAGACGGTCATTCAGAACGGAAAGCCGAATAAAAACGTCTATTCCATCCTGCCCGCCGGACGCGCGGAGCTGCAGCGCTGGCTGTCGGAGCAGGGAAAGACGGCAGACGGCTATAAGAGCGAATTTCTGATGAAGGTCTTCTTCGCTGAAAATCTTCCGCCGCAGCAGGCCATTGCGATGCTGCACGCGTATGCGGACGGCTGCCGCGCGTGGCTGCGGAGCATGGACAGCGTACCGCAGAGCATTGAGGATTACGGCAAGCTGACCGACGCCAGCGCGCCTGTATATTGGGCCTTTACGGCGCAGTTCGGCAGAAATTATGCGCAGATGTGCATCGCCTGGGCCGAGGACTGCATCAAACGGCTGGAGGAAATGGTATGAGAGTTCTGGTTCTGAACGGAAGTCCCAAGGGGGACAAAAGCAATACATACCGGCTCACAAGCGCGTTTCTGGACGGCCTGCGGCAGACGCAGCCGGTGGAGGCCGAGACCATCGAGGTCGGAAAGCTGCATCTGCTGCCGTGCCGCGGCTGCTTCGCCTGCTGGAGCAAAACGCCGGGCAAGTGCGTATTGCAGGACGATATGGCCGGTGTGATCGGGAAAATTCTTGCCGCCGACGTGCTGATCTGGAGCTTTCCGCTCTATTATTTCAGCATTCCAGGCCAGCTCAAGCTGCTCATCGACCGGCAGCTGCCGATGTCGCTGCCGTTTATGACCGACACGGACTCCGGCGGCCATCCGAGCCGGTACGACCGCTCCGGCCAGCGGCAGGTTGTGATCTCGACCTGCGGCTTCTATACCGCCGAGGGCAATTATGACGCGGTGGACGCGCAGATTTCCCGGCTTTGCGGCAAGGATGGCTATACGTCCGTCTACTGCGGACAGGGCGAGCTGTTCCGCGTCCCGGCGCTGCGCCAGCGCACGGATGCGTATCTTGAGCTGGTCAAACAGGCGGGCGCGGAGTTTGCGCGCGGCGCGATCCTGCCGGAAACGGCCCGCGCCTTGCGCCAGCCGCTGTTCCCGCGCGCGGTATTTGAGCAGATGGCGGACGCCAGCTGGGGCGTCAGTCGGGAGGATACTGCCGCGGCAAAGACCCCGGAGGCCGGGAGGCTGTCTCCGGCGCAGGCCTTTACGCGGCAGATGGCCGCGCTCTATGACCCATCGACATGGGACGGGAGGGACCGTGTTCTGGAATTTTTCTATACGGACACCGGCGAAACCTGCCAGATCGTGCTCGGAAAGGACGGCCAGCGCGTGCTGCAATCGGACTTCCTGCCCTGCACGACGCGCATCGAAACGCCGCTTTCCGTCTGGCAAAAAATCGGCAGCGGGGAGCTTGACGGCAAGCAGGCGATGATGGAGCACCAGTACCGCGTGACCGGCGATTTTTCGGTCATGCTCCGCTGGGATGATATCTTCGGCTTGGGGGCCGCACCGGCGCAGCCGTCCGCCGAGCCCCGGAAGAAGACGAACATGACGCTCATGCTGCTGCCGTGGATGGCGATCTGGATCGCGCTGTCTATCCACGCGCAGATCGGCGCTTGCGTCGGGCTTGCGGTCTGTGCGCTGCTGCCGTTCGCGTTTCTGAAATACCGTCTGACCATCTTCGAGCCGTGTTCGATTCTGGCGGTCGGCACGATCTGCGTGCTGGCGCTTCTGGACGCGCTGCCGCTCACGCTGCTGCTGCCCGCGTCGTATCTTCTGTTCGGCCTGATGTGGGGCGTGACGGTGTTTCTGCCCATGCCGCTGACGGCGTATTATTCCATGAACGGCTATGGCGGCGAAACGGCGCTTCAAAATCCGCTGTTCATGCGCACGAACCGCATTCTGACAGCCTGCTGGGCGGTTCTGTATCTGCTCACGCCGGTCTGGACGTGGTATCTGCTGCAAACACCCGTTTCATACCTGACCGGCGCAATCAACTCCGTGCTGCCCATGCTCCTCGGCGCGTTCACAGCCTGGTTCCAGCGCTGGTACCCGGCGCATTACGCCGCAAGCAAAAAATAATGACACCCATGCAGTCCCCCTGTTATGCCGATCGAAGCGCATGACAGGGGGGCTTTTCTGCATAGTCGGGAGCTGGTCAAGCCTCCGGCGGCCCCTTCTTTTCCGCCTTGCCGGAAAAGAAGGGGGAGAAAAGGGGCGCTTGGACGCGTTTGGTGCGTACTGCGGTGCGGTTTAGGCAAGTCCTTATTTTTGGGTATTACGAACACACATACTCACCTTACGGGCGCTTTGGTACGCGCCGCCTGTTACGGGACAACAGATTTGCAAGCAGTTGCCTTTGAATGGCTGCTATAAATCAGATTTGCGCTCAAAATTTGCAGGGAAGTACGGATTCGCCGCAAATTTTCGAAAAAATAAGCTGATTCCGGCATTCAAAAGACCCGGCGCAGGCCAGCTGCCTGCGCCGGGATGGGTGCTCAGTGTCTGTATTTATCGTCAAGCTCGGCCTTGAGCTGGCCGGCAGCGACCTCGCGGATGGCGAGCGTGACAGGCTTTTCCTCAAGCGGCTCGTGCGTGAGCTCGGACTCAATGGACAGCTGACGGGCGCGGTGCGCGACGACGTTGACGAGCAGATAGCGGCTGTCAACATTTTTGAGAAGTTCCGACATGGCGGGGTAAAGCATTAGAGTTCCTCCTTTATGCAATGGATGCGATCCATCATTTTACACTTTTCTGCGGTCATGATCGCAAGCAGCTCCTGTGCCGCGTGCTCGACCGTATCGTTGACGACGAGATAATCGTATTGTCCGGCCTGGCTGTATTCCCATTTTGCCCGGTCCATCCGCTTTTCCATCAGCTCCGGCGAAACATCGCCGCGCGAAGCGAGCCTGCGGCGGATCTCGGCCATCGACGGTGCGGCCATGAAGACCAGAACCGCCTCCGGCAGGCGCTTTTTGATGTTCAGCGCACCGACCACATCCACGTCCATCACGACGTCGGTCCCGGCGGCAAGCGCGGCCTGAATGGGCTTTAGGGGCGTGCCGTAGTAGTTGCCGACGTATTCGGCGTGCTCCAGCAGCTCGCCCGCTGCGATCATCTGTTCAAATTGCTCCCGTGTGACAAAATAATAGCTTTTGCCGTCGATCTCGCCGGGACGCATGGGGCGGGAGGTCGCGGAAACGGAATACTGCACCCGGTCACGCAGCTGCATGACGCGGTTCAGCACGGAATTTTTTCCGACGCCGGAGGGGCCGGAGATCGCAAACAGTTTTCCCTTCATGGCTGCAAATTCGTCTCCTCCGATGATTTTTCTTCCATACGCGCGCAGATCGTCTCGGGCGTGACGGACGAGAGGATCACATGGTCGGTGTCCATGAGCAGAACGGACTTCGTTCTGCGCCCGAACGAGGCGTCGAGCAGCATCCCGCGCTCCCGCGCTTCCTGCACGACGCGCTTGATGGGCGCGGAATCCGGGCTGACGACGGCGAGAATGCGCGCAGCGGCGACGGCGTTGCCGAAGCCAATCGAAATAAGCTTCATGTCTGCCTCCGGTTATTCGATGTTCTGCGTCTGCTCGCGGATCTTTTCCAGCTCCGCCTTGAGGTCGACGACGGTGCGGGCCTGCTCCAGATCGTTGCCCTTGGAGCCGATGGTGTTGGACTCACGATTGAATTCCTGCAGCAGGAAATCCAGCTTGCGGCCGATGGGGCCGCCGGCCGTCAGCATCTGGTCAAGCTGATTCAGATGGCTGCGCAGGCGGACCGTTTCTTCATCCACGGCGATCTTGTCGGCGTAGACGGCGGCCTCCTGCAGAATGCGGCCCTCGTCGATATTGGTTGCGCCGAGTACCTCCTGCATTTTTTCGGTCAGCCGGGCGCGGTACTCCGCAAGCGTCACGGGGCTGCGCGCTTCAACCTTTTCGACAAGAGACAACACTGTTTTCGCGCGGCTGCGAAGGTCGGCCTCCATGGCCGCGCCCTCTTTTTCGCGCATGGCGTTGAATTTGGCAAGCGCCTCCTTGACGACGGACAGGATATCGTCTGTCAGCTTCTGCTCGTCTTCCTCCTGCTTCTCGATCACAAAGACGTCGGGCATACGGGACAGGGCGGTGACGGAAATGTCGTCGCGGACGCCGTAATCGGAGGCGATGGACTTGAGCGCGGCCAGATACCCTTCCAGAACGGGCTTATTGAGTGCAATCTTGACGCTCGTATCCTCGGTGACATTAACGGTGATGAACATATCCAGCTTCCCGCGGTTCACGTTCGCCTTGACGAGCGCCTTGACCGCGTCCTCCGCAAAGCCGTAGACACGCGGGAGCTTGACGTTCAGATCCAGATAGCGGTTGTTGACTGCCCGCAGCTCGACGGTGATCTCACGTCCGTCGATGATTTTTTCCGCGCGGCCATAGCCGGTCATACTTCTAATCACGTTGTTTCCTCCATTTTCCTCAGGGCTGTTCGTCCGGCTCATCCGCTGCGGCAAGCGTTGCGGCGATGGAATACTGTCCGATGGCTCCGGCAGAGTCGAAGCCGTCGACATAGACCGTGACCGGCACCTGATACGTTCCCTCCTGCGTATAGCCGCTCATGTCGGCGACGATGCGGATGCTGGTCGCGGAGATCCGCGACGCGTCAGCCGCAGCGGCGCGGATGGTGACCTGCACCTGCTGGGACAGGCTCGTAGCCTTGAATTTTTCCTCGTCAACGCCGACAAATACAATGTTTGTCGTGCGGAGCGTCTTGATCTGCTTGCCCTTGATGGTGATCCGGACGGAGACCGTCTCCTCGCCGGAGACGTTCTTGGCCTCGTTCGGGATCAGAATGGCGCGTTCGACCGTTTCGTCGTTGCTCGGCAGCGTGGACAGATCGATGGGCTCAAGTTGGATTGAGTTGAGACCGTCGAGTACGGTGGAATCGCCGGAAAGCGTAACGGCCTTGGGCTCGTAGTCCCAATCCAGATCGGAAAGCTTCGCGCCGCCGCCCTCGGTGAACTGCACCTCGATGGGCACGACCTTATATTTGACGATCTTCATCGTGACCTCGATCGCGTCGGCGCTGAGCGTCAGCTGCGTCGGGTCGACCTGCGCGCCGTCCTTGTCCAGCAGCACGACGGGGACGGATTCGGTGATGGTCTTGTCCACATTGCTGCGCTCGATGGTGATCTGGACGTGGTCGACGGTATTGACGACCGATTCTGGGCCCTCGATGGTGATGGAGTCAAAATCAAAGCTGGTGCTGTCAAGCATATAGCCCTCGGCGATCTTGACGCTGGAGAAATCGCCCCGCACCTCGACGGACTTGCGGATCTGGCGCTCGACGGTAAAGGTGATCGTGGCGGGGGACTTGTCCATCTTTGTGATAGACGAGGCGGACACGGCGCTGGGGAGCGTGATGTCGTAGGACATGGTGTAGTCCTTCGTGCTGCGCACCTTGGACACGTCGATCACGGCCTTCAGCTCGTCCTTATGCTGGTCGAGCGTCTTGAGATCAGCGTTTTTGCCATAAAAATGCACGGAGACGAACTCCTGATAGTCGCCGGTGATGACAAGCCCGTGATCCTCGCGCAGGACCTCCGCGCCGGAGAACGTCACGGGGATATTGCCGATGGTCAGATCGACGTCCGGGTTCACGACAGTCATGACATAGACCCAAAGGCACATGGCCGCAAGGACGGAGACGATCAGGGAGAAGAGCTTACTTTTCATTTGGAACCGTCCTTCCTGCTGAAGCATCCGGCGAGCCGTTTGAGCAGCGTCTTCTTCTCAGCCTCGTCCGCGAGCAGCTCATTGGACAGCAGCCGCTGCAGCGTCTGGGGGGCCAGATGGCGCTTGAGCATCCCGCCGATGGCGACGGAGATCGTGCCGTTTTCCTCCGAGACGATCACGACGACCGCGTCGGAAACCTCGCTCGTGCCAACGCCTGCGCGGTGGCGCGTACCGAGGTCGCTCGGCAGGTGTGGATTGTCGCTCAGCGGCATGACGCAGCCCGCCGCAGCCACACGGCCGCCGCGGACAATGACCGCGCCGTCGTGCAGGGGCGAGTTTTTAAAGAAGAGATTGCGCAGCAGCTGCTCGGACAGCTGCGCGTCGACGATGGTGCCGGTCTTGAAATACTCGTCGAGCGGCGTTTCGCGCTCGAAAATCAGCAGGACGCCGACACGCTCACGCGACATAATCTCGCAGGCCTGCACCGTGGCGGAGATGGCGCTCTGCTCGGTGGTCGCGCCCGATTCGGACGAGAGCAGGTGAAAATGCAGCTGCGCGCCGACACGCTCAAGCGCGCGGCGAAGCTCCGGCTGGAACACGATGATGAGCGCGATCGCGCCGACCTCAAGGATCTTGTTGAGCAGCCAGTTTAATGTATAGAGATTCAGCACGTCCGTCAGCAGCGTGATGGCCAGCAGCAGCAAGATCGCGCGGGCCACGCGCGCTGCGCTCGTCGAGCGGATCAGACGCAGGAGCGAATAGAAGATTATCGAAACGACCAGGATATCTGAAATCCCGATAGAAGGGACTTGATACAGAAGATTCTGGAAGAATTCACGGATCATAGCCATACAGTCATTCTCCCACTGATACTTATAGATGATTTGAATTATACTCCAAATTCTCCCCCCGCGCAAGCCCATGCAGCAAGAAAGTTTTTGGGAACGGCCTGTCCGAGTGAGAACGGACAGAAACGTGGGCCGCGGGTTTTCGTCATATCCCTGGAGGAATAAAAAATTTGTATAATTTCAACGCACAATTTTCACCTTTTTGTGGACAATTTTCATGCCTGTTCCACCGCAGGCCTGCTACAATGGAGACTGTAAGGAAGGAGTGCCGCCGAAGCGGCACGGGAGCGCAGCCTCCCGCCCGGCTCCAGGATGGGAGCAGGCTCCGCCCGGCGCGAAGCGAGTTTGCGCGCTGCAAGAGCAAAACGTTTCGTTTTCCACAAGCAGGAAAACACGCCGCAGGAGAAAGGGGAATGTGAAAGAAAGATGGCCGAAACGATTCTCAGAATGACCGGTATCCAGAAATACTTCCCGGGCGTCCACGCGCTGGACAACGCGCAGCTGGAGGTCCGCGAGGGCGAGGTCATG
>OMGY01002525.1_pt1 | contig 13615 bp, 14 predicted proteins | sample 1674461 | NCBI WGS metagenome assembly OMGY01 (sample SAMN05578579, study PRJEB25193) | human gut metagenome | biome: Human Microbiome; feature: human-associated habitat; material: feces | host: Homo sapiens | place: USA:Birmingham
AAAACTTTCTATCTATGATAGTCTTAGCTGATAGCTTCCCATCTTCCGTAAGTGGTACTGCTGTAAGGTGCATATGAGGTGTAGTTTCGTCCATATGGACTACTGCTGATACTATATTCTTTTCACCATAACACTCCTTCAGGAATTTATAACTTTCCTCAAAGAATAGCCTTTGCTCTTTCAAAGATAATTTATCAAAGAACCCTTTATCTGATGTTACTATAGTGCTAGTCATTACAGTTGCATCTTTTCTTATTGCTTTAGCTCCCTTATAGCCTTCGGCTATAATTTCTTTAACCCTCTGATTATAGTTAATCTTATCCTTGTTATGTAAGTAATAATTAAGGATTGTTCTATATGGGTCTATATCGTTATTTTTTGAATTGGAGCTTTCCCTTTGATTATGTATTTGAAGTCCTCTAACATCATTACTCTTAAATTTTTCTACATGACAGGCAAAATAACTCATATCCCTATCTCCTCTCATACTTTACTTAAAAAACTTCTGGAAAATACGAAGTATTATAAGTAAAGTATAGCTCATTATACTTTACGTTGTAAAGTTCATTCGCTCTACGAGGTTTTAGGACTTCGTCCTAATGGGCTTCGCCCATATTAATTCGCTCGGCACTAAGCCGAAAAGGGGCAATGCCCTTTTGAGTTCCAAGCGTTAATTTTTTCATTTCATCAAGGTAGTATTTTAAAATTTTTCTTAGTCAGCAAAAATGGATCTACTCCCTAAAGGGTCCCTCCATCCATTTTTGCAGCCACTAAAATTTTTAAAATCTCCACCTTGATTTCAACAATATCATTCTCCCCAAAATATAACCCTAATGCTCTATCGTCTTTTTCTTAACCATTCATTACATTTTGATTCAAAGCTTTGTTGGTCTGGAAATATAATTCCCATTCCAACCTCAATACAATCTTCACATTCTTCTGTTAATTCATTATCTACATTGATGTGTCCAAAGTTATAGTCATACTCAAATATATAACCATTTTTAATTAATTTAAATTCTTTATTTTTCATATAATCTCCCTCTGTTCTATTGTAATATTACGATATATCTATAATATATCTTTTTCAGTATCTTGATATATAACTTCATCACCTATAATTTTATAAGTATCTAAAAATCTATACCATACTCCACCTTTTTTACACTCATTAACTACTCTAACTTCCCAATGCTCCTTAAACTCCATTATATGTATCTCTATATCTCCGTATGGATTTTGATTATATTCAAAATTTAATCCATCTAGTTTAATTCTTTCCATAGTTTTTTTGAGTTCTAATATTTGATTTTTAATCTCTTCTGGAATTAAATAATTCATTTTAACCTCTCCTTATAATAAATTCTTTTTTATTTGTATTATTACCAATTAACACTAATCATAAATACCTTTTAAAGCTCTTTGGATTGTACAAGTGCTTAATCCAATTTCTTTTACTATTGCTCTGTAACTTAATCCAGAAGCTCTAAGCTCTTTAATTTTTTTAACTTGTTCATCTGTTACTTTTCTTGGATTAATTAAAGCTCTTGATTCTAACTCTTCTATTTTTTTCTTTAACTCTTTATTTTCTTTAACTAATTCTTCATTAGCTGATTTTAAAAAATCAACTGATAATTCTTTATTATTTTTTTCAGATATTGTATTTCTATCTAATTTAAATCTAGCCACAAAATCACCTCTATGTTTCATAGTAATATTACAATAATACACTTTTGCTATATTTTCAATAGTTTATCTAATTATTTTTTAATGAAATATCATATTATTATAATATTACACTTTTATTGATTATAAAATAAAAAGGCTATAACCCATCGACCAGATGAAGCCATAGCCTTAGATGAAAGTCCTCTCTTATTCAAGAGATATTCTTTCAACACTATTTATTATAGCCAATATTTTTTAAATTAAACAACTAAAAAAAATATGTTAGTCGCAATTAACGTCTTAACAATAATTATTATGTAGATTTTCCAAAGTGCCAAAATACACCCTATTTTTTATTATGTTAGATATATATTTTTCAATTTACTTATAGCTCTATTCTTAACTTGACTTATTGCTTGTCTTGACTTTCCTGTCTTTTTAGCAACTTCTGAAACACTATATCCATTAAGCACAACCATCTTTATTATATTTTTCTCATAAGTATTTAGATTCTTAATAGAATCTAAAACTTCAATATTACTTTCTATAAAATTATAACTCCCTACTATCTCTTCACAATTATAGTCCTCATTATTTTTTCTTCTATCATTTTTTTTTGATAATCTTATGTACTCATTTTTTAATGCTTTAGAAAAATAAAATAATACTTGTTTATCTTCATAATTAACAATTGATAATTCATCTATATTTTTTATAAGTTTTATTAAAAAAACATATAAATCTTGCTTAGTATCTTCTCCATTTAATTTTCTTGAATATTTATTTATTATGTTATCAAAAATAGCTAATATATCTAATATACTTTCATCTTTATTATATTTTTTTACAGCTATAATTTTAAAAATCAATTCTTTATTCATTAATTCCCCTCCTATTTTTAAAAAGAAAGGAAATATATAATAGTAAATATAGAATCGTTCTACAAATTTCTACAAATTTATACAAATTTTATAGTTATTAATTGTTTTTTATTTTTAATATAATAAATTTAATAAAAATAGCAACTTTATTCTTTTAATATCCTTCATTTAAGAAAGTTACTATTATATTCAAAAGTTCACTTCGTTAAATATATATTTTTTTAGATTAAATAGTTTATTTGCTTTATCCAATTCTTTAAATGTTTACTTTAATAATATTATTTACTTTATATATTATGAAGGAGGTGAACCAAATGGATACTGATCTATTTAATTTTTTAACAACCCAAGGATCTTTTGCTTTATTATTTGGATATCTTCTACTATACGTTCTAAAACAAAATCAAATTAGAGAAGAAAATTATCAAAAAATAATAGAGCAACTTAATAATGCTCTTCCAACAATAAAGACTGACTTAGAAGACATAAAAAAAATGATTATGTAATTGACAGAGGTAATAAGAAAAGGAGGATTCAATTTGAATCCTCCTTTTCTTATTACCTCTGTCAAAATCTTTTCTAAGACTTATACTACGTTTTAATTAATATCTTCCAGGTTGTCCATATATATATGGTGAATTTGGTTTAGTTGCTAAACCTGTATTCATATAAAAATTATCCCCTTCTGTAAGGAAACTTATTGGTGTAGTAGATACAGACCAACCACAAATTCTCATCCAATGTTTTCTAGTCGCTCCAGACGTTGCTCCTAAAGAACCTGCTACATAATGATTAGCATATATTGTCTTAACATGAACTGCATTACCATTATATACATTCATACTTTCGCTAATTCTCCAATATGGTCTATAAACACCTGATATATTAACTATTCCTAAATAATGAGTATTTGAAACATAAGCATTTATACCACTTCTACTATGTTGTTTTGTGTTTATATAACCTTCAGACATAGCTCCACTTGAAGTCATAAAATAAATTTTCATATTTCTTGCATAAGAACTTGAAACTCCTAAACACAAGAAAATTTCTTTTTCATATAAAGCTCCTATAACACTCCCTCCTGTGGGTGCTGAATAAACCGTATAAGTTCCAGGAGTATTATGTATTTGCATAAACTGTGGGAATGAATAACTACCTAATAAAGTATTACCTCCAGTTATTGTCCCACCATATCTAGCTGCAGCTTCTGCATCCTTACTAAGAATATTTTCCATTTCTTCATCAAAAGCTTTCTTAATTTCTTCATCTTCAAAATTTATATTTATTGTCTTTTCAATTACATTTCCTTCATTGTCTAATATCTTATCTTCAAACCTTTCTTCACCAAATCTTTTAATCATAGCTTCAGCTACGTCTTTTAACAATTCATGTGCCTCTGTATCTTCTACAAACTCTTGTTCATAACCATCTTTTACATAATTGAAGTTTTGGCAATCTTCACACCCATCGTCACAGCAATCACAGCCAACTTCAATAATTTCTTCTAAATTTTCTTTATCCATTACTAATTCCTCTGTAATTGATTCTTTTAAAATTTCTTTTTCCATATTTTCACCTTCACAATTTAATATGTGCCTTTCATAATATTTTGTTTGTATTACACCTATATAAGAAGTATAAAGATCTTAATTTGTAAATAACTAATTAAACAAAAAAAAATTTTTTATACTGTTTACAAATATTAAAAATCTCTCTTTCTAATTAATGACTAGTCAAAAAATAATTATTAAAATAAAAAGGAGGCTTAATTATGTTATTACAATTAGGCGATATAGGAGATAATGTTAAATATCTTCAATATGGATTACACATTTTATGTTGTTCACCAAATGGATTTGATGGTAAATTTGGTGACGGTACACTTACTTCTGTAAAGAAATTTCAATCAAAATATGGATTAGTTAGTGATGGAATTGTAGGTGATTATACTTGGAATAGATTAAAAGATGAAATTACCTCAATTCAATATCAACTAAACAATAAAGGATTTAATGTTGGTACTGCTGATGGTATAGCCGGTACTGCTACTTATAATGGTGTTATTTCATTCCAAAATAAAAATGGATTAACTGCCGATGGACAAGTTGGCCCTGCTACTTGGGATATTTTATTTGATACTATCTCTGGTGGGAATAGCTATAGTAGAATATTAAAAGTTACTTCGCCTTTAATGTATGGTGAAGATATTAGAGCTGTTCAAAATAAGTTGAATTCTCTAGGTTATGTTGCTGGTACTGCTGATGGCTACTATGGTAATATGACTAAAGATGCAATTATTAAATTCCAAACTAATAGAGGGCTTGATAATGATGGTAAAGTCGGACCTAATACTTGGAATACTTTATTTAATACTTCTACCTCTGGTAAAAATGGATATAATAGGATCTTAAAGCTTACTTCACCTTTAATGTATGGTGAAGATATTAAAGCTGTTCAAAATAAATTAAATTCTCTAGGATACAATGTTGGTACTGCTGATGGTTACTATGGTAATGGTACTAGAACTGCAGTTATTAAATTCCAGACTGATAAGGGACTTGATACTGATGGTGATGTTGGTCCTACTACTTGGAGTGCTTTATTTAATACATCAATTTCTGGTGGAAATAATTATAGTAGAATATTAAAAGTCACTTCACCTTTAATGTATGGCGAAGATATTAGAGCTGTTCAAAATAAACTAAATTCTTTAGGTTATAATGCTGGTACTGCTGATGGTTATTATGGTGAAGGTACTAGAACTGCAGTTATTAACTTTCAAACTGCAAGAGGACTTGATATTGACGGTGAGGTAGGGACTAATACTTGGAATACTTTATTTAATACTTTTAATTCTGGAGGAAATGGAGTAACAAGTAATATAAGAAAAGTATTTATTGATCCTGGTCATGGTGGAACTGATCCTGGTGCATCTGGAAATGGATTATATGAAAAAGAAGTTGTGTTATCAATAGCTAAAAAAGTTGGAAATATTTTAATTTCAAAAGGTTTTGATGTTGAATTTAGTAGATCTACAGATACATATGTATCATTATCAGATAGAGCTGCACAAGCTAATGCTTGGGACGCTGATCTTTTTGTATCAATACACTGTAACTCAGCTACTAGTTCTTCAGCTAACGGAACTGAATGTTATACTTCTCCAACTGCTAATACTTCAACAAAATCATTGTCAAAAAATATGGCATCAGCATTAGCAAGTAAATTAGCTCTTACTAATAGAGGACATAAAGAAGCAAATTTTGCAGTTTTAAGATTATCTAATATGCCATCTATTCTTATAGAAACTGCATTTATTAATAATGCAAATGATGCTAATAAATTAAAAACTAGAGAGAATGATTTTGCTTCTGTAATAGCAAATCAAATTGCTAATACTTCTATAGATAGTTCTACAGGTGGATCTTCTAATGGAAATACTAGTGCTGAATACAGTAGAAATTTAAAAGTTACATCTCCTTTGATGTATGGTGAAGATATTAAAGCTGTTCAAAACAAGCTAAATTCTTTAGGCTTCAATTGTGGTACTGCTGATGGTTACTATGGTAATGATACTAAAAATGCAGTAATTAAATTCCAAAATAAATTTGCTATTACAGCTGATGGTATTGTTGGTCCTACTACTTGGATGTATCTTTTTGAAACAAATGGTTCGATAGAAGATATATTAAAGGTAGCTGGAAATATTGGACTATTTGAAAATAGTACCTTAACTTTTATGGATCTCAAGAACCCAACCCAAGAGATAAGAGTATCACTGTATCCTGCTATCTACTTAAAAGGTGAATTAGGAATTAACCAAAGTTTATCAGGTTCAACATCAAATGGTATTATAAACCTAGCACTATCTCCAAACACTATTTCAAGTAACATTATTAAAGATTTATCAACAGTTAATATTACACATAATATTGATAAAGATACCCTTGCAGAATCAATAGAGAAACTAACCGCTATCAAAAAAATTGGTAATACCATGACTTATTCTATTAGTGTAACTAATCTTGGTGAAATTGAAATTAAACTGGAAGCTTACCTTCCGGCTAATACTGAGCTCAGTTATAAAGGAACAACTATAAAGTTAGGTTCAAAAATTTATCAAAGACTTATAATTAAAATAAAACCAGATTATTTACCAACGCCTTCAGGAAATGGACTTAAAACTCAAATAACAGTCCCTCTTTATAAAAAGAATCCAGAAACTAATGACAATGTAGAAAATAATATTATTATGACTTCTATTATGATAGCCACTGCAGTTACTTTAGTTGCAAGTTTACCTATCGCTTATGGAATTATCAAAGCTGGTCCAGTTATTGGTACCGCAGCAACATTTATTATCAATTTGATAACACAATTTTACAGTAAAGTTTTTTCTTAGATCTCTATATCATTTAGATGTTACTTTATTCAAATAATAAAATAAATAAATCCAAGCTATAATAATAAAAAGCATTATTAAGAATATTATTATTTGTATTAACAAAGTTAAAAATTTTTTCATATATACAACTCCTTAAACTAAATAAAGATTAATTTTATAATTTAAAAAAATTATGGTATAATTTAATATATTATTAAATTATACCATAAATAGGAGAAGAATTATGAAATTCATTTATACTAATACTATTGATCAATATACTAATTACTTAAAATTAGAAAAATTGAAACTTAAAATATTAAAAAAAATATTTCCAATAATTTTTTTAATAATTTTTTTAATAGGTTGTTTTTTTTGGTTTAATCATAAAATAACAAATATACAAATAATATTAGTTTCACTTGAAACTTTAATTCCTGCTATATTCTTTTTATATTTTCCTGAGATATACTTTTCAATTTCAAAAAAAATAATTAAAAGATTAATATTATCATATAAGGTTCTACCAGAAAAAGAATTAGAAGTATGTAAACATGAAATAATCTATAAATTCTCTAATAATCACGTAGATAAATTTTTATTTGATAATATAAAAAATATTTTAGAATTTGAAGATTCTATATATATATTAAGAAATGATAATAACTCTTTAATATATACTCCAATTATTCCAATTAGTACGTTTGAAAATGAAGAAGCTAAAAAAGAATTTATAGAATTACTTTCAAAAAAATAAAAATGAAAAAACTGCGTAGAATTAAGCTTCTACGCAGTTTTTTCATTTTTATTTTTTAAAATTTACGGTTTTAAGCCATTTATAAGGGGTAAAAACACCACTGTAAGTTTAGCTCCAGTAAACTTTCATGTAAAATCACATTTTCACCACATTAAATTTTCCTATTGGAATATAAAAATACAATAGCTCCTCTTTATTTTAAATTTTTTATAATTTCAATAGTAAAAATTAATAAATTTATTTTTAATCTTATTTCCATTAAATTTATCCTCCTAATCAAAGAAGTATAACGTCGCGACCTTATCTTATAATTAAGTATATAATTTTTCCCCAGCAAAATAAAATTTATAAATTTACCAAATTAATAATCCATTTTAAATTTTCTTATTATAAAAAAACATTATTTTTTTACTAACAAAACTATACTAGAAATTTAAAAAACATGTATAAGCTATATAGTTTCTATATATTCTTATATAGAAAAACTATTAAATATTTTTCAAAACTAATTTATTAATATATAAACAAAACCACCATTTTAAAATTAAATTACTACTTATTTTCCTTTTTTAATATTTTTTTATTAAAAATTTCACAATTCTCCTTGTAAAATAAAAAGTGTTCTTCTTAGTTCTTTGAATATCCATTTTTACTTTAATATTTTGTAATTTCTTATCAACCTCACTAACCCTAAGCTCTAAGCTCTTTGTTCCCTCAAATTTTTCTTTCTCCCTCAAAGCTCTTTCCTCTGTTGCCACAATTATAAACTCACTCATACTAATCTTTTTCTTTTTTGCTATAGCTTTAAATAATTCTTTCTGCTCCGTACTTACCCGAATCTTGATATAGTCATTCTTTATAGCCATTGTTCCCACCTCTATAAATTCATTTACTAACTTGTTTTAACAATACCATAAACATAATAAAAATAATGTCTAATACAGTAAACTTCTAAAACTTAAAACAAAGTAAACCCAAGCTAACAAATATCGCCACTCAAAAAGCCTACGGTGTAAGCTCCTCCATATAGGTCGGAAAATTTGGCACCTGTATAAAATAAACTTGCAAAATTGAAATATTGATTTAATTTATAAAATCCTTTATAATACTAAAAGAACAAGGACTATATTAATCCTTGCTCTTTTAGATATTTTCTATCACGAATATAAGTACGTTTAGATATATTAAGTAGCAAACATATATCTTTTTGTTCAAGACCTTCTACCAAAAGGTCTTTTATTTTTTCCCTTCTTTGTGATAGCTTTTCTTTTTCACTTACTTTTCCCTCTAATTTTAATTTCTTTTTATAATAATCTTTTTCTATTTCTTTTCTTGTTTTAATCTTATATATACTCTGTAACCCTAATCTCTCACAAAGATCATAATCAAGCTCTAGGAAGTCCATAAGTGTTTCATTCTTGTAAAGATACTGACGATAGTTTACAACCCTTGTAGCACTCTCTATGATATGCCCTCTTAGTGGCTCATTAAAATTATTATTAAACTTCAACATTTCCTCTCTAGCAAGGTTATAATCTTCTGATTTAAGCTCCCCATTCTGATATTTATTTTTTATTAAAATATAATTTCTATACAAGAAACATAATCTAGCCCTAAGTTCTGTTACTCCAATACTGTTTAAATAGCTCTGTATTCTCTCAAAGTCCATTAACCTATTACAGTTTAAAGAATAAACGTTATGTAGCTTTACGACCTTTTTAGGGGCTTTTACACGCCCTTTACGTTTCTTATACCACTTAGGTAATTCATCAAGCCATAGCTCTTGTAATTCACTTAGGGTATATATTACTGCATCATCATAAGAAAATACTTTAATCTCTGCTCCATTCTTAGTATTAATACTTCCTGGTATTCTAAAATAACTTTCTAAGTTCTGCTTTTCTGCTCCATACTCTTTTAACTCTTGTGAGAATACCTCTGAAATTCTTCTAGCTAGTGTTACCACATTATCTCTAAACTTAGGTATATAGCAAGTTTCAACGCTATATATAAGTCTTATTTGATTTCCATACTCTACAAAGTTAGGGGTAGGTATTTTACTCTCAAAGAAGTCCATTTCTAATAATTTAATTACTTGATGTGGCTCTAAATCTTTAAGCTCTTTAATCTTTTTATAATCAACATCAACTGGAATTGCATTGATACAAAATAGATTGCTCCTTGTAGCTCTATCCATAGTTCTAAATGGATTTAAGCTAAATAATATATCTTCTCTACCAAATGAGTTAATTACTTGGCTTAACTTCATAGGGTCTTTTAGTGAGCTTGTTGGATATACTTTATTTTTTCCAGTAATCTTATTTAAAACTCTTACAAAACATTCATCATCATTCATATAGATATATTGCAATAGCTCTGAACATTCTTCAATTTCTGATTTACTATATCTATCTAATTGTCTTACTGCTTGTCCCATACTCTCACCTCCTTTGTAAAAACTAATAAGATTATACCATATTATTACTTTACTTTTCATAATAAATTTCATTTATATTTACAACTGATAAACTCAGTTGTTTGATTAATTTATTTATAGTGAGATGATTGTTTAACCCTAGTAAATTAGCCATTTCAATATGATAATACAATATAATAAAATATAATATTATATAATAAAATATAATATTATATTGTTGTTAATAAATTAAATGTTTAACATTATTGTTCGTTAATTATTTTGTGAACTGTAGCAACACTACAATTCATATCTTTAGCAATAGCTCTGTAGCTCTTATTTTGAAGTCTAAGCATTTTTACTCTAGCCTTTTGTTCTTCAGTAAACATTTCTTTTCTTCCAGCACCTCGTTCATTTTTTATTTTCTGAACAACACTATTGTTTTTATTTTTTAATTCTTCATTTTCTTTTAATAGCTTCTGTATAGTATTCATATTTCCTTTAATAGAATCTTCTTTGGCTTTAATAGTTATCTCATGCCCTTTTATAACCATTCTTAAATATTCTATCTCATTATTCATACGCTTATATTCTGTACTGTTTTCAAAACTATCATTAGCCACACTTTGCATATAATCTATTTGTTTATTTCTATCATTAACAAAACCTTTATATTCATTTAATTGCTTTTCTAAATTTTCAATAATTTCTTCTAATCCTTTAATAGTTTTTCTTGCCACTATGACCACCCCGTTAGTTAATTAATTTATTAACTAAATCATAACATATTATTTGAAATTGTTCAATAATTAATTTTATAACATTTTATTTTTATTTATTTTTATTTAAAATAAATAATTATTTCATTGTTAACTCTAAAGCTTTTTTTATAAACTCTTCTTCAGTTATTACTCTTAAATATCTTAATTTTATTAACTCTTTTTCTTCTTCAGTACATTCCATACCTTCATGAATAAGATTTCCTGATGCAGCTCTAAAGTCTTTTTCAAATGATTCAGTATTTCTAATCATAAAATCACCTACACTTTTTTATTATTTTTATCTTCTTTGGTTGCTGTTGAAAAATATGTTACCCCTTGTTTTCTTAACTCATTTTGAATATCTTTTCTATCAAGTTTTAATAACTTTTCTAAAAGAACTATTACACCCATTAAAGCCATTGAGTTATCTATTCCAACTCTTGCTTCTAAACTCGCTAGTCTTTCTACACTCTTATTTATTAAATCTTCTGTTTTTGATATTCTATTATTCAATATTTCCTCTATATGCGTTTCCCTTAGTATTTCTTCTTGAGCTTCTGCTTCTATGTATCTTGTAAGTGCTTCCTCATAAATCTCTTTTATACTTACGTTTCTCTTTCCAGCTATTGCTTTTACCTTCTCATGAATATGATTTGCCATTCTTACTTGTGTATCAGCCATATTTCCTCCTTGTATTCATTAAACTATAGTTATATTAATAAATTTAGATATATTGAATACAAATATTATATCATAAACCAACAATTGTATTCAATTTAAATCCAGTTGGAATAACTGTTTCAGTTAGCATGTATGCAACTGTTTATCCTGCACTACCGTGAGCATGGGTTGGGTAACCTAGTATAACTTAGTGATGAACTATTTCTTTGTTCTGTGAAATCACTTAGTTATTCTTGTTAACTACCCATGAGAATGGTTTTATTCCCTACTCAAAAGAACAGGTACTACGTACCCATAATACAAGCCGAGAAAATTTTGCACCTTTTTATTTTTAACTTCCTTTCCCCTTACCAACCCTAAATTCATAAGTAAATATCTAGTCAAGGGTAATAAAAAATAGAATTATCTCCCCACTCCATTAAACAGATCTTCGGCAGTTAATTCTATTTTTTATTAGCGTAGCCTTGCCCATTGACTTGATTTTACTGTGAATATACTTAGTTATAGGGGGAATGAATTCTAAAACTTCATTAGTAAATTTCAAAAGAACACCCCCCTATTTATATAAAAGTTTCCACTTGTTTCTATAGGTATCGAGAAGCAAAGAAATGAGCAACTTTCTCGGTGTGTGCCACAACCGGGGACCCCCTAACCCCCAAACGTGTCAGCACCCCGAAGAAGTTTTCTCTTCCTTTGGTTTTGATACATTATCAAAAAGTGCATAACTTTATATAATGGCAAACACTCCCCCATTATATAAAGAGTTTTAAGCATCAATTTGTAAACCTACTTTTTAAAATTTTTAAAAAACTTTTTTTCTCGGCTTTTTGGCTCTCCATTTTTAATTTAATCTCTTGTAATTTCTTCTCAAGCTCACTAACTCTAAGCTCCAAGCTCTTTGTACCCTCAATTTTATTTAGCTCTCTTAATGCCCTTTCTTCTGTACCACCGACTAATAGCTCTGTCATAGTTATGCCTTTCAACTCTGCTACTCTCTTAAATAATTTCTTCTGCTCCTTACTTACTCTAACCTTGATATAATCATCTTTTATAGCCATTGTTCCCACCCCTATAAATTCATTTAATCCCTTGTTATCACCATACCATAAACATAATAAAAAGATTGTCTAATCTAGGAAGCTCCTCCAGATAGCTCTTAAAAATTTGATACCAAGTTTAATTTAAACTTGCAATAGTCTGAAAGGTATATTTATGCACCAAGAACACCCTAGGGGATAAGTTCCTCCATATAGCTCTTAAGAAAAAATGGGGGTATATTATTTTTCACTTGCAAATTGAACTTTTTAAACAAATAGTGTATAATCACTTTTGAAGAAATGAATATAAAAAAATGAGCTAATTATATTAGCCCATTCTTTTTCAAATACGAAATGTGTCTTTCAAATGTTGTGGTACTGTGAATACCTAACATTGTCATTATTTCTTTATTTTTTAAGCCTTTTGCTCGAAGGCTTTTTATTTTTGCCCTTGTTTGCTCCAGCTCTTCCTTTTTAGTCATTTTACCCTCTGATTTTAACTTTTCTTGATACTTTTTCTTTTCAGCTTCTTTTCTATTTTCACTATTTCTTTTATAGTACTCTTTATTCCATTCTTCTTGCGTTTTAGCTTTATATATACTCTGTAATCCTAACTTCTCACAAAGTTCATAATCAAGCTCTAGGAAGTCAATAAGTGTTTCATTCTTGTAAAGATACTGACGATAGTTTACAACCCTTGTAGCACTCTCTATGATATGCCCTCTTAGTGGCTCATTAAAATTATTATTAAACTTCAACATTTCCTCTCTAGCAAGGTTATAATCTTCTGATTTAAGCTCCCCATTCTGATATTTATTTTTTATTAAAATATAATTTCTATACAAGAAACATAATCTAGCCCTAAGTTCTGTTACTCCAATACTGTTTAAATAGCTCTGTATTCTCTCAAAGTCCATTAACCTATTACAGTTTAAAGAATAAACGTTATGTAGCTTTACGACCTTTTTAGGGGCTTTTACACGCCCTTTACGTTTCTTATACCACTTAGGTAATTCATCAAGCCATA
>OMGY01002527.1_pt1 | contig 13602 bp, 11 predicted proteins | sample 1674461 | NCBI WGS metagenome assembly OMGY01 (sample SAMN05578579, study PRJEB25193) | human gut metagenome | biome: Human Microbiome; feature: human-associated habitat; material: feces | host: Homo sapiens | place: USA:Birmingham
CACCAAGGGCAAGAACGGCCAGTACCTGTCTGAGCAGATCGTGACCATCCGGGACGACCGCTACGTTATCCCGGTCAAGCAGGAATACCGGATCAAGGACGGTTACAGCGTTTGTGATCCCCAGCGTCTTTAGTACAGGAAGGCCGGATGTCTCACGCACAGCAATATGGTCGAAGCGGCTGAGATACTGCGCCGTCACCTCCCGCAACTCCTGCGGGAACTCGTCCACCGCAAAGCTGGCCGCGTAGGAGGCGCGGACTCCCTGCTGCACGAAGTCCAGATAGAAGGCGGGGTCTTTCCCGTTGGGAAACAGCGGATTCCAGATCTGGTCGCTCCCAGCGAAAAAAGCATCCGCCTTGGGGGGATCGGCCTTTAGCTCTTCATTAGAGACATACCGTCTGGTCAAATCAAGGTGCTTGGCTGTGAAGCTGTCAAACGCCTTCTTTCTCGGCAACACGCGAAGCCGCCCCGGCAGCTTCGCCAAAAGATACGCCTCGCGGACAAATGGCTTATCATATTTGGGATTGCCGACAACATCCAGTCGGTAATGCTTCGAGAGGTAATCCGGTTTATAGTCGATGATCTTCACGTCATGCCCCAGCGACTTCAAATAGGTTTGCAGGGCGTAAGCCTGTAAGGATGCCCCGATGTTATAGACATCGTGGCAGGTGATCGTACAAATTTTCATGACTTGACCCTTTTCGTAATCCTCCGCCATATTCGTCCAACTTTCGCTCTGATCTGCTTATATTTCGGCAACCAACTCATGGAATACCAGTGGATCGAGTAGGTGTTCTTCGTTTTTGTCAGCTTGCCCGTTACGCTATCCAGCGGGTTAAACCAGTCTGCCGGGTAAGCATGAACCCCTGCTACAACCTGCTCTTGTCCATTGCGGACAAGTCCGAAGCGTTCCATCACGTCGCTGTTCAGGTGCGGACACCCCACAGCGTTCATCGTTCCGTCTGCATTGGTAAAATGCAGCTTTTTATACTCCTCAATCATGGTCTGCACAACGGGTTGGTGCGGCACAGCCGCCATGACCTGCCCACTATTGACAAACTGATCGTTCTCAAACCCGATGAAACCCTCGTCATCCAGCAACGGCGAGATATCCCGCACGACCTCTACATCGGTATCGAAGTACACACCTCCGTACTGCTCCAGCACAATCAGGCGCATGACATCAGACACGAAGGCATACTTCTTTGCGGTGTAAGCCTCCGCCATGAAGGGCATAGCAAGATAATCGCAGTTGTCCTCGTTCCACTCACGGATCTCAAAATCCGGGCAAAACCTGCGCCAACTGGCGATACATTTCTTTGCCAGCTCCGGCTTTTCGCCATGGCCAAACCAGCAGTAGTGGATGATCTTCGGGATCATGGGTCAGTCCTCCATTAGCGCATAGATTTTTTCAACCTCGGCGCTGTTCGTATAGTCTCGCTTTTTGCAGTTCTCCGAAAGCTGCTGCATCCGTGCAGGATCCCGCAGCAGAGCCGCAATACCGGCGGCACAGCCCGCATTGTCCGTGGGGACGATCACGCCATCCACGCCGTCCTCCAGTTGACTGCTGGAGGTCGCATAGTTGGTGATAACGACCGGCTTGCCCAGCAGCTGAGCTTCCCGCACGGTGACGGCCTTGCCTTCGTAGCGGGATGGCTGCACATACAGGTCACAGGCGCGCATGTAGGGGTAGGGATTGTCCTTCTTTCCGAGAATGATGACACGTTCCTGCATCCCGGCCTCGTCGATCTTCTGACGGATCAGCGGCTCGTCTCCGCCATAGCCGATGAGATACCACTTCACATCAAGACTATCCTCTACCAAGCGGCGGCAGATATCCGGCACATTGTCGAAGTTCTTCGCCTCGCAGAACCGGCCAACGGAGAGCAGGGATATTCCGTCATCCGTGGGCATATCGGCCTGAGGTATTGCCGCCTGCTTGCACGTCAGCTCCCGAGGCAGGATGTTCTCCACCGTTCGGACCTTCTGCGCCAGCTCCGGGAAGACGTTCTGAAAGCTCTCGGACGTATGCTCGGACACGCCGCAGATGGCATCATAGCCCTCCCACATGGCAAGCTCCGTCGAGCGGTCGAAGGTCAGCGCCGTGTAGTCCGTGTGAATCCACGCCGCGTATTTCTTTGCATTCACCCGTTCCCGCGCAAAATAATGCGGCGTCAGGAAGCTGATGGCAAGATCGTAGGTCTTGTCCGAAATCTGCGGCATATAGTTCAGCGTGTACTTGTGGCTGTAGGTCAGCGCGGTGACGGACGGCTTGTCACTGGGATGCTGCTTATCAAAGCGCCGTGCCGCAAGCTTTCCTTGCAACCGCCCGCGCAGCACGCCCAGCTGTCCGCTCTTGACGAGCGACGCCATGGGCACGGCCAGCGAAGCATACTGCGGTATTTCCGGCAGAAGTTTTGCCTTGGGATTCAGATACGGCATCAGCTCGCCGCTGTGCCGCATCAGAAAGAGGTTAACGTCATAACGGTCATAGTCGATGGCGTCAAGCAGCCCCAGTAGACTGCGCTCCACGCCCCCAAGCTCCATCGCTTGGGAGAAGATGAGGATGGATCGTTTTTTCATAATATCACTTCAACAGTTTCTTAATCAGTCTTCTATATTTCCCTGCTGCGATTCGCCCTAAGAGAGCGTTGTCAATAAACTCAACATCAGTCTCCTGAATTGCTTTGCGAATCCCTGTAGGCTCCTTCTCTACGAAGTCTCTTTGCCGTACCGCTTCCTCTATCTCAAGGATGCCGCAAACTCGCTTGATTTCCTCGCGCAGCGCATTCTTATCATATTTTCCGCTCAGCGCACACATTTCAAGCCATGAAAGCACAATGTTTTTCATCTCCACCGCCATCAGATACTCCACATTCTGCGGCATTGGATGGCGTTGCGCCAGTTCTTTTTTGAGGCGGTATAGGCTCAAAAAATCATCTAACATATGGGGCATGAATTTTGAGGTTCCGCCGCCGATTCGGTAGTTGTACACAACATCCGGGATAATCACCAATCTTCTTGTTTCGGGAAGCACTCTAAGCGTAACACTCAAATCCTCACCCATGAACTCGACAATCGGTGGAAAGTCAGATGCGCGCGTGATCAGCTCCGTCTGGTAAAGCTTGCCCCATAGGTTTACCGGATAATCACTTACACCGAAGCAACTTACATATACTTCGGAAAGAATTTCCGCATTCGGATATACTCTAGGGCCATCAACAGAAAGGCATGGGCTTTGAAAGCGGCTTGGAATTGTGATTTTTCGGTACACGCGGCGCATATTACCGCAGACACAATCTGCTTGCTCCTTCTCTGCTGCCGTTACCAGCTTTTCGAGTGCATCTCTCGGCAAGGTGTCATCCGAATCGCAAAAGGCGATATACTTTGCCGTCTGTGCTGCATCCGAGAAAATGCCTGTTTTTCTTGCCTCTACACAGCCTTTGTTGATCTGATGGATCGCTAAAACTCGCGGGTCCTTCTGCACAAAGGATTCGCATATAGCACCACTGTCATCGGTAGACCCATCATCCACAAGGATTAAAATGAACTGCCGATATGTCTGCGCCAAGACAGAATATATGCATTTCGTAAGCTTCTTTTTTCCCGTGTTGTAAACAGGAATTATGACTGCAATTTTGGAGGGCATTTCTGTACGCCCGCCTTTCTCCTGATATACCCCGTCAGCACCCAACCCGCCGGGGTGCAGAGCACCGTCAGCAGCTTGCGTGGGGATTCCTTGATATAGTTCCGATTTCCCGCAATCTGGCTGCTGGAGCAGTAGTGGATGCAATCCATCGCCAGCCGCTTGAAGGACTCCGGGTATTGCATCTTCACCGTGCGCCAGAAAGCGAAGCCCTTGGGATTTCGCAGATACTGCCGGAGCATGTTGTTGCTGGAGCCGTCCGGCTGGTACTCCACATTGCATAGCACCTCGTCCAGCACTGCAAGCTTGTAATCCTGATCGATCAAAAGATACTTGTAGGCCAGACTGACATACTTTTCGCCCTCAAACACGGGGTACTCGGGATAGGCGTTGATGACATCCGTCCGATAGACCAGCTTTTTGTCACCGGCACCGCCCGCGGCATAGTAACCGGAAATGGTGGTCTCGGATAGTCCGTCAGGAAAGCCTTTGCCGATGATCTTTCCATCGAAATCCGCATCAAGGCCGATAATGCCAGCGTAGCCCTTCCCTTTGACCTCGTCCCACTTGCGCAGGATCTTCTCCACCGCGCCGTCTGCCAACATATCGTCAGAATCGATGCAGGTGTTCAGCTCCGTGTGGATATTGGCGTAGGCCACGTTATGAGCCGTGTGCATTCCGCCATTTTCCTTGTAGATGTATTGAATTGTAAACCCGTTGTCGCGGCTTTGCCAATCGCGCACCAATTCGGCGGTGTTATCCGCAGAGCCGTCATCCACGATCAGCCAGGTAAAATCCTTACAGCTCTGGCGGCAAAGACTTTCATAGGTGCGCGGCAGGGTGTGTGCGCGGTTGTAGGCTGGGGTGAAGATGGTAAGGATGGGATCAGCAATTTTGTTCATAAGCCTTCAAATAGAACTTCTGTAGTTTTACTGCTTCTGTAGTAATATCGAAGTCGTGCGCTGCGATTTCGGCTTGGCGATCAGTGCGGGGGATGGCTCGCTTCGCAAGGATCTTCTCCGCCCACTTTTCTGCCGGAGCGGACAAGCTCTCAGAATCGACAAGGTCTGTCAAGTATGCTTCATGCGGAATTGTATCTGAAACAACGCAGGGTAATCCAGCAGCTTGCGCTTCAATTAAAGCAATTCCTAAGCCCTCGTATAATGATGGGAACACGAATACATCCATCGCTTGCATCAAGTCTGCAACGTCGCTGCGCACTCCCAAGAAGCGAACATGCTCTGCTATGCCAAGCTCCTGCACCTTCTCCTGCATTTTGGACATTCCCACACCACCGCCGACAAGAAGGAGAACTGCGTTCGATTCTTTTTTCAGCAAGGCGGCAAAGATATCCAAAAGAAAGGGATGATTCTTTTGTGGGTTAAAGCGACCGACATGGCCAATGACCAGCTTGTCCGCAAGGCCAAGCTGTCGCCGCAACTCCTCACGCTTCGACAGGTCGTAAGTATATGAAGCAGCATCGATAGCGTTGTTCAGCATAATAAAACGGCTTTTGTTTTTCTCTCCGTAAAGCCACTTCCCGGACTCTTCGCCGCACATAAACAGGTGTGTCAGATGTGGCATCATCCGTTTTTTTAAATAGGTACGCACGATCATTTTCGCATCGAACCCGTGCGGTGCATTATGTGCATGGCAGATTCGTACCGGGACGCCTTGCTGTTCAGCTTCACGGAATGCAAAATACCCCAGTTCAGACATGTGGGAATGTATGATCTTGTATTCCGGGTGTGCTTGAAAAAAGCCGCGCAAATCACGCTTGTACCGCGCAAAATTTTGCGGATAGATTGGGCACAAACGGTATATCCTGCCGCCCAACGCTTCTATCTCATCATCATATGCTCCGCGCTGCTCCCGGTGAACAAGGAAATCAAACTGCACCTTCGTTCGGTCAATATGTCGATAATAGTTCATCACCATCGTTTCAGCGCCGCCGCGGTCCATGATGGTAAACAGGTTCAGCACCCGGATCGGCTGCTGTGCTACATTCTCACTCATCCTTTTATCCTTTCCATGCATTTCAAGAGCAGAAATACCCCTGATGCAAAGTTCAGCTTGCAGCAGGCAAAAAATGCCCACCAATGCGGAGGAAAATATCGCATGGGCAGCGTTTTGATTGCCGCACGATATTCCTTCTCCGACAGGATGCCTCGGATTTCCTTCAAGGCTTCACGGTTTGGCAGTGCCAGCGCATTTAAGCCCAGACCGATAATACTGAGGCTGATGCGATTATTGAGCGCAATTAAAAGATCTTTCTTTCGCTCACCACCTGCAAGTACGACTGTATTATACATGCACTCGAACAGGTGATTCCACTGCGCACTGAGTTTAGGCTTATATGTGCTCGTCAGAGATGTTGTGTTGTTTTTTCTGTAATGGCTAAAATATCTTCGGATATATACTCCGCGCCTTACTGATTTTAAAGCTTGCATATTGAACAATGCATCTTCCGTTCCAATTTCCTTTGTATCAACGAACTCTGCATTGTTTTTGATAAGGAGCGCTCTTCTATACAGCTTTCCCCATGCAGTTACAAGCGTGTCTGCATTTTCTGGATGTTTTAAAAACGCCCCATGTAAACCAACAATGGTTTCATAAACTTGTGTAAAGAATTCTTCTTCGTCAAAAACAATGTAGTCATCATAAAAGAGCGTCTTTGGCCGCTGCGCATTCTGGAATTCTCTGATATACGGCCAGAAGACGATGTCCGCCTTATGCTTTACAGCTATGGCAACAGCGGTTTCACAGGTTTCTAAATCAATCCAGTCATCACTGTCTACATACATAACATAGTCGCCGGTGGCGAAAGAAAAGCCAACATTGCGTGCCGCAGAAAGCCCGGCATTTTTCTGGGAAATCACCTTAATCGTACTGTCTTTTGCCGCATACTCAGCTAATATCGCACCACTTTCATCTGTTGCCCCGTCGTTGACACAGATGATCTCAATGTTCCGATATGTCTGGTTGATCAGGCTATCCATACATTGCCGGAGATAAGGTGCAACATTATATACAGGTACGATGATGCTTACCCTTGGTGTCTGTTCCATATCAAATCAGCCTCCTGCTAGTTCGAGATACTCCGCCAAGCTTAACCGTGCAAAATCCGAGTCGAATGGAATTGCGATCATGTTGGCATAGTAGAAATACGCAGCAAAGCCCAGTACCATCAGGATGGTCAGCATCCTCCTATCCCTGCCGCCGATCTTTTTCAGCATCCACGGAAGTGACAGCGACTGGAAAATAAGAAAGTAATTTGCCAGACGTGCAAAGTAATTTGCCGTTCCGAATAGGCCGACAAACATAATGGCACCGTTCAGCATAGTCAGATTCACCGCGAGGTTTTCCATCTTAGAGCTGTTTGTAAACAACTTCTTGCGATAGAGAAACGACAGCACAAGCGGCACGTTACACACCAGAACACGGAAGACATTGACGCCTTCGCCAGTAAACGATGAAACCGTATATTCCTCGCCCAAAAGGGTCGTGATATTGACAACTGTACCAATCAGCGGACGCAGCAGAAAACCTGCCGCAAGGAAAATTGACAGCATCCAATAGGTCTTTTTTGTCCACGGCTTGAATTCCATGAACGGCACCAGCAGATACATCAGAGAATAGGGGTGGATCAGCGTCGCAATCAGGATACCCGCCAGAAATAGCAGCCATCTTTTTCTGAGTGCAAACATTGTCGCAATGACCGCAATGCCAACTGCCGCCGCCTGCTTGATGCCTGCAAAAGCAAATGTGTAGCAGCCGGTGGTGAACAGCAGAAAAACTGTCAGCGGATAATTTACCGAGTAGGCATGCACGAAAATGACGTAGCAGGCGACCGTCAGGAAGGCCCAGAACATCAGGAAATTCTGCGTGGACACGCCGCGCATACTCAGCTGATAGTTCACCCAGTTGAACAGCGGATTCGCGCCGATGCTCTTATCAGATGCTTCCCACGAGCTTTCCGTAATCAACTCGTAGCCATGTCGATATGCGCCGGTATCATTACAGTGCGTCCGCAATCCTGCGAAGCCTGCCAGCAGAACGATGATCAATAAGGTACATAAAATCAATCGCTGCCGCCGATTGGACTTTGCAGGTCCGATCGAAACATGATCCGCACACCACGCCAAGGCGATCGTTATGAGCATGAGGGTGACTAAATCGCGCATGTCAAATCTCCAAGTGTTTGATGGTTTCCGCCACGACGGCGGTTTTGCTGAACCTTTGCTCCATTCGCTCCCGGCCACGGCGGCCCAACTTTACCCGCCAGTTCTCCGGCAGCACCACAAACCACCGCATAGCTTCATACAGCGCGTCCGTGTCCCTCGCAGGGCACAGATACCCGCTGACACCGTCCTCCACCGCCTCGCGGCAGCCGGGGATATCGCTGGTGATGAGGGCGCGGCCTGTGGCGGCACCCTCCAGCAGAACGTTGGACATGCCCTCATGGTAGGAGGGCAACACGACACAATCCGCCGCTTCATAGAACGGATGCACGTCCGTCTGGAAGCCGTGGAACTTGATGACGCTATCAGCGACTAACTGATCGACAGTTTCTTTGTAGGCATCCTCGTAAAAGCCCACCACATCAAAGGCGACTTTTTCACCAAACTCCGCCTTGATGGTCTTCGCGGCAGCAAAGAACTCGTCCACGCCCTTTTCCTTCATGATTCGCCCTACAAACAGGAAACTGCAAACGCCGTCATCCTTCATGGGGACATAGGGATACTCGTCCAGATTGATGCCCGCACCGGGGAGCACCTTCATCTGCTGGGCGGAGATGATGTTTTTATGTAAGAAAAACTGGGCGTTCTCCTCATTCTCAAAGAACACCGTTCCGGCCTTCCGCAGAGCGCTGCGGTACATCACAGACACCACACTCGACAGCACCGGTTTTTCAAACGCCGTGCCGAGTCCCTGCACATTGGTGACATAGGGAATGCCCTTGGCCTTGCAGACACTGCCCATGTAGATGTTGGGCTTGATGGAATAGGTGATGACCAAATCCGGCTGGATCTCGTCCAGCATCTTGCGGTAGGTTTTCAGCAGTTTCATATCCTTGAAGGGGTTGATGCTGCGACGGTCAATCTCTGTGTCGATGCAGCGAAGTCCCATAGCCTGCAAATCGTCCTCGTGGCCCACAAAGGGCGTGCTGAGAATGACCTCATGCTCCTGCATCAACGCCTCCACCAGCTCCTTGCGGAAGCGGTAGAACATATAGGAATGATTGGTTGCGATCAGAATTCTCATTTCTTGCTCTCCGTCTTATGCAGCTCTCCCGTGCCGCCCTCGACCACGCCGTCACCGCGCAGGGCGGAAATGGCCGTCCCGAAAAAGCAGCGGCAGTCAAAGACAAAGCTCATGCGCCGCACATATTCGCCATCCAGCCACGCCTTGTCCGCGATCTCCAGTTCGTCCCGGCCGCAGATTTGCGCCCAGCCGGAAAGGCCGGGCTTCACATCGTTGGCACCATATTTGTCCCGTTCTGCCAGCAGATCCTCCTGATTCCAAAGGGCAGGCCGGGGACCGATGACGCTCATGTCGCCCCGGAGGATATTCCAGAGCTGAGGAATCTCATCAAGAGACGTTTTGCGCAGGAACTTCCCGACACGTGTGATGTACTGCTCTGGGTTTTCCAGCAGGTGCGTCGGCATATCGTGGGGCGTGGACATCTTCATGCTGCGGAATTTATAGAGCTGGAAATATTTCTTATGGATGCCCACCCGCTTCTGAGAAAAGAACACCGGGCCGGGATCGTCCATCTCAATGGCAATCATGATGAGCAAATACAGCCACGAGGCGAGGATCAACCCCGCCAGCGACAGCAATATATCAATCAATCGTTTCCAAAATCTCTTATACACGGCATTTCGTTCCTATCAGCTCCGCCGCAGCAGTGTGCAAAGCGGTGGTATTTCAGTGCATCCGGCAAATCGCTGTGTCCCGCCCGAAAAACGTTGGGATTACACCATTTTTATTCCTTAATTATACTACATATGGACAAAAAACGCAATGCCTGACACGCGCGAAAAAGCGGAGCGCTTTTCCTTGTCAGATCATTTTCCGGTTGCACAGGCTCAATTCATGTGGTACAATGTTATTCAATAAGTGAAACACAAAGACTATCACAAGTGGTAACGCGGTAAAAAAAGTATGACTTGCGCAGAACGGGGGGGATCAGATGAAAGCACCGGACAACAGTGCGATCCAGCTTTTCGAGGATCAGAAAATCCGCGTGGCGTGGGACGCGGAACAGGAGGAATGGTACTTCTCCATCGTGGATGTGGTCGGCGTTCTGACAGACAGCCCCGATTATAACACCGGGCGAAAGTATTGGAACAAGCTGAAACAGCGTCTGAAAGAAGAAGGCAGTGAACTGGTGACAAACTGTCACCAGTTGAAAATGCGGGCGGCAGACGGCAAACAACGTCTCACCGACGTTGCCGACACGGAGCAGCTCCTGCGCATCATCCAGTCCATCCCTTCTAAGAAAGTAGAACCCTTCAAGGCGTGGCTGGCGATGGTTGGCCGGGAACGCATCGAAGAAACCATCGACCCGGAGCAGGCCATTGACCGCGCGCTGGAAACCTATCTCAAAAAGGGCTACTCCGAGGAATGGGTACACCAGCGGCTGCTGGCCATCCGCATCCGCAACGAGCTGACGGACGAGTGGCGCAGACGCGGCGTGCAGAAGGGCAAAGAATACGCCATCCTCACGGACGAGATCACCCGCGCGTGGTCGGGCATGAACACGCGGCAGTATAAGAATCTCAAGGGGCTGAAAAAGGAAAATCTCCGCGATAACATGAGCAATCTGGAGCTGGTCCTGACCATGCTGGCCGAGGCTTCCACGACCGATATTGCAAAAACGGAACAGCCGCAGGGCTTTGACGAAAACCAGCAGGTCGCCCGCCGGGGCGGCAATGTAGCGGGTGTTGCCCGCAAGGCACTGGAAGCCGAAACCGGCAGACCGGTTGTCACCGCGCAGAACGCCGAGAGCTTCCGCCAGCTCGTCACGGACATTGTGACCGATGCGGCGCAGCTGCCGGAGAAAAAGGAGACTGCAAATGAGAAATGAAATCACAGGCCGCGGCGAAGTGCTGCTGTACAGCGACGAGAGCGGCAAGGAATACGTCAGCGTCGTGTTCAAGGACGAGACATTCTGGCTGACGCAAAAAGCGATGGCAGAGCTATTCGATGTCCAAACGCCTGCCATCAGCAAGCATTTGAAAAACATATTTGCAGATGGCGAGTTGGAGGAAAACATGGTTGTTTCCAAAATGGAAACAACCACTCGACATGGAGCAGTTCAAGGTAAGACGCAGACAAACGACACGAAATTCTATAACCTCGATGCCATCATCGCCGTGGGCTATCGGGTGAACTCCAAAAAGGCCACGCGCTTCCGCCAGTGGGCAACGAAGACACTGAAAGAGTACATTCAGAAGGGCTTTGTGCTGAATGACGAGCTGATGAAAAATGGCCGTCCGTTCGGCAAGGATTACTTCGACGAGCTGCTGGAGCGCATCCGGGAGATTCGCGCCAGCGAGCGCCGCGCCTATCAAAAAATAGCCGATGTCTTCGAGCAATGCAGCTATGACTACGACAAAAACAGCGAGACAACAAAGGCCTTCTATGCCTTCGTACAGAACAAGCTGCATTACGCCGTCACCGGCAAGACTGCCGCGGAGCTGATTTCCGAGCGGGCAACGCCGGACAGCCCCACAATGGGGCTTACCACTTGGAAGGGCGCGCCGGATGGAAAAATTCTCAAAAGCGACACGCTGGTGGCGAAGAACTACCTGAACGAAAAGGAGCTGTCCCGCCTGAACCGGCTGGTGACCATGTTCATCGACTACGCCGAGATGATGGCGGAGGACGAGCAGCTCATGAGTATGCAGGATTGGCTGAACGAAACTGACCGTTTCCTGACCAACAACCGCCGCAAGGTGCTGGACGGCAAGGGCCGCATCTCGCGGGAAGCGGCAGCCAAAAAGGTCGGCGCGATTTACGATGAATTCCGCAAGAAGCAAGATGCGGCATACATCTCCGAATTTGACCGGCAGACGGAAAAATACTTAAAGGGCGGTGAGCCAAATTGATTGAACGCTTTGACATCGCGGGCTATGCCCGCATTTCCGTAGATGATGAGCAGGAGCAGAAGAACATCTCCATCGAGAACCAGAAGGCCATCATCGAGGACTATGTGAAGACCCACTTCCCCGGCAGCACGCTGACGTTTTTTGAAGACCGCGACCGCTCCGGCTACACGTTTGAGCAGCGCGAGGGCTATCAGGAGATGCGCCGGGGACTGATGCGCCACAAGTACGACATCCTCATCATCAAGGACTTCTCACGCTTCTCCCGCCGCAACTCGCGCGGCCTTGTGGAGCTGGAAGACCTGCGCGACGCGGGCGTGCGCATCATCTCCATCGGCGACGGCATCGACTTTCCCAACGATGACGACTGGCTGAAAATCCAGTTCCAGTTCCTTGTGAACGAAATGCCCGTCACGGACACCTCCCGCAAGGTGCGCAGCGTTGTGAAGCGGCGGCAGAACGACGGCGAGTGGATCTGCGCCGCGCCCTACGGCTATCTTGTGACCGAGGACAAGCAGTTTGAGATCATCCCCACCGAGGCCGAGACCGTCCGCAGGATTTTTGACCTCTACAGCAACGCCGGTTGGGGCTACAAGAAAATCGCCAACTACCTCACCGATCAGGGCGTTCCCACGCCGCGTATGTCCGAGCGGATGCGCAAGGAGGCGGCAGGCAAGAAAACGAAGCGGGAGGCCAAAAACGCGTGGGCCATCGCCACGGTGCAGGGCATTCTCGACAACGATTTCTATATCGGCACGCTCCGTCAGGGCAAGTACACCCGCGCCAAGATCAACGGCAAGGACATCAAACGCAACGACGACGAGCACATCGTCATCGAGAACCACCATCAGGCCATCATCGACTACCGCACCTTCGCCATCACCCGCGCACTGCGGGAAAAGCGCAGCCGCAGCAACTATCGCGGCGTGAAGATCAACGACAACGTGTACTCCGGTTTCTTGCAGTGCGGCGACTGCGGCAGTCCGCTGTTCGCCATGAGCCGCTCTGACCTCGCCCCCGCCTACACCTGCGGGACGTACCACCGGCGCGGTCTCAAGGGCTGCACCAGCCACCACATCCGCGTTGACCGGCTGGATGAGCTGCTGAAAGGCTATGTGCGCAAGCTGGCGGACAGCTCTGCCGCCATGCTGACGCAGCTCAACGAGGAATTAAAGCGCGAGACCGAGCAGGTGGCGGAAACGGAACAGTCCGCCGACAATCTGGCGGCGGTGTTGGCCGATCTCACCGAGGAGCTGAAGGTGACGAAGCGTCAGCGCATCCGGGAGATCATGAAAAAGCCGGAGCAGGAAGCCTCCATCGAGGCACTGTATGACGAGATGGAAGCCGACCTCCAGAAGAAGATCGACGGCATCCACCACCAGATTGACCTGCTGAGCGACAAGCGCAACACCATCATTCAGGTGAACCGCGTGGCCAAGACTGCCATCGACGTGTTCCGCGACATTCTGGAAAAGGACAAGCTGGAGCGGAACGACCTGGAGCTGCTGATCGACAAGATCCTCGTCTTTGAAGATCACCTGGAAATTAAGCTCAAAACCGACATCGACACGCTGCTGCGCTGCGGGATCCTCCCCGCGGAAACGGAGGATGCCGCAAATTTTAGCGAAGGCACGGAAAATATCGAATTACAATCTGTAGGGGCGGACGACTCTGTCCGCCCGCGGGTCGATGAGGGCATCGACCCCTACGAAACAGAACTCGTCCAAAGCGCTAAGAACCGCGAGGACAAGGTTTTCCGTGTCCATGTTATCAGTAACGGCGACCCGTTGGAGATCTACACGAGCAAGGATGGGGAGGTCATTTTCAAAAAGTACTCGCTCA
>OMGY01002528.1_pt1 | contig 13596 bp, 9 predicted proteins | sample 1674461 | NCBI WGS metagenome assembly OMGY01 (sample SAMN05578579, study PRJEB25193) | human gut metagenome | biome: Human Microbiome; feature: human-associated habitat; material: feces | host: Homo sapiens | place: USA:Birmingham
GTCGCCGGGGCTGCAGCGGGTCCTGGCCGTGCTGGCGATCGCGGCCGGCGCGGCGTTCGCGCGTCAGATGCTCGCCCCCGGTGATGCCGAGACGGCGTCCGGCGCGGTCGTGTGCGCGTCCATGCCGATCGTGCTGCTCGCGTTCTGGCTGATCGTGAGCTACAAGGTCAATATCATCAACCCCACCGTCTCTGCCTACGCGGTCGAGATCCTGGCGCTGTGCGCCGCGCTCATCGCGTCTTATGAGTTTGCCGGCTTCGCCTACGGCCGCCCGAAGGCGATCAAGAGCATTTTCTGGAGCCAGTTCGCGGCCTTCCTGTGCATGACCGCGCCGGCGGGCAGCAGCTCATGCTGGCGGCCATCGCGGGCATTCTGCTGTTTCAGTCCTACCTGACCGCATCCAACATCCGCCCGGCCGTGTCCGGGCCGGTCGGCGGCGCGCAATAAGCTGTGAAAAGCCCGCATGGCGCTGCCATGCGGGCCTTTCCATATAGAGACCGGCATCGCCGGAGAGGAGAAACGTCTATGAACAACATCCTGGCCCAGCTCAACAGCGTACCCATGTACGCGATCTGCGGCGGCATCATCGCGTTCGTTGCGGTGGTGTGCGTCATTTTCCTCGTGCGCTCTTACCGCGCGGGTCTTGCCATCGGCATCGACCCCGCGCGCATGAAGCGCGCCATCACGTCGAGCGCCACGTTCTCTGTCTTGCCGAGCGTGGGCATCCTGCTCGGCGTCATCGCCCTGTCCGGCAGCCTCGGCACGCCGTGGCCGTGGCTGCGCCTGTCCGTCATCGGCGCGCTGCATTATGAGACGCAGGTCGCGCAGGCTGCGGCCGAGCAGGTCGGCATGCACGCCCTGTCCGCCGCCGAGATGACGCCGCAGGGCTTCACGACGATCGCCCTGCTCATGAGCGTGTGCATCATGTGGGGCATGATCCTGTCGATCTTTTTCAACAAGCGCTACCTCAAGCGCCTCGGCAACGACGGGGCCAAGTCCGCCTCCGGCGTCGGCTTCGGCGACAGCGCCATGACGGCCATGTTCATCGGCCTCGTGTGCGCGTACATCGGCAGCTACATCGGCGCGTTCGTGTCCGGCGAGGGACTGTTCACCTGCACTGGCGACTGGACGCCGCTGATCGTCGTGGCCGTGTCGGCTGCGGTGATGGCGCTGTTTGTGTACCTGTCGGAGAAAAAGAACATGGCCTGGCTGGAGAGCTTCTCTATCGCCGGCAGTATGCTCATCGGCATGGCGGCGGCCGTGCTCGTGCGGCTGTGAGGAGGGAACATCATGAACGAAACCGAACGCAAAGCATATCTCGAACAGTTCAACCGCCGGACGCACGTCCTCGGCCGCATCGTGAGCGCGATCACGCTCGTGCTGCTCGTCGGCGCGCCGTTTCTCATCGGCACGTTCCTCGGCGCCATGCCCGACATGGGCGCCGTCGCCAAGGGCTTTTTGTCCGTCGGCCTCGTGTGGACGGTCAGCAGCGTGGCGGAGTTTCTCATCTACACGCCCATGCTCGGCGCCGGCGGCGGCTACCTCGCCTTCATCACCGGCAACCTCATCAATATGAAGATCCCGTGTGCCGTCAACGCACGCGATATCGTCGGCACGAAGACCGGCACGGCCGAAAACGAGATCATCTCGACGCTCTCGATCGCAACATCCTCGCTCGTGACCATCGTCGTGCTCGCGCTCGGCGTGGCGCTGCTCGTGCCGCTGCAGCCCGTGCTGCAGAGCCCCGTGCTCCAGCCGGCGTTTGCCAACGTCGTCCCGGCGCTCTTCGGCGCGATGGCGTATCAGTACTTCCGCAAGAACGTGCAGGTCGCCGTCGCTCCGCTGGTCGTGATGAGCCTGCTGTTCATGCTCGTCCCGTCGCTGACGAGTTCCACGAGCTTTATGATCATTCCGAGCGGCGCATTGGCCATCGGCATTGCCTACAGTATGTACCGCAAGCAGAAAAAGGAGGCAGATGTCAAATGAAATTCCGTCCCGGTTATCTCGCGCTCGCGCCGCTGGCCCCGTTGGGGGCGGCCGTGGCGCACGCTGCGCTCACACCGCGCAAGACGTCCGCTTATCAGCCGCAGCCGGATCCCGACCGCGCCATGGCCTACGCCGAGAAGCTCTCGGCCATGATCCGGTGCGACACCACATCCTACGCCAACGTCCGCGAGCCGGAAAAGTTCGAGCGCTTCCACGCGCTGCTCGCCGGGCTCTTCCCGCTCGTGCATGAAAAGCTGGAGCGCACGGACATTGACGGCAACCTGCTCTATTACTGGCCGGGCCGCGCGCACGACCGTCCGATTGTGCTCATGAGCCATCAGGACGTCGTGCCCGCCGAGGGCACGTGGGAGCACGCGCCGTTTTCCGGCGACATTGCCGACGGCAAGGTCTGGGGCCGCGGTGCGTCGGACACCAAGTGCTCGGTCATGGCGTTTTTCCAGGCGGTCGAGGAGCTGCTCGCCGCCGGATACGAGCCGGCCAACGATGTCTATATCGCCTCGTCGTGCACGGAAGAGTGGGCGGGCGACGGCGCGCCGAAGCTCGTTGCCGAGCTCAAGCGCCGCGGCGTGCGGCCGTTTCTTGTCTGCGACGAGGGCGGCGGCATCATCACCGAGCCGATCGGCGGCATCCCCGGCAACTTTGCCATGGTCGGCGTGTTTGAAAAGGGCAAGGCGGACGTGAAATTCACCGCCCGCAGCACCGGCGGCCACGCCAGCGCCCCGACGGCGAACACCCCCATTGCCCGCCTGTCTGCGTTCGTGACGGATGTGGAAAAGCACGCGCCGTTCCGCAAGAAGTTCCTGCCCGAGGTCACGGCCATGTTCACGCGCCTGGCGCCGTATGCGCCGTTTGGCCTGCGGCTCGTAATGGGCAATCTCTGGCTGTTTGCCCCGCTGATGAAGGTCGTGCTGCCGCGCGTGTCGGCGCAGGCGGACGCGATGCTGCGCACGACGATCGCGTTCACGATGCAGTCCGGCTCGGATGCGTACAACGTTCTGCCGCAGGAGGCGACGCTGGGCGCGAATATGCGCTTCATCCCGCATCAGGGCGAGCAGGAGAGTCTGGCCATCATCCGCCGGCTCGCCGAGAAGCACGGCCTGGAGATGGAGGTCGTGCACACGAACGACTACTCCGAGCCCGTGGACATCCACGGCGAGGCGTTCCGTCAGGTGGAGCGGGTCATCGGCGAGACGTTCCCCGGCCTGCCTGTCAGCCCCTATGTCATGACCGGCGCGACGGACGCGCACTTCTATCAGGAGATCTGCGACAGCTGCGTGCGCTTCGCCCCCGTGATCTACGGCCCGGAGCAGATGAAGGGCATGCACGGCATCAACGAGAACATCGAATACAGCTGCCTGCCCGGCGCGGTCGATTTCTACAAGAATCTCATCCGCGCGCAGGAACAATAAAAAAACAACGGCGCGCCCCGGCTGAGGCCGGGGCGCGCTGCCGCAGAAAAGCGGAAACACGGCAAAGCGCCCGGACATTTCGTCCGGGCGCTTTGCTGTATGATGGTGCACGTTTTATTCAAACGAGATCATGTAGTAATACACCGGCTGGCCGCCGTTGACGACGTTCACGTCCGCCATCGGCAGGCGCTCGCCGAGCAGGTCGGCCGCGTGCTGGGCAGCGTCGCCCTGCACGTCCTCGCCGTAGTAGATGGAGACGATCTCGGGGTCGAGATCGTTGGCGGCGTCCGCGATCTTGGTCAGCACCTTGTCGAGGTCGGCGTTGCTGCCGAGCAGCGCACCGTCCATCAGCGCCAGATACTCGCCCTTGCGGATGTTGTGGCCGTCAAAGTCGGAGTCGCGCGCGGCGTAGGTGATCTGCGCGGTGTGCACGCTCTCGATCGCGGCGCTCATCTCCGCCTCAATGACGTCCTCGGCGCTCGCCGGGTCGAACGAGAGCATCGCGGTGATGCCCTGCGGCACGGTCTTGGTCGGGATGACGATGACCTTCTTGTCCGACAGCGGGATGCACTGCTGGGCGGCCATGATGATGTTCTTGTTGTTCGGCAGCACGAACACGACCTCCGCCGGGGTCTTGTTGACCTCGGTGAGGATGTCCTCCGTGGAGGGGTTCATGGTCTGGCCGCCGGTGACGACGCGGTCCACACCCAGCTCGCGGAAGAGATTCGCCATGCCCTCGCCGGCAGACACGGCCACGACGCCGAACTGCTTTTCGGGCTTGGCCACTTCGGGCTCGGCCTCCGCCTTAGCGGCAGCTTCGGCCTCGGTCTCCTTGCCGGAGAGCGCAGTGTGCTGGTTGCGCATGTTTTCGATCTTCACGGTCTGGAGCGGGCCGTAGGTCAGCGCCTCGGTCAGCACCTCGCCGGGCACGTTCGTGTGCACGTGCACCTTGATGATCTCGTCGTCGTCGACCACGACGACGCAGTCGCCGAGATTCTTCAGGAACGAGCGCAGGAGCTCCGGGCTCTTGCTGTTCTCGCGCGCGACGATAAACTCCGTGCAGTAGCCGAACGTGATCTCGCCGGTGTCGAACTCGGAGAAGTCCGCGCCCTCTTTCGGCGCCTGCGCGGCAGCCGGAGCGGCGGAGGCCACGGGGGCGGCGGTGCGGCCCTGCAGATAGCCGAGCATGGCGTCCATGACGAGCACGAAGCCCTCGCCGCCGGCATCGACCACGCCTGCGCGGCGCAGCACGGGGTTGATGTTCTGCGTGTCGGCCAGCGCCTCGCGCGCGGCGGCGAGCAGCGCATCGAGCATGCCCTCAAAGTCCGTGCTGTCCTTGGCGAAGGCCACGGCGGCCTGCGCGCCCAGACGGCTGACGGTGAGGATCGTGCCCTCGGCCGGCTTCATGACGGCCTTGTAGGCGGCGTCCACGCCGGCGGAGACGGCGGCGGCAAATTCCGCCGCGCTCGCAGTCTCGCGGCCCTTGAGGGACTTGGCAATCCCGCGGAACAGCAGCGACAAAATGACGCCGGAGTTGCCGCGCGCACCGCGCAGCAGCGCGCTCGCGGCGCAGTCGGCCACGGCGCCGACGGTGTCGGTCTGCTTGCGGCCGAGCTCGATGGCGGCCGAGTTCATCGTCAGGCTCATGTTCGTGCCGGTATCGCCGTCCGGAACAGGGAAGACGTTGAGCTCGTTGATCTTCTGTTTGTTTTCTTCCAGTGCCGCGTTTGCGCACAGGAGCATTTCCCGAAGCGCTGCGGCATCAATGATTTCTCTCAAATCTGTACACCTCCGACAGGGGGAATGAAAATGGCCCGGAAGCGCGGCTCCCGGGTGGGAAGCAGTGCGAAATGTCCCCGCTTAATCGAGGAACATGGTGTCCACGTACACGTCCACGCGCGCCACGGGGACGCCAGTTGCCTGGTTGACCTTGTAGCTGACCTCGTTGATGATGCTGTGGGCAAGCGCGGAAATGTTCACGCCGTGATCGACCGCGATGTGCAGCTCGAGCGAGATGCTGCCGTCATCGGCGAACGTGGCGTTGACGCCCTTGGACATGGATTCGCGGCGCAGGAGCTGGAACGGTCCGCTGTCTTTGCTGCGGCCGACCATACCCTTCACGCCGAAGCAACTGGTCGCGGCGTCGCCTGCAAGGTTGGTGAATACTTCATTGGTGATGCTGATGGTGCCATTCGATTGTTCGATTTTGACCATGTAGACAGCCCCTTTCTTAACAGCAGTGATATATTATATAACAATAGGTGAGAAATCACAAGCGAAAAATTAGCGAAAAAACTGGACATTTTCCGTGAAAACGCCGGTTTTCACCCGGAAACTTGCACGTTTTCAATAGTTGCGTTTCGAAAATTGAAACAAGAATCAAAAAAACTATTATTTACGTTTTTTTGAAACTGTGTTATCCTATTGACGTGAATGGGCGGATAGGTGCCCATTGCACGAATATAGGATAACATATAAGAGAAATAGGAGATGAAGTTTATGGCAAGAAAGCTCGTTACCATGGACGGCAACAACGCTGCCGCCCACGTGTCCTATGCGTTCACGGAAGTGGCTGCCATTTACCCGATCACCCCGTCGAGCCCGATGGCCGACCTGGTCGATCAGTGGGCCGCTGCCGGCCGCAAGAACATCTTCGGCACGAAGGTCCGTGTGCAGGAAATGCAGGCAGAGTCCGGCGCAGCCGGCGCTGTCCACGGTTCGCTGAATGCCGGCGCCCTGACCACGACGTACACCGCCTCTCAGGGCCTGCTGCTCATGATCCCGAATATGTACAAGATGGCCGGCGAACTGCTCCCGGCCGTGTTCCATGTGACGGCGCGCGCGCTCGCGTCGCACACGCTGTCCATCTTCGGTGATCAGTCCGACGTTATGGCCTGCCGCCAGACCGGTTTTGCCATGCTCGCCGAGGGCAATGTGCAGGAAGTTATGGATCTGTCCCCCGTGGCGCATCTGGCCGCCATCAAGGGCCGCGTCCCGTTCCTGAACTTCTTTGACGGCTTCCGTACCTCGCATGAGATCCAGAAGATCGCCGTCTGGGATTATGACGATCTGGCCGAGATGGTGGACATGGATGCGGTCAATGCCTTCCGTCAGCGCGGCCTGAACCCGCAGCATCCGCAGATGCGCGGCAGCCACGAAAACGGCGATATCTTCTTCCAGAACCGTGAGGCGTCCAATAAATATTATGACGCCGTGCCGGATCTGGTCGAGGAGTACATGGGCAAGATCAATGCCAAGATCGGCACCAACTACCAGCTGTTCAACTACTATGGCGCCCCGGATGCTGACCGTGTCATCATCTCCATGGGCTCCATCTGCGACGTGGCCGAGGAAGTCATCGACTACCTCAACGCGCACGGCGAGAAGGTCGGCCTCGTGAAGGTCCGCCTGTACCGTCCGTTCCGCGCCGACAAGCTCATCGCGGCCATCCCGGCGACCTGCAAGAAGATCGCTGTGCTCGACCGCACGAAAGAGCCCGGTGCTCAGGGCGAGCCCCTGTACCTCGACGTCGTCACCGCGCTGGCCAATGCCGGCCGCAACGACATCGTCGTCACCGGCGGCCGCTACGGTCTCGGCTCCAAGGACACCCCGCCGTCCTCCGTGTTCGCGGTCTATGAAGAGCTCAAGCGCGACACGCCGAAGCGTCAGTTCACCATCGGCATCGTCGATGACGTGACCAACCTCTCCCTGCCGGAGACGGACGCGCCCGACACTTCCCCCGAGGGCACCATCGCCTGCAAGTTCTGGGGTCTCGGCGGCGACGGCACCGTCGGCGCGAACAAGAACTCCATCAAGATCATCGGCGATCACACCGATAAATATGTTCAGGCATACTTCCAGTACGACTCCAAGAAGACCGGCGGCGTGACCATCAGCCACCTGCGCTTCGGCGATCACGAGATCAAGAGCCCGTACTACATCAACAAGGCCGACTTCGTGGCCTGCCACAACCCGTCCTACATCACCAAGGGCTTCAAGATGGTCCAGGATGTCAAGCCGGGCGGCGTGTTCATGATCAACTGCGAGTGGACGCCTGAGGAGCTCAGCCACCATCTGGACGCCTCTGCCAAGCGCTACATCGCCAAGAATAACATCCAGCTCTACACGATCAATGCCATTGACCTGGCCATCAAGATCGGCATGGGCAAGCGCAACAACACCATCCTGCAGTCCGCATTCTTCTCCCTGGCGAAGATTATGCCGGAAGAGGACGCCATCCGCTACATGAAGGAGAAGGCCAAGGCTTCCTACATGAAGAAGGGCGAGGACGTCGTCGAGATGAACTACAAGGCCATCGACCTCGGCGCGACCGCGTATGTGAAGATCGACGTTCCGGCCGACTGGGCCAACGCCGTCGATGAAGCGCCTGCCAAGGAACTGACCGGCCGTCCGGCCACCGTCAAGATGGTGCGCGACATTCTCACCCCGGTCGACAAGATGGACGGCGACAGCCTGCCGGTCTCCGCGTTCGTCGATCACGCCGACGGTACGTTCGAGCTCGGCGCCTCCGCGTATGAGAAGCGCGGCGTGGCCGTCTCCGTGCCCGAGTGGGACAGCACCAAGTGCATCCAGTGCAACCAGTGCGCTTACGTCTGCCCGCATGCGACCATCCGCCCGTTCGCGCTCACGGCCGACGAGCTGGCCGCCGCGCCTGCGCAGACCAAGGCGGTCGACTTCAAGGTCGGCGCCGGCAAGGGCGTTTACAAGTTCTCCATGGCCATCTCCCCGCTCGACTGCATGGGCTGCGGCGTCTGCGTTGGCCAGTGCCCGGTCGGCGCGCTGACCATGGTCGGCCAGGAGGGCGAACTTCCCGAGCAGGACGTCTTCAACTACTGCGTCTCCAAGGTCTCCGACAAGGAAGACATGAAGGATCTCACCGTCAAGGGCAGCCAGTTCAAGCAGCCCATGCTGGAGTTCTCCGGCTCCTGCGCCGGCTGCGCCGAGACCAGCTATGCCCGTCTCGTCACTCAGCTCTTCGGCGACCGTATGTACATCTCCAACGCCACCGGCTGCTCGTCCATCTGGGGCGGCCCCGGCGCTACCTCCCCGTACTGCACGGATAAGAACGGCCACGGCCCCGCTTGGTGCAACTCCCTCTTCGAGGACAACGCCGAGCACGGCTTTGGTATGTATGTCGGCCAGGAGAAGATCCGCGAGGATCTGATCGCCAAGACCGAGCAGCTCATCGCCATCGAGTGGGCACAGCCCGCGCTGAAGGAAGCCGCTCAGAAGTGGCTCGACACCAAGAATGACGGCAAGGCCAACGCTGCCGCCACGAAGGACTATGTCGCCGCTCTGATGGCGAACATCGCCACCGTGGACGAGCTGGCCGCTGTTCCTCAGTTCGCCGAGCACGCCGCCGAGCTCAAGGCCAAGGGCGAGAAGTTCTGCGACTGCGACGCCTGCAAGCTGGTTTCTGAGATCCTCGACAAGAAGGATTACCTCGCCAAGAAGTCCGTGTGGATCTTCGGCGGCGACGGCTGGGCTTACGATATCGGCTACGGCGGTCTCGACCACGTCATCGCTCAGAACAAGGATGTCAACATCTTTGTCTTCGATACCGAGGTCTACTCCAACACCGGCGGTCAGGCTTCCAAGGCTTCCAACATCGGTCAGGTCGCTCAGTTCGCGGCTGCCGGTAAGGAGACCAAGAAGAAGAGCCTTGCCGAGATCGCCATGTCCTATGGCTACATCTACGTCGCGCAGGTCGCAATGGGCGCCAACCAGGCTCAGACCCTCAAGGCCATTGCCGAGGCCGAGGCCTATCATGGCCCGTCCCTCATCATCGGCTATGCTCCGTGCGAAATGCACTCCATCAAGGGCGGCATGATGCACTGCCAGGAAGAGATGAAGAAGGCTGTCGACTGCGGCTACTGGAACATGTTCCGCTTCGACCCGTCCAAGGAGACCGGCAAGTTCACCCTCGACTCCAAGCAGCCGAAGGGCGGCTATCAGGAGTTCCTGATGAACGAGGCCCGCTACAGCCGTCTGACCCGCGAGTTCCCGGAGCGTGCAACCGTTCTGTTTGCAAAGAACGAGGAGAACGCCAAGGAGCGCTACGAGCACCTGCTCAAGCTGGTCGATATGTACGACAAATAATTATCTCCTATGCAAAAGGGGCGGTACCTTCGGGTACCGCCTCCTTTTGTGTCAGGCAGATTTGCTTTTCATGAAACAGACCGTATAAAAGCCCGGCGCGTTTGAACGCGCCGGGCTGCTTGCTTAATTGCGGTTGAAGATCTTGAAGATCTCGTCGATATCGTCGATATCCTCCTGCGCCTGAGTTCTGCTGGCGCTGGCCTTTTCCTGTGCGGCGGAGAAGGCGCCGATGGGTTTGGCGGGCGACTGACGCTTCTCTGCGAAGCCGGTGGCGATGACCGTCACGCGCATTTCATCCTGAAGCTCGTCGTCGAACGCGGCGCCGAAGATAATATTCGCGTCGGGGTTGGCAGCTTCCATAACAATATTGGCGGCAGTCTCGACATCGTCGAGGCCGAGGTCGTGCGAACCAGCAATGTTGATGAGAACGCCGGTCGCGCCGTTGATGGACGTCTCAAGCAGCGGGCTGGAGACGGCGGCCTGCGCAGCCTGCTCGGCCTTGTCGCGGCCGGTGGCGGAACCGACGCCCATATGGGCCTGCCCTGCGTTGCGCATGATGGCGGAAACGTCGGCAAAGTCGAGGTTGATGATGACATTCTCGCTGTAGCCGACGAGCTCGGAGATGGAGCTGACGGCCTGCTTCAGAACATCATCCGCAATGCCGAATGCGTTGGCGAAGGTGATCTTCTGGTCGGTGACGAATTTCAGGCGGTCGTTCGGGATAATGATCATGGAATCGACCTTATCGGTGAGGTTGGCAATGCCGGCCTCAGCCTGCTTCATGCGGTTCGCGCCCTCGAAGCGGAAGGGCTTCGTCACGACGGCGACGGTCAGAATGCCTGCGTCATGCGCGACCTGCGCGATAATGGGTGCAGCGCCGGTGCCGGTGCCGCCGCCCATACCGGCGGTGATGAAGACCATGTCGGTGCCCTCGAGCACCTGAGAAATGAGCGCCTTGGATTCCTCGGCAGATTTCTGGCCAATATCCGGCTTGGAGCCTGCGCCCATGCCGCCGGTCAGCTTTTCGCCGATCTGCACCTTATTCTTGCACTTGGACTTTTCAAGGTCCTGCTTATCCGTGTTGACCGCAACAAACTCGACGCCCTTGACGTCGGACGCGATCATGCGGTTGATAACGTTATTGCCGGCTCCGCCGACGCCAATGACTTTGATCTTGACTACCTTATCTGCTGTATCTGCCATTTGTCTTCCTCCTGTATATCTCACAGCCCACAACTGCATCGTTTTAGATTATGTCGACTTTATTCTATCTCGAAAAAGGGTGTGCGTCAATAGAAAATGCGGAAAAATTCAGCAAAAAATGCGGATTTTATGGTTTGCGTCCCCTCGGCTCACGCTGCGGGCTGGAAGGTGGCCCTTTTCTGCGCGGCCTGGGTCAGATCGATGGTCCCGGCCTGAAATTCGCTGAGCTGGTCGAGAATGGAGCACAGATAGCGGATCTTATAGGCCAACTCATCGGTCCCGCCGAGCTTGATCTCGTAGCGTTCGTCGTACCAGATGCTCATGTCGTATTCCTTTTCCACATCGATCACGCGGATATGCTCCAGAAGGCCGGTGCCGTCAAGCTCCTTCATGACGTCCAGCGCGGCGGCCAGCGCTGTGGGCGTTGGGGAAGAGACGGCTTCCCCCTCCGTAGGCGTGGAAATGAGCAGGCCGTTGATGTGCGGGTTTTCATTGAATGCGGCAGGCTCAATGCGCTCAAGCGCCTTGCCGCTTGGGCCGACGAGCCAGCAGGCGTTCGTGTCGGTCATGACGGCAAAGGAAACGACGCTCTCGCGGACCTGAATGATAATGCCGTCCGGCAGGCTGCGGGCAATGGAAACATCCTCGACATACGGCAGTGCGGCCTTGATGTTGCCGACAGCCAGCGCTTTATTGACCGTCAGGAGATTATCGCCCTGCTGGATCTGCGAGGCCTCGATGATCTGGTCGGCGGAATAGACGGTGTTGCCCTGGATCTCAATGGTGTTGACCTTGAAGAAGATCGCGACGCCGAAGACGATCGCAGCAACGACAGCGAGCATGATGATGAGCTTGCCGAGCGCACTGCTGCGCACCTGACGTGCCTTGCCTGCGGCTCGTGCTTCCCTATTCGCTTTGCTTTGCTTCGTGCGCATGATGCATTCTCCTTCGGAGGCTCAGAATATACAAAGTATATCACATCTTTTTGGGGATTTCCACTGTTTTCAGGCGAGCGCCGACGCTTTGCAGCGCAGCCTCAAGAGTATCATATCCCCGTTCGATGTGTTTTACTCCAAAAATGGTACTTTCGCCCTCGGCCTGCATGGCTGCGAGCACGAGCGCCGCGCCGCCGCGCAGATCCTCCGCGAAAAGCTGCGCCGCATACAGCTGCGGCGCACCGCGCAGATGGACAGTGTTTTCGTCCTGACGCAGCTGCGCACCGAGCTTTTTAAGCTCTCTGGCATAGCCGAAGCGGTTTTCGAAAATCGTCTCGGTAAAGTCTGTCTGTCCCTCTGCCCGCAGCTGAGAGGCAAGCAGCACCGGCATCGCGTCGGTCGGAAAGCCGGGATACGGCTTTGAGATGACCGGGCGGCAGGCTATCAGCGGTCCGTCGCGGGAAATTTGAATGGTATCATGTGTGCAGGAAAACCGGCAGCCGCTTTCTGTGAGCGAATTTAAAATCGGCTCAGCAAGACGCGGGGCCGTCCTGCGCAGCGTCAGCGTGCCGCCGCAGGCGGCGCAGGCGCACAGGAACGTCGCGGTTTCAATGCGGTCCGGCAGGATGGTATAGGTCGCGCCGGTGAGCGGTTGACCGCCCTTGACGGTTACACGTCCCGTACCTGCGCCCGCGATTTTTGCACCGCAGGCGATCAAAAAACCGGCCAGATCGACGATCTCCGGCTCACAGGCGGCGTTCTCGATCACGGTGACGCCCTCTGCCCCAACGGCGGCCAGCATGGCGTTTTCCGTTGCGCCGACGCTGGGGCCGGGCAATGTGATCTTCGCGCCGGTCAGTCTTCGTGCGCGGCAGTGAATGGTATCGTCCGTCTCTGTGACCTCCGCGCCGAGTGCGCGGAAGGCAAGCAGATGATAGTCCACCGGCCTTGCGCCGATGGGACAGCCGCCCGGCAGGCTCAGCGACGCTTCGCCCTGTCTTGCAAGCAGCGCACCGAGAAACAGGCTGGACGCACGCATAGATGCGGCCAGCTCCGGCGGGATGGAATGACCGGCGCAGCTGCGCGGGTCTATGTAGACGCTCGCCCCGCGCCGTTCGGAGGCGCAGCCAAGGCTGTGCAGGATGGCACGTGTGTGCGTCACGTCGAGAATATCCGGACAGTTATGCAGGACGCATGGCGTTCTGCACAGGAGCGTCGCGGCCAGAATGGGCAGGACGCTGTTTTTCGCACCGTGGATCGTCACCTCCCCGGAAAGCGGAGGCGATTTGGAAACAAGCAGCGCTGGCATGGGCATTCCTCCAAAACACAGGAATTTTCCCCATCCTATGCGCTGCGTGCGATGTGCGTGTCAGTGCTTTGCAAGGTCGAGCGCCGTCTGATAGATGCGCTCGGCAGCATCGACCACGGCCATATCCCGTGCGCTGGCACGCATGACGCGCATCCGTCCGGCGTCTGAAAGGATCGACTTTGCGGTTTCATAGAGGCTTTTTCCGTCGCAGTCTGCCTCGCGGACGACTGCGGCCGCGCCGGAGCGTTCGAGCACCCGGGCGTTTTTTTCCTGATGGTTGCCGGTCACGTTTGGGCTCGGCACCATGATGCAGGGTGTTCCGCTGGCGCAGACCTCGGCGATGGTCGCCGCGCCTGCGCGGCAGATGATGAGATCCGCCGCTGCCAGCACCTGCGGCATATCATAGATATACTCGCGCATTTCAATGCGCGGTTGCGCGGCGAGGTCGACGCCTTGTTCCCTGACATAGTCCGGCATCCAGCGCCAGCCGAACGAGCCGGTCGCGTGGATGTGATGGAAGGGCGTGTTATCCTCGCATTCGCATTTCATAAACTGTGCAATTTTTTTGTTCATTTCCCGCGCGCCGAGACTGCCCCAGCAGGAGACGACGAGC
>OMGY01002530.1_pt1 | contig 13584 bp, 13 predicted proteins | sample 1674461 | NCBI WGS metagenome assembly OMGY01 (sample SAMN05578579, study PRJEB25193) | human gut metagenome | biome: Human Microbiome; feature: human-associated habitat; material: feces | host: Homo sapiens | place: USA:Birmingham
TCCGGAGCTTCGAGAGTAAACCTACCATCCATATCACTAGTAGTTCCGGTGTCTTCACCTTTGATAATGACGGAAGCACCAATGATTGTCTCTCCCTGTTCGTCGTTAATCACTCCTTTGATTGTCTTTCCAGCATCCCCGTCGGTAGTAGTATCGCTGTTTGTCGTAACTTCTTTATTATTTTCCGGGGCTTCCTGTGCTTCTGTCTTCTGTTCTTCAAGAGGAGGAGCCACCTGCGCGAATAATCCGAAAGGCAGAAACAGCATTAAAAGAATGCATAATAGCCATTTGTTTTTCATTATTACTTCCATTATTGTTCTAAAATTAGAATAGTTATTAGGATAGATTACCATCAATATTGGGCAATTTATGTGCCAAAAGCATAACAAAAGACTGATACAACGAGACTTTCCAAGTTTAATCAAAGAGATTATATCACTCATTTTCAAATACATAAGCAATTTACAATAAAGAAAAAAAGCATTAATAACCAGATTAAGTTTCAAGTACGATCCTGTGCAAAAATTCCACAGAAATGTGGACATATTCCACAAGATAATAAGTTAAGAATAATCCGTATTTAAAAGTTTCTTTCCATCCTTCTGATTGTTTCCACATATCAGAAGTCAGAATAAACGTTCCAAAACTCCAGTTTAAACGATTATTAACTAATTTCTCCCCCGTCTCCGAGAACAGAATCATCAGAAATATCTATCTTTGCCCCAATTTCAAGCAAGAAAGCAAAAGTGCTATTTTTGTGTCGAATTTAAAACGTTTAAGAGAAAACAATGGAAGAAATCGTATTTCATCACACATTACCTATCCAATTGCGATTCAATGATGTAGACAAATTTGGTCACGTCAACAACACAGTTTACTTCTCCTTTTACGACTTAGGAAAGACTGAATACTTCGCTTCAGTATGCCCCGGAGTAGATTGGGAAAAGATCGGGATTGTCGTTGTTCATATTGAAGCGAATTTCGTTAAGCAAATTTTCGCATCCGACCACATCGCTGTACAAACCGCCGTCTCTAAGATAGGTACCAAAAGCTTTCATCTGGTTCAACAAGTCATTGACACGAAAACCAATGAAGTGAAATGCGTTTGCAAATCCATCATGGTTACTTTCGATCTTGAAAGACATGAGTCCATGCCACTGACCAAAGAATGGATAGAAGCGATCTGCAAGTATGAAGGACGGGATTTGCAAAAAGCATAGATTGATTCCCCCCCCACCGATGAAGACACCCTCCGGCACCAATGAAAGCATCGAGCGGTACCGGGGAACAAATCTCCCACGAATAAGAAACAAAACAAGCAAAACCAATTCCTTAGAAAAAGTTTTATCCTGATTCATGTCCGCTATATAACAGAAATTGCCTATTTTTGTACCTTAATTAATAAGGCATAAAATATCTAGTACAGAAAATGATAGCTGACAAAAGTATAAATTTAGATACCCTTTATAAAGTATTGTTTGATAATGAGAAGCTGGAACTCTCTGAAGAATGTATTCGAAAAGTAGAGGAAAGCTTCGATTTTCTGCAATCCTTTTCCAGCGATAAGATTATTTATGGTATCAATACGGGGTTCGGCCCAATGGCACAATACCGGATAGAAGATCAGTCACTGATCGAGCTTCAGTACAATATCATTCGAAGCCATTCCACCGGTGCCGGCAAACCACTTCCCGAACTTTATGTAAAAGCAGCTATGATTGCCCGCCTGTACACTTTTCTACAGGGGAAATCAGGAGTACACATGGAGCTGGTATCTCTTCTCTGTGAATTTATCAACCGTGGAATTTATCCGTTCATACCCGAACATGGAAGTGTAGGTGCCAGCGGCGATCTCGTGCAACTGGCTCATATTGCCCTGACACTAATAGGAGAAGGGGAAGTTTTTTATCAGGGGAAATTGCGTGATGCCGCTACTGTGCTTGAGGAAAACGGTCTGCAACCTTTTTCAATGCGCATCCGCGAAGGATTATCCGTCACAAACGGTACTTCTGTGATGACAGGAATCGGTATCGTCAATCTTATTTATGCCAAAAAGCTGCTCCGTTGGTCGGTAGCCGCTTCTGTCATGATGAATGAGATTGCCGCCTCTTATGATGATTTTATGGCACAGTCATTAAACGAGGCCAAGCATCACAAAGGTCAACAAGAGATAGCCTCTATGATGAGAGAATGGGTAGCGGGCAGCAAATGCGTACTTCAAAGAGAGAATGAGCTATACAACCAAGTGCACAAAGAAAAAATCTTCGAGCACAAAGTACAGCCCTATTATTCCTTGCGATGTGTTCCGCAAATACTCGGTCCTATTTACGATGAACTGGAGAATGCGGAAGAAGTATTAATAAACGAAATAAATTCCGCCTGTGACAATCCGATTGTCGATCCGGATACACAAAATATTTATCATGGCGGCAACTTCCACGGAGATTACATTTCTTTCGAAATGGACAAGTTGAAAATTGCCGTGACCAAGCTGACTATGCTTTGCGAAAGACAGATTAACTATCTGTTCCACGACCGTATCAATGGCATCCTGCCTCCGTTTGTAAATTTGGGAGTGCTTGGATTGAACTACGGTTTGCAGGCTTCGCAATTCACAGCAACGTCCACTACAGCCGAATGTCAGACATTATCAAATCCGATGTATGTGCACAGTATTCCTAACAACAACGATAATCAGGATATTGTCAGCATGGGAACCAACTCGGCTCTATTAGCAAAAACAGTCATTGAGAATTCTTATCAGGTGATGGCTATCCAGTTTATGGGAATGGCACAAGCTATCGACTACCTGAAAATACAGGATCGCCTAAGTTCCAAAAGCAGGCAGGTTTATGAAGAAATACGCAGTTTCTTCCCTGTATTTACCAATGACACACCTAAATATAAAGAGATAGAAAGAATGATGAACTATCTCAAAAAAGAAAATAAATAAAATGAAATACGCATTAGTAACCGGAGGAAGTCGAGGTATCGGCCGTGCTGTCAGTTGCAAACTGGCGGAAATGGGCTACTTTATACTGATTAATTATCAGAGTAACGACGCAGAAGCAGAAAAAACGTTGCAGTTAGTGCAGGAAAAAGGAAGTAACGGAGAAATCATGAAGTTCGATGTGACAGACCCTGCCGCTATTGCCCTTGCCTTGAACAACTGGGCGTCACAACATCCTGACGAATACATCGAAGTACTGATCAACAATGCGGGCATCCGTAAAGACAACCTGATGCTCTGGATGACAGGAGAAGAATGGAGCAAAGTGCTCGATATCAGCCTGAACGGATTCTTCAACGTGACACAGCCTTTATTGAAGAATATGCTGGTCAAACGTTATGGACGTATCGTAAATATCGTGTCATTGTCGGGCATTCAGGGAATGCCCGGCCAAGCCAATTACTCCGCAGCCAAAGCGGGTGTCATCGGTGCGGCCAAAGCGCTGGCCGCAGAGCTTGCAAGCCGTTCGATTACGGTCAATGTCATTGCCCCCGGGCTTATCGACACCGCCATGGCTTCGGCGGAAGACCGCGAACGCATTCTCCCCTATATTCCGATGCGGCGTCTCGGCAGTCCTGATGAAGTGGCTGCCGTCGCAGCATTTCTGCTTTCCGACGACGCGGCCTACGTTACCCGCGCCGTTATCCCTGTTTCTGGAGGTCTGATCGGATGAAGCTTCCTCAGACAGCGCGCCGCGTCGTTATTACCGGCATGAGTGCCATCTCTCCGCTGGGTTCGAGCTGGGCGGATGTGCGCAGCGCACTGCTTCACAACCGCAGCGGTATTCAGCATATGACCGAGTGGGAAGACCTGCAGGGACTGAACACCCGAGTCGGTGCGCCGGCCGCTCCCTTTGAACTCGACCCCGAATTCTTCACCCGCAAGCGCACGCGCTCAATGGGACGTGTGGCTCAGATGGCCGTCAAAACCGCCCGAGATGCGCTTCGGGATGCAAATCTGCTCGATTCTCCGGAAGTCTCTTCTCCGCTCTGCGGCGTCTCTTTCGGTTCGTCAGCCGGACAGCCGAGAGCCGTCGCAGAACTCGCGCACATGATTCTCACCAAGAGCTGCCGCGGCATCACCGCAACGACCTATGTGCGCATGATGTCGCACACGGCAGCGGTCAACATCGGCGTGTTCTTCAAGATCAAGGGCCGCATCATCACAACGAGTTCTGCCTGCACCTCGTCCTCGCAGGCCATCGGCTATGCCTACGAAACGATTCTCGCCGGCCGTGCCAAAGCCATGATCGCAGGCGGCAGCGAAGAGCTTGACGCTTCCGACGCAGCCATTTTCGATACGCTTTTTGCCACGAGCACTAACTACAACGACCATCCGGAGCTGTCTCCGCGTCCCTTCGACGCCCGACGCGACGGTTTGGTGATCGGCGAAGGCGGCTGCACCCTGATTCTCGAGGAGCTTGACTTCGCCAAGGCACGCGGCGCCAAGATTTATGCCGAGGTGCTGGGTTTCGGCACCAACTCCGACGGCACGCACATCACCAGTCCCCAATCCGAACAAATGGCGCAGGCGATGCGTCTGGCGCTTGCTGATGCGGGACTCAACGCAGCGGACATCGGCTACATCAATGCTCACGGCACGGCCACCGATCGCGGCGGCAGTGCCGAATCGCAAGCCATGGCCGCCGTTTTCGGCAATAAAACCCCCGTATCAACCCTCAAGAGCTACATGGGACACACGCTCGGCGCCTGCGGGTCACTTGAAGCCTGGATGTCGATCATGATGATGAATGAGGGATGGTTCGCGCCGACCATCAATCTGGAAAATGTGGCTGAAGACTGCAGTGATCTCGCTTATATCCGTAATCAACCGTTGGAATTGAACACCAACTACATCATGAGCAACAACTTTGCCTTTGGCGGCATCAACACGTCGCTCATCTTCGGTCGCTACAAGGAGTAGTCCGATGCCTGTCAAACGCAAACCGGATCAATCCATCATCGAAGCGCTCAACAAGGCACAGCACATCGCCTTCGGGCCGGTACTCTTTCAGGCCGTTCGTTCGGCGCTTGCCACAGGACTTCTGTCGCACATTTCCGAAGCGGAAGACACCGAAACGGAAGCTGCCCGCGCCTGCAGCCTGACGCCCTATGCTGTCGGCGTACTGGTCGACGTATTGACCGCAGGCGACGTCGTCACTAAATCCGAAGACGGGACGCTTGCGCTCACCAAAACCGGTCAGTGCTTGCTTTTTGACGAAATGACCCGCGTGAACTTCAATTTCACAGCCGATGTCTGCTACCGCGGCATGGATCACCTGACCGAGGCTCTTACCGAAGGGAAACCCGCGGGGCTCAAAGAACTCGGCGACTGGGACACCATTTATCCGGCAATTTCTCAGCTACCGCACCCGGCTCGCGAAAGTTGGTTCGCGTTCGATCATTACTATTCCGACCGGTACTTTGCGATGCTCGCCGAAGAACTGCGCGACCGACTATCTCCACAAACTCTATTTGACGTGGGCGGCAACACCGGAAAGTTTGCGGCCGCCTGTCTCAAGGCTATGCCGCAGACGCGCGTCACACTGATTGATTTGCCGCAGCAGTGCGCCACAGCGTGCTCCAATTCGATTCTGGCTCCCTTTGCCGACCGATTCTCCGCGGCTGAAGTCGACTAGCTCAAGCCCGATTGCGTCCCTGTCGTTGAACACAAAGCCGACGTGATTTGGATGAGCCAGTTTCTCGACTGCTTCTCGCCCGAAGAAGCCGTTAGCATCCTGCAGCGGTGCAAGCCCCTTTTGTCTGAACACGGTCACTTTGCCGTTCTTGAATGTCTAGTTGACGGTCAGAAGTTCCCGGCAGCCGGTTTTTCGCTTGCTGCCGTGTCGCTTTACTTCACGACGATGGCCAACGGCAACTCGCGCTTTTACCGCCGCAATGACTTGCTCTCGGTATTCAAGAACGCGGGACTTGATGTCGAATATTGTCGCGATAACGTGGGCGTCAGCCACACGCTCTACATTCTCAAACCGACGGCCGCTAAATGACTGCGATTCGACTCCATGTGTCCGACGTCTCCGTCGTAAGCTCCCGGTGCGACAATCCGGCACTTTGGCAAGCCTGGGCGCAAACTTCCGCACCGGCTCCCCTTGCCGAAACAACGCCGAGCTACGCCGCGATTCCCGCCGGCGTACGCCGTCGTCTGTCGCCTCTGGGCCGCTGTGCGCTCTCGGCTCTGGCTTTTTTGAAGCCCCAAGCCGACGAACCGACCGTCTGGGCCTCAAGCTGGGGAGACATTTCCCGCACATTCAAACTCACACAAACGCTTTCGCAGCACGAAGACATGAGCCCGGCCGACTTTGCCCTGAGCGTACACAACGCCGTGGGCGCCCAAGCGGCGATTTGGCTCAAAAATCACGCCTCGACTTCGGCCGTGGCCGCCGGTCCTGTCACGGCCTCGTGTGCACTGCTCGAAGCATTTTTGAAACTGCAATCAAGCCCTTCTGTTCTCGTCGTGCGTTATGAAGAATCCATGCCCGAACTCTGGCGTAATAATGACAGCGACAGCGCTCCGTTGCCCTGCGCTTGGGCGCTTCGCCTGACTTCGGCACCGAACGCTCAAACGATCAAGCTGGAAACCGTTGATGCGGCAAACGTGGAAAAAAGCGCCTGCCATATCCTCGACGAAATCCGCTTTCTCATAAACGGCACGGTTGCTTACGCCGAGTCTGACGGGGTAAGAGCCTGGCACTGGGGGCGCCTGTGACCGCATTTCTGAGCAAACTGTGGCGAGTACCCGCAACCGGCTTTTGTTTCCTGGCCTTTTTTACGGGCGGCATTCTCTTTCGGCTATTAGTCTTCCCGTCCCTGAACATTTTCATTTCGGATCAACGCCAACGAGAGTTGCGCGCGCGAAAAGTCGTGCAAGTCAGTTTCTCGGGTTTCGTTCGCATGATGCACTTTTTGCAGGTCCTCAAGCTTGAAGTCGACCCGCAACTCAAAAAGAGACTTGCCACGGAAAGCCTTTTTATCTGTGCCTCCCACCCGACGCTCATTGACGTCGTCATTCTGCACAGCCTCATCGGAAACGCCAACTGCATTGTCAAAGCTGCTTTACGCACATCATTTGCCTTGAGCTCTCCGGTCAAGGCGGCAGGTTACATTGCCAACGATTCAGGCCCCGAGCTGATCGAAGCATGCGCTGCGTGTCTTCGGCAAGGCGATACGCTGGTGGTCTTTCCGGAGGGCACCCGTTCTGTTCCGGGCAAAGACCCCCGACTGCATCACGGTGCCGCAGCCATCGCATTGGCCAGCGAGCGCAACATCACACCGGTTTGCATCACTTGTACGCCACCTGCGCTAATGAAGGGCATTGCGTGGTATCAGGTTCCTGAGCGTAAAATGAACATTTCCGTCCGCGCTGCCGCTGATATCCAAATCGAGCCCTTTATGGAAGTTGAGAAAGAGCTCGGTCGTCCCGTTGCGGTGCGGCGTCTCACGCAAGAGCTCAAAAACCGGCTCTTTGTCCACGCCCAATAAAACGACACGCCAATAAATTAGAAATGACAAAAGAAGAACTGCAGCTCGAACTCAAGGCGCTGATCGTCTCCGCACTCGGCCTTGAGGACATCAAGCCCGAAGACATCGAAACCGACGCTCCTCTGTTTGTGGACGGTCTCGGTCTGGACTCGATCGACGCGCTCGAACTCGGTCTTGCCATCAAAAAGAAGTACGGCATCACCATGTCGGCCGAAAATGAAGAAAACAAAAAGCACTTCGCCAGCGTCGCTGCCCTTGCCGACTTCATCGCCGCTCACAAAGCCGCCGCCTAACCTCTTATGACCATTGATACCGCCATGGTGACCGAACAACAAATTTTTGATGAACTCAAACGCGTTCTTGTGGAAACCTTTGAAATCGATCCGGCTGCCGTCGTCCCTGAAGCCAAACTATACGACGACCTGGATCTCGACTCGATTGACGCAGTGGATCTTCTCGTAAAGTTGCGCCCCTTCGTCGGCGACCGAAACATCTCCCCCAACGACTTCAAACAGGTGCGTACTGTGGGAGACCTCGTCAAAGTCCTGGATCACATCCTCAACGACTAACGCCACTATCCGGCGACCGGAAGGAAAGCGCGACGCTTCCCGCCGACAACGCTTTCCCGGAGGGCGGCCGACTTTTAGCGACTCATGATTGTCCGAATCTTTGCCGTCCTCGTTCTTCTGATTTATCCCTTTGCCGTCTGGCAGCTCCTTGAGCACGGCATGATTGCGAGCGCAGCGCTTTTTCTGGCCGTCGCCGCCCTCTTGAACGCCTGTATCAAACGTTCCCCCATCGGCTTTGTATGCGTGGCCTGCGCTCTGGTTCTTGCGTTTTGCGCGGGCGTGCTTGACATGCAAAACGCGCTCAAGCTCTATCCCGTTTTTGTCAACGCCGCACTTTTTACTGTCTTTGCCGCTTCTCTCAGAGGCACTCCCATGGTGGAAACCTTTGCGCGACTTCGGCATAAAAATCTGCCCGCGCACGCCGTCGTCTACTGTCGCCGCGTCACCGTCGTGTGGTGCGTCTTTTTCATCGTCAACGGACTTGTCGCACTCGATTCGGCGCTCTTTCGCAGCGATGCCTGGTGGGCCTTATACAATGGCGCTGTCAGCTACGTGCTGATTGCAGTGCTTTTTGCCGCAGAATTCGCCGTACGCATCCTCGTACAACGAAAACACGAAGCTTCCGGAGAAACGCCTTGACTGACTGCTCCCGCGTGCTGCCAGAGGCAGCCGACGACAATCGTGCCTTTACCGTTTCAGACGCCGGCGTACGCACGCGCCGCGACTTTGCGTTAGCGGCCGCCGGCTGGAAGGCAGCCGTGCAAGCCAGCGGCGCCAAAGCCGTGGCCTTCTATTTTTCCGACATCTTTGACTCCGCCTCCGCGCTTTTCGGTTGTTGGGCGGCAGGCGTTCGAGCAGTGTTACCCGCCGATACGTCCGCGGCGCTTATCGAGCGACTGAATGACGAGGTCCAGGCCGTTGCCGGCGACTTTCCGGCAAACTGCCCCATTGCTTCGCTCACGCGCAAAGAAGCAATCGAACCTTGCCGCGACGTTATTGATGCCTCAAAACCGCTGGTGGCACTTTTCACGTCCGGCTCGACGGGTACGCCTACCATGGTGATCAAGCGACTGAGTCAGCTCTTTTGTGAAGTCGAAAGCATCAATTCACGCGGCCACGGTCAGGAAAAAGAACTCACCGAAAACACGGTGATTTTCTCCACCGTCTCGCAGCAGCACATCTACGGCCTACTCTTTGCTCTCCTGTGGCCGTTGCGCTCGGCACGAGCTGTCTGGCATACCCGCATTCTTTACCCCGAAGAACTGCTCGGTCACATCTGCAAGGTTCGGGAAGCCGCTTGGATCGCCAGCCCTGCGCATTTAAACCGTCTACCCGAACATCCGCTCTGGAAAAAGGCGCGGCCGCTTTTGCGCGCCATCTATTCAAGCGGCGGCCCATTGAGTGACGAAGGCCTCAAGACAACACTTCTGCGTACCGGCATCGCCCCTGTTGAGCTTTTGGGAAGTTCCGAATCCGGCGGTATCGCCTGGCGCAAACGCTCGGTTGAAGCCGATGGTCGCATCACAGGTACAGGCTATCGCCCGCTCCCGGCCACGCAGTTTCGGATTGAAAACTCGCTTCTTGTCATTAAAAGCCCTCAGCTTTCGACAGACGACTGGGAAACCACGGCCGACATGGTGTCGCTTAACGCCGACGGCGATACGTTTACATTGCTCGGCCGCGCCGATCGTATCGTGAAAATCGAAGGCAAACGTGTGTCGCTCAAAACGGTGGAAAACGCACTTCTAGCCACCGGGCTCGTTTCCGAAGTCAAGGCGTTCAGTCGCAAGGCCAATGCCCTAAGTACAACCGAACGCATTGCGGTAGCCGCCGTCACAACGCCTGCAGCAAGCCGCGTGATCCTACGAGACGGGAAACGCGCTTTGGTAGAAAACCTGCGAACAGAACTTCTCAAGCATATCGAGCGTGTCTGTCTGCCTCGCCAATGGCGCTTTACCTGGGCCCTGCCGCAAAACGCGCTCGGAAAAGCCACAACGCAGGCTGTCGATACGCTTTTTTCGCATCAGACGCCGCAGGCAGTTCTGCTTGATGCACCCAACGCCGACGCAGCCGACATGGTGCTTTCGGTACCCGCCGACTCTCCCTATTTCAAAGGCCATTTTCCTGAATTCGCCCTGCTACCCGGCGTGGTGCAAGTACAGTGGGCCAAAGACATCGCGTGTCGCTATTGGAATCTTGAAGTCGTCCTTTTCGGCGTTAAGGCACTCAAGTTCATGTCGCCGATTCGCCCCGACGACACCGTCGTGCTTAAGCTCTCACGCAGCGTTTCCGGTATCGCCTTTATCTATCAAAAAACCGACGGCAGCACGCTTTCGCGCGGCACGCTTGTCTTGGAAACGGAGCAATGAGTATGAACGTGTTTCGCCCCGTTGCCCTGATTCCGGTCTACAACCATCATCAAGTCATTGACGAACTGCTTGATGTGCTGGGATCTCTCGACTTACCCGTCATTCTCGTTGACGACGGCAGCAATGAGCTCTGCGCCCGTTCGCTGGATGTCTCAGCCGCATCGCATCGGCAGGCAAGTCTCGTGCGCCTTGCAAAAAACGGCGGCAAAGGGGCGGCGGTAATTTCCGGGCTTTACGTTGCCGACAATATGAACTTCACACATGCGATCCAAATTGACGCCGACGGGCAGCACGATTTGGCAGCGGTCACCGACTTTTTGGATCAGGCTCACCATAACCCGCAGGCACTTGTCTGCGGCTATCCCATTTACGATCAGACGGTCCCCTTGTCCCGCCTTTGGGGGCGAGAGCTCACCAACTTTTGGGTGCATGTCAACACGCGCTCAAAAGCACTCAGAGACGCCATGTGCGGCTTTCGCGTCTACCCGCTCGCACAAACGCTTCCTGTTCTACCCTCTGTTAAGACTCGTCGCATGGATTTTGATCCCGACATCGTTGTTCGCCTGATCTGGGCAGGTGTCACCGTCATCAACCGACCGGTGCGCGTCACCTACCCTAAAGACGGCATTTCCCACTTCCGAGGTTTCTCGGACAACATGCGCATCAGCCGTTTGCACGCGGGGCACTTCTGCACCATGCTGTTGCGCCGTATGGGACTGGCAAAGTAACCATGGCCGCCAAGCATTGGTCCGAAACGCCGGAAAAGACAAACACGGCAGGCATTTCTTTTCTTCTTGCCGTTTTTCGCCTCGGCGGACGCACGCTTTTTCACCTCAGCCTGTGGCCTGTCATCGTTTTCTACTGGCTTGCGAGTCCCACGGCACGATGCGCAAGTCGCCTTTATCTTGATCACGTCGCACGCACGAAAAACGAACCGCGTCCGGGCTGTTTGGCAACACTCAAGCACATCTGGCGCTTTGCCGACACAATTCTCGACAAACTGCTGGCTGTCTCGGGCTTTTTTACTGCCAAAGACCTCGCTGTTTTACGCGTCTCTGAACTCCTCGCTGACTCCAGAGGGGCAATCATCATCACTGCGCACACTGGCTGTCAGGAGCTCTGTCAATTCATCGGCGAAACCGAACTGGAAAAAAGCGAAGCCACTAAAGATCGGTTGGTCTATGTACTCACTCACACCACACACGCCGCACGTTTCACCGAGATTGTCTCCAAACTCAATCCTAAATTTGCCGTACGGCATCTTCAGGTGACCGATGTGGGCCCTCAGACAGCCGTACAAATGTCTGAAATCATCGAAGCCGGTCATTGGATCGTGATCGTCGCCGACCGTACCCCGATCGGTTCTTCAGCCTGTGTGAGCGTCCCTTTTTTGGGAGAAGAAGCCCCCTTGGCGCTCGGCCCTTTTCTGCTTGCCACACTTTTGAAATGCTCGGCCTGGAGCATGATCTGCGTGCGAGAAACGGAAGCTCAAAGCAAAGCTCGTTATCGCGTTGCTTTTACTCGCGTCTACGACGGAGCTACCGTGCCTCGAGCCAAACGCTCTCAAACGATTTCAGCCATGGCCAACGCCTGGGTACGGACGCTGGAAACCCGACTTTTAAAAAGCCCTTACGACTGGTTCAACTTCTTTGATTTCTGGCATCCTGCGCAAAGCAGACAAGCTTCGGAAACTCGCAAACACAAGTACTGACAAACCGATTTGTTCATACAAACACTTGCAAAAGTGTTCTGGCAAGCCGTTTTGAGGCACTCTAAAATGACCGGCAAACAAGGGGGCGCTGAAATTCGGTTTTGAGCCATCGTGCCCTGAATATTGAAAGGAAATTCATGGATTCATCCGTTCTTGCCGCCAAACGCGTTCTCGTGGTCGGCGACTGCATGCTCGATCAGTATTGGTTTGGCGACGCCGAGCGCATTTCTCCCGAGGCGCCGGTTCCCGTCGTGCGAGTTCTGCGCACCGACGCCCGTTTAGGCGGCGCCGCCAATGTCGCCCTCAATATCACCACACTCGGTGCCAAAGCCGCTCTTATGAGCGTTGCCGGCGAAGACGAAGCCGGCCACACGTTGCGTTCGCTTTTGGAAGCCTCTGGCATTGAATCTTTGCTTCAGACCGATTCTTCGATCAAAACAACCGTTAAGCTGCGCATCATTGCGCGTCAGCAGCAGATGTTGCGTGCCGACTTTGAAGATGCGCCCACGCGAGAAGTACTCGCAGCCATTCTCGGTTCATTTAACGATCAGATCGAACGCTCCGACGCCGTGGTTCTTTCCGACTACGGCAAAGGCGGGCTCAACCATATTCGTCAAATGATTGAACATGCCCGTCAGGTCGGCGTTCCCGTTTTGATCGACCCCAAGGGCAGTGACTACAGCCGCTACAAGGGCGCCACTCTCATCACGCCCAACCGTGCAGAGCTTGCTATGGTTACCGGCTGTTGGTCGTCCGAAGAAGAGCTGCGTAACAAGGCGCAACGCCTTCGCGAAGAGCTTGATCTGAAGGCCTTGCTTCTGACGCGCAGCGAAGAAGGCATGACGCTTTACACAGCCGACGGCGAACTCACCGTCCCCGCGCAGGCTCGCGAAGTGTTCGATGTTTCGGGCGCAGGCGACACCGTGATTGCCGTCACCGCCGCCATGCTTGCGGCAGGAGCCGACCTGCAGGAAGCCGTACGCATCGCCAACCGCGCCGGCGGCATTGTCGTAGGCAAACTCGGTACTGCTTCCGTGAGCTACAAAGAACTTTTCGAAGGGGAACAATAATGTCCATTCTGGTCACCGGTGCTGCCGGTTTCATCGGTTGCAATAATGTGCTCGAACTCAATCGCCGCGGCTTTAAGGACGTCATTGCCGTGGACAATCTCACCAAGAGCGAAAAGTTTCTGAACCTAGCCAAATGCTCGATCAGCGACTATTTCGACAAAAACGACTTCATCGAACGCGTGCGCCGCGACGAGCTACCCGTTCCCGAAGTGATCTTTCATCAAGGCGCTTGCTCGGACACAATGGAAACCGACGGCCGCTACATGATGGAAAACAACTACCGCTACACGCTCGATCTTTTCCATTGGGCGCAGAAGCACCGCGTTCCCTTCATCTACGCAAGTTCGGCTGCTACC
>OMGY01002534.1_pt1 | contig 13565 bp, 18 predicted proteins | sample 1674461 | NCBI WGS metagenome assembly OMGY01 (sample SAMN05578579, study PRJEB25193) | human gut metagenome | biome: Human Microbiome; feature: human-associated habitat; material: feces | host: Homo sapiens | place: USA:Birmingham
CGTTTACCTCCAACCTCCAGAGAATCTGAAGATCGGGTATCCCGCGATTGTCTTTCACCTTTCGAAGATCAAAGTTGACCATGGGTCAGATGTGCCCTATAAAGGCGCTAGAGAGTACTCAGTTACTCTGATCACGAAAGAACCAGAGCCGGATGTGATCGATGAGATTCTCAAGATCCCGTATTCGTCTCTTGACCAAACATTCGTTAGCGACGGAATGAATCATTTCGTCTTCTCCATATACCTATAAGGAGATACACATGCCGCAAATCAAGTGGGACGAAGAAGGTACCCATATTTACCACACCGGCGTTTCGAAGGGTGTTCTGTTCCCCTTCGATAATGCCCAGAACCGTTACAGTCAGGGCGTGGCCTGGAATGGCCTCAAAACTGTCACCGAAACCCCGGAAGGCGACGAGTCTTCCGATATTTACGCCGACAATCTGAAGTACCTGACACTTCTGTCGGCACCCTCGTTTAAATTCACAATCGAGGCATATACCTACCCCGACGAGTTCGCATTGTGCGATGGCACAGCGCAGCTCGTCAAGGGTGTGACTCTCGGTCAGCAGCCTCGCACACGTTTCGCGTTCTCTTATTGTACGCGACTCGGAAACGATACGAAGGGCGATTCCTACGGGGAACTCCTTCATATCATCTACGGCGCCATGGCAGCACCGTCAGAGCGTGCCTACAACACGGTTTCGGATAGCCCTGAGGCTATTTCGTTCTCGTGGGAGTGCTCCACTATTCCCGTCCAGCTGGACGGTTTCCAGCCCGTGTCGGTTGTCACCATCGATTCTTCGAAGCTCGACGCCCAGAAGTATAAGAAGCTCACGGACAAGCTGTATGGCGTGTCCGCGGCTGCAGGTGGCGCGGCGGTTCCGACGCTGGTCATGCCTAACGAGATGCGTACGCTTCTGGCGTGATCTCGTTAGAGCTGAAGTTTGAGGGAGAGGAGCGGTTCGACGAGCGTAGCAATACGTTTGTTACACTGGAGCCATTCACTGTTACTCTTACACATTCACTGTCCGCAGTGGCTGAGTGGGAATCGGTCTACAAGAGATCGTTCCTGGAAAACCCGCCGCAGACGGGCGAAGAGTTGGTGTATTACATCCAGTGTATGTCGGACCGCCCTCTCCCTCGCGACTTTGTCAAACGCTTGGACCAGTCGGTCCAAGTCAAAATAGCAGACTATTTGTCTGATAACGCAACGGCGACAGTTCTATGGAATCCGCCTTCAGCCGGAGGCCCGCGAGACGCCATGACCAGTGAGTTGATTTACTGGTATATGACTCAGTTGGGCATCCCGTTTGAGTGTGATAAGTGGAACCTGAATCGACTACTCGCATTGATCAAGCTCAGTGCCGCCAAACAAGGGGGTGGGAAGGTTGATCTGCGAGCCTCAGCAGCTCAGCGAGCCGCTCTCAACAATGCTCGTCGGGCTAGATACAACACGAAAGGATAGGCATGGACTATTCGAACCTGATTGCAGACAAGCAGTATTTCATCAACGGCTCCCACACCGATGGCCGAGAGGGATGCGATATCGAATTCCTCGTCGTGCACCACAACGCGGGTGTTAAGCAGTCTACGGAAGAGGTCGGTAACTTCTGGGAAGGCTCCGGCACCAGCGCCCACTACCAGGTGGAGGCTGACGGTACTGTTGGCCAGCTCGTTCACGACCGAGACACCGCTTATCACGCTGGTAGCTGGAATGCGAACCTTCGCTCCATCGGCATCGAGCACGCCAACATCGCAGGCCCCTCTGCTGAGGTCCCTTGGGATATCTCTGACGAAACCATCAAGTACGGTGGTTACCTTGCCGGTGCTCTCTGCTACGGTTACAACCTCGGAGAGCCTGTGTGGGGCTTCAATATCTTCCCGCACTCACACTTCTCCTCGACGGCATGTCCGTTCCAGCTTCGCGATCGCTACTGGGAGCAGTACATTGCTTACGCGACCGCGATGTATAACCATCTGGCCAACGGCGGTACGGGCGAACCCGACGGAGATTCAGTTTCGGCGCCTACTCCGGCTCCTGCGCCTGTAACGAAGTCCAACGCGGAGCTTCGCGATGATCTCGCGATGATCCTTCACGGTACTTCGGACCCCGCAGACCTCAACCGTCGTGTCTTGGCTCTGATCGGCGCGTCGAACTGGGGGGACAACAATTTCCCGTTCGGCGTTGAATTCACTCAGCAGGTCGTCGGTACAGAGATTGATGGCATCTGGGGCGAGAATTCGGAGGAATGCCATGACGATACTGTCATCAAGGTTCAGGAGCTTCTGGGCGTTAATGTCGACGGTATCATTGGCCCTGATACGACCAACGCACTCGCCCGAGTGATCAACAACTGAATGAAAGGAGGGCTGCCATGATCGAGATGAAGTTCGATGGCCAGTTTGACATGTCAAAATGGTTGTCACAAGTCAAGAATAAGAAGCTTCGCGACACATTGGCTACAGCTGGCGAACGCGGCGTGGCAGCCCTCCGAGCCAACACCCCGGTTGGAACCGGTAAGACCGCTAATTCGTGGGCATATAAAGTAAAGCAGACCGAGCGAGGCGTTAAGATCGTTTGGTATAACACAAACATCAACAATAAGGTCCCTATTGCGATCATCTTGCAATACGGACATGGTACTCGACAGGGTGGCTACGTCCAGGGTAAAGACTATATCAACCCTGCGATGAAGCCCATATTTGATGAAATCGATAGAATGGTCGAAAGGAGTATTCGTGGGTAAGTCCATTGAAAATAAGGTCGTCTCCCTCGAGCTCGACGACTCTAAATTTACTTCCCGTGTCGACGGGGTTCTGCGAAACGTTGACCGACTCAAGTCGGGAATGAACTTCAAGCAGAGCACCGACGGTCTGGACAATGTCGGCAAGGCAGCCCAGGACGCGTCCAAGCGTATGGGCGGTATCGCAGACGGAGTTAAGAATGTAAATACGTCGATCGTCAACAACAGCACGACCGCTGCAGCTGCTACCGCGAATGTTGGCGCGGCTGCAAAGATCTCTTCGACCAACTTCTCCATGCTTGCCGGAGCAGCGTCGGTGGCCATGGGTAACATCGCGTCCAAGGCTCTTATGGCCGGCGGCTCAGTCCTTTCTTCATTCACTTTCGGCCCCATCTTGGACGGCTTCCGCGAATACGAGAACCAGCTCAATGCGGTTCAAACTATTCAGGCCAATACCTTCAGTAAGGGCGAGACCACAGCCACTATCAACGCAGCCCTTGACGAACTAAATCGATATGCCGATAAGACGATCTACTCCTTCACGGAGATGACTCGTAACATCGGCATGTTTACCAGTGCTGGCGTTGGTCTGAAGGACTCGGTCTCTGCAATTAAAGGTCTATCGAATGTTGCAGCCATGTCTGGCTCTACATCCGAACAGGCCGCCACTGCGATGTATCAGTTGTCGCAGGCACTGTCGACAGGTGTTGTGAAGCTTCAGGACTGGAACTCGATCGTGAACGCCGGAATGGGCGGCGAGCAGTTTCAGGAAGCCCTGAAGCGTACCGCGCGTACATACGGTGTCGAAGTCGACAAGATGATCGACAAGGCCGGATCGTTCCGAAACTCTCTTTCGAGCGGATGGCTTACCTCCGAGATCATGATCGAGACTCTCACCCAATACACGGGTGATTTGTCTCGCGAGCAGCTGTTGAACGCGGGCTACACCGAGCAGCAGGCTGACGAAATCATGCGTCTCGCGGATACCGCAAACGATGCCGCAACGAAGGTTAAGACTTTCTCGCAGCTGATCGATACCACGGCCGAGGCTCTTGGCTCAGGATGGGCCTCTATTTTCAGGACTATCTTCGGAGACTTCGAGCGCGCCCGTACGATGTGGACTGCTGTGTCCAACGTCGTCAATGATGGTATCAATAACTTCTTTGACGCCATTCAGGGTATTCTCGATCGCTGGGATCAGCTTGGCGGATGGGAAGAATGGTGGTACGGCCTTGGCGAACTGTGGACAGCTATCGCAAAGCCTCTTAAGGCGATCGGCGAAGGCTTCTTCAGTGCTTTCCAGGGAGATGCTGGCAAGGCGTTGTACGATTTCTCCTACTACTTCCGCCACTCGATCTCGCAGTGGCTGATGATGTCTGACGACTTCGCCAACAACCTCGGCAAGATCTTCAAAATGGTAGGACAAATTGTCTCTCCAGCTCTTGAAGCGCTCGTTGCGGTAGTCTCTGCTATCGTGCAGATCGGTGTGGCTGCTTTCAAGATCGGTGTGATCCTTGCTGGGATCTTCATCAAGCCGATGATCCTGATCGCGGCGAAGGTCGGGGACATTGTCTCTGTCTTCAGCGACTGGTTCGGACAGATGCTCGGCGGGACCGACATCCTCGGCAGCTTGGCTAAGGTCCTCGACTGGATTGTCGACAAGTTCCAAAAGTTGGCAGATTGGATGTACGCTGTTGCGGACGTCACAATTACTCCAATCTTTGACGGTCTCAAGGTGGTCATTGAGGCGGTGTTAAAGCCACTCGGCGAGTTCATCGATACAATCAAGACTGCCACATACAACGTCTTCAAGCCATTTGGTGATGCCATCTCGAATGTCTTCGGATCGATCTTCGGTTTTGCGACGGGAGCTAGTGGTCCGTTCGAGAATATCAAGAACATCTTTGGCGGATTCGGTACGTCGTTCCTCGAGACAATGACAAAGCTCGCTGACACAATTGGACCTAAGTGGTCTGAGAAGGTCAAGAGTTTCTCAGATTCCATTCTCCCGATCAGCGAGACTATCGGTAAGCATCTCGGAGGTGCTGTCGAAAGCGCAGGTAAGGGTCTTAAGAAGTTCTGGGATGACGCCTCCCCACGGCTGGCCGAATCCTGGGCTGAGTCCACCAAGCGAATGAAGGATTCGATTTCGGCGGTCGGCAAGGCCTTCGGTCGAGCCGGCGATGTCATCGCTAAGACGTTTGCGCCACAGGTGCAGGCGGTCAAGGAGTTTGGTAAGGCGCTGGGTGACATCTTAGCGAACATCGGAACTCACCTCGGCAACAACACCTTCCTATCTTCCATCGGCGACAGCTTCAAGAACATGATGAAGTCGTTCGGCCCATTCGGGCAGCTGATTAACGGCATCATCGATCTGTTCGGAAAACTCGGCGAACTGACTGGAAAGATGTTTGGAGGGTTCGGAGATGAAGCAGATGATGCTGCTAATGGGCTGTCAACCTTTGGTAAGGCAGCTTCCGATGCGTTCGATACTCTGGGGGCAGTCGGTGGATTCATCTACACGGCCGCCGCCGGGATTGTCGAGTTCTGCTCGTCTGTCGTTGAGGCGATTGCCAATCTGATCACGTGGCTTACCAAGGGTATTGATCAGATCAAGAAATTTGCATCTGAATCTCAGGCATTCGGCGACTTCAAGAAGAACATCGGGAAGGCGTTTGACGAGGCTGGTAAGATGATCCAGACTTTCTGGTCTGGTCTCGGTTCCAGCCTTAAGGATCTGTCCATTTCGGATCTTCTGTCAGGTGCTCTTCTCGGTGGCGGCCTAGGTATGGGTTTCAAGACTCTTCAGAATCTTTTGTCGGGGTTCACGTCTGTCACTGATTCATTCAGTGGCATGTTCGACAAGTTCGGCAAGATAGGAGACTCCATCAGTGGTGTCTTCAACTCCCTGACGAGCGCTCTGAAGTCTATGCAGGAAGTGATTAAAGCCAAAGCTCTACGAGAGATCGCAATTTCGGTGGGTATTCTGGCTGCATCACTGTTTGTCCTTGCGATGATCCCGGCTCCTCAGCTCATTCAGGGTGCTGTGGCGATTGGAGTCTTGGCTAAGATTTTGGTTGTCGCTCTGTCTAAGATCTCTGATCTGAAGATCAAACCAGCGCAACTGGTTAAAGTAACAATAGCTCTAAATGCTCTGTCTAGCGCAGTCCTAATGATGTCATTTGCTGTTGCGATCCTCGGATCCATGAAGCTCAGCACGGTCGCTCAAGGTGTCGGCGCTATTACAGTTCTGGTACTTGGGATATCGTTTGCCGCTAAGCAGCTCATCAAGGATTCGGGCTCGATTATGGCCGGCGTTGGTTCGATTATGGCTATGGCCATGGCCATTAACATGCTTGTCGTCCCAATCATCGCTCTCGGGCTGCTTCCGATCAAGGTAATCGCGCAAGGAATCATCGCGGTCGGCGTTCTCATGGGGATTCTGGTTGGCTTTGTTAAACTGCTTAACAAATCGGCCGAAGATCTTGTCAAAATGGAAACCATTTCACTCCTGTTGGTTGCCTTCGCGTTCTCGATTCAAATGCTCACAGCTGCCGTAGTGGCAATGGGACTCATGGACACAGTCAAGATGGTTCAAGGACTGGTTGGTTTGGCCGCGGTAGTACTACTTCTCGTGGCGATCGCGAACCTTATGCCAAAAACAGCCATTGTCGGTGCTGGAGCACTGCTTCTGACAGCCCTCGCCATGAACATAGCAGTCGGAGCAATTGCTTTGATTGCGAACCATAGCTGGAAAGAGATTCTAAGTTCTATCGGTAAGCTGCTTCTGGTCGTTGGAGCAATTGTTGCAGTATCATTTGCGGCACAGGGGGCCATCGTTGGTATCGCGGCGATTACAATACTCTCATTTGCTCTGCAGCAGTTCTTTACAGCCCTGTCCACAGGCGCTGGATTGAGCTGGGATCAAATATCCAATGGGCTCTGGGCTCTGGGTATTGGTCTGGGTGTTCTCATCGCGGCGGGGTATCTCGCTATTGGTGCGTCCGTCGGTCTGATCGCCTTGGCGGTGGCTATTGGTGTGTTGGGAGCGGTAGTCATTGGTATTGTAACTGCATTCACAGTTCTGACCATTGTGCTTACGACCTTCTTGGCTATTGCAGCGCTAGCTGGTCCAGCAATCGGGGCAGGCATTGTCGCGATTGCTTCTGGTATCGCGGCAGCAGCAGCTGTTCTGGCTTCTGCAGCTCCGGCTATCCAGGCCGCATTGATCGGTATCTTCACGGCCATTGAGAATGCTGCTCCTGCAATGGGCAACTCTCTCGCGTCTGTGGTCCGGGCATTTACCCCTGCCGTGAATGAACTGATTATCTTGGCTGGAGTTGCTATTAGGCAATTCATCAGTCAGATCTATCAGATCATGAAGCAGAAGATGCCCGAATTGGTCCAGATTTTGACGATGTTCATCGCAGGTATTCTTCAGACCATTCGTAATGTCTGGCCTGAAGTCTTGAAGACAGTCATCGATCTTCTGTTCCGGTTGGTCATGGCGATTGTCGAGAATCAACCAAAGTTCGCAGAAGCCTATAAGGCCCTGCTGACTGGGTGGATCGATACAGTCAAGACCTGTGTTCCGCTGATGGTGGAAGCTCTGCTTATACTGTTGCAGGCTTTGCTCGATGGAATCACAGCCAAGATTCCTGATCTAGCTGCGTCGGGCGCAAACCTGATCGCAGCAATGATCAATGGCATGGCCTCTCAAGCAGTCATCATCGTGAACGCCGCTTGGGATGCGCTCATCACGTTTATTAATGGGTTCTCGGATGCGATTGATCAGAAGGGACCTGAGCTTCAAGCCGCGGTCAGCAAACTGATCAAGTCGATCGTCAACTTCATTAAGAATGGGTTGACGGGCATGGCTAATCAGTTCTCGCCTCAGGCTGTGACAATTGGCCGTAACATCATCAACGGTGTCATCAATGGTGTTTCTTCGGTAGCATCGAACCTTTACAATAAGCTGCGAAATGTAGCCTCGAGTGCTCTTAGCTCGTTTAAGAGTACTCTTGGTATCCACTCGCCTTCGCGTGTATTCGCGACCGCGGCTGGGTTCATCGTCGCAGGCATTGTGCAGGGTATTGACCGGAACCAAAGCGATGCTATTGATGCGATGTCTGGTCTTGCTGATGACATGGTCAACACCATGGCTAACATTGACACGGATTGGAACCCGGTGATCAAGCCGACTGTTGACTTGTCCGAGGTCAATGGTCTGCAAGATCTCACAATGAATGACCTGAACGCGACAGTTGTCGGAACTTCGGTTCAAAATGGCAGCCAAACGGCCCAGGAGATCCGAGCGCTTCGTGACGAACTGCGTAACAACCAGAAGCCGATGGTCTTCAACCAATACAATGAGTCGCCAAAGGCTCTTGATCTGGCTGATCTATATCGACAGACTGAGCGACAGCTCGAGAGAATGAAGAGGATTTAAACACCATGGCCTACTCGCTGATTACTCTAAGGCCGTCTAGCGGTCCATCATGGGTGCAACGATTGAATGAAGTAAAAGACGGGTGGGTCGCTCAGATTTTGAACGGGTCGTTCGGGAATAATAAGGACTATAACTTTACGGGGAACGTCGTAACTACGACTACCGATAAACCTATCGACATCAATATTCGACTGACTCCGACAGTTCCGGTTCCCGAACGATCTGTTCGATATTTTCTCGATCTTCTATCGTCTGAAAAAGATATGTTGGTTGAGCTTCGTGATGACTCCGTCATGGCACCGACAATAACATACAAACAAAATGAGGTAAACACTTATACACCGCCAACCCTTGCTTTAAACCGGAAAGTTTATTGGAAACAAGACTGTGTTGTCCGTGAAGTCAAATACAACTACAGCGATAATCCTGCCACAATTGAATTCACGCTAAGCACCAAAACACCAGTCTTGGATGGTCCTACATTCGATATCTACGTGGGTCTGGGAAACCAAAATTGGAGACAAGCGACTAGCGACGCTATCTTTTTGCTCAACAATCCGTCGTTTAAAATTGGTTATGTCGATGTGGACACTTTGTCAATTGGTCTGCCTCCAGTTGGGAAGAGTTCGTATCAAATTTTCAACGGTGGATTGACACATTTCAAGGCGAAAATGGTGGGTAACTCGACCACTGATAATGGCTTCTTCACTATGATGAGATATATTGATGGTCGACGGGGTTTCAAGATCACGGGTGGTTATGACGACACCGCGTCGCTGTGTTATTCAAGTGTCGCTTTCCCCATGACGCCACTCGAAGATGTGATTACGTTCTTACAAACTTTGAGAGAACCGGCTAAATTCAATGTGGCTGGCTACGGACCGTGTTATATCAAAATGGGTCTACGAATGGTTAGGAAGAGTCTCTAAAAATGCCTAATATGGTTCAGATACTCGGAGACCGGTCGATGGGTAGTTTTATATCATACCCGGTTTTCGACATGCTGATTAAAGAAGGAATGTACACTTCGTTGATGACGTTCCGAACTAAGGGTGTGTTTCCGTTTCCTCCGGGACGCTTAGTGTGTTGTATGGATTCGACCGGTACCCCTTTCATCATCGAAGAAATCGCATACGATTCAGATGGCGTTAGCGAGGTTCGGTGTACATCGGTCTGGGAAGCGCTAAAGCGAAAGAGTAAGGGCGGATATTATCGAAAATACGCCGACGTCAAACCCTGGGCGTCAAAGATCGACCCGATCAAAATTTTGAACTACTCCATCACCGTCATGAACGATGACAAAAACAGATGGTTTCCGTTCTGGGTTAGATACGCTGTATCAGGTACTGTATATGGGTTTGAAATCGATTTTGATCCGTCTGCAAGTATTTACGACGACGTCTATGCGGCCGCCCTGTATAACCAATTATTCCTGTCGGCGTACATACGCCAAACACCCGATATTCCACAGAATATCGACGTTGTACTAGTCATCAAGTCGCTGAATTCTACTAATGTGCCCCCAGTCGATATGGGATCGCTGAGTGGTATCCACACCCGAGTAACCAGACGTCTTCCAACTAACCCCACACACTGGTATATCGGAAAAACCAGCGATAACGGCTTCTGGCAAATGTCATCCCGCGGTCGAATTCGCACCTGGTACGAAAATCGTGCTTACATGCAGGAAACGACTGACTGGACGGGACCGTACCGGTACGAAGCCTGCATAAACGGCGACGAAAAACGAGAATGGGGGCAAATCACCGAAGAAATTCGATGCGAGCCTCTAAAATCCGTAGAAATCGAAATCGACGAGGTCCCGTACGATACATTCCAACTAGTCGGTATCGGATATCCGGTTAAATGCTCGTTTATGGGCGTGCTCATTAGCGGGTACGTTATCGAACGAAACATCAGCGGTGGCGACAAGACAAACTATTCAATCAAGATCCAGCCTGATCGATTCTATGAAAACGGCGAGGAGGTCACCGATAAGTGGATCTGACGAAAATTGCCGAGCTGGCGAATCCTGTTGTTACAACTCTGTTAGGCAGCTCCGGAATTTGGATGTGGGTAAAGACACGATCTGACCGCAACAATTCCGAAGACCAGCTGCTGCTTGAGATCGCCAAGAATCAGCTCACAGTGCTTGGCCGTTCTTATCTAGAGCGTGGATATATCACGATGGATGAGTATGAGGAATACGAAGCAGAGTACAGTCTATATTCTGCACTGGGTGGGAACGGTCTCGCAAAACGAGTATTCAAACAGGTAGACGAACTACCTATTATGCCTAACGGCATTGACGGAAGGAATATCTAATGACAGACAAGACATACGACATTCTCAAGCGCGTGGCACTGATTGTCATCCCGGCGCTGGCCACATTTGTCAATGCGGTCGGTATCGTGTGGGGGATTCCTTACACGAACGAAGCCACGGCCACAATCACCGCGCTCGGCGTCTTCCTCGGAGCAGCTCTTGGCATCAGTTCCAAGAACTACGAGCCCGACACACACGGGAACCTCGTCGTGACCAAGCATAATGAGGTCTATGCTGATTTTACAGCCGAGCCGTCCAATCTCAAGGATGGCGACACAATTATTCTGAAGGTCGCGAAGCCGACAGAATAAAAACACAGGACATAGTGAGAAATATCCCTCTCTACGAAAGGACTCACCATGTCTAACGTCGAACGCCTCTACGAACCTGAGGACCTCGAGAACGAGGTGCTTAACTGGCTCGGTGGAGAGGACCCGTCGACCGGTGAATACACCACCGCTGTTGGCAATCTCGAACGACTGCACAAGCTCGCTAAGGACTCTGACCTTAAAGCGAAGCTCATGCCGTCGTCCGAAACGATTGCCAACGGCGTGGTGTATTTGCTTGGTCTTATGGCGGTCCTCAACTACGAACAGACACACGTTCTCGCCTCAAAGGCATTTTCGATGTTGAAGTTCCGTAAGTAGAACTTCTCTGAAGTCTATAATCCTAAAAAACCTAGGATTATAGACTTTTTGCCTCCCCCTGTCATATTTTACTAAGTCTATAACGAGAACTATCTCTACCAGAAAGGAACAACCATGTTCAACCAGACCAACATGTTCATTGGATCTATCTACGCGACCTCTCTCGCCACCGGAGGCCTCATCGCTCTCGGTGTCCTTAAGCTCGTGCAAAATGATGATCGTATTGCAAGAAAAGCTGCCCGAAAGGCAATTGCCTCGACGGACAAATACTGGCAGTCGATCTATCGCGTACGCGCTCAAGAGACACTGGACTTGATCTACTCCTCTGACGCTTCTTCTGAGCTCAAGGATAAGATCCGTGATCTTTTGGATTGCCCACTCTGAGATACCATCTCACCTATAACCCCTAACACGGGTTATAGGCTTTAATACGCACAAAAACTACGAGGCGAATAATGAGAAATATCAACCCTCTTTGAAAGGAACCATCATGTTCAACGCACTCACCATCGTCGTTTGCATCCTCCTCGCCCTCTCTTTCACCTACAACATCTGGCTCGCCTATGATGCTGACCGCTACGAGACCATCATCAAGAAGATGGCCGCCTCGTACTGGCGCACCTACCGCGACCTCGCTGAAGGCGCATCCAAGGCTGAGGTGCTCGACACCCTCTTGCGTGACCTTGATCACGACCTCAATGACTGATCCCTCTACCCTATACACCATACACGGTGTATAGGCTTTATTTTACACAAACTTTACCTGGTTTCTAATGAGAACTAACAACTCTGAAAGGAACCATCATGTTCGCTATCCAGGCTCTGGCCATCGCTTTCGGAATCACTTTCCTCCTCGCATCTTCCGTGCTGTACTACGCACGCCTGTTCGGGGCGAAGTGACCTGAATTCTGGCACGCCCAGATCAACATCAAACCTTCAAGATTCAACCTCAAAAGCTCTATAGCCCATACTTGGGTTATAGGCTTTGCTCATATTTTACAGTCCTTATAGTGAGAACTACCAACTTTGAAAGGACCACTCTCATGTCGAAGTACACCTACTCCTTCGTTGCTGCCGCTACTCTTGCGATCGCTGCACCTGTGTTCTACAACCTCGGCAGGAAAGATCGGACCGCTTTCTACAAGAAGCTGTTCAACTACTCCTGCTACGGCAAGAACCAGATGCTCCGCGAACTCTGCAAGGAGCTCCTGCGCAAGGACCTCGGAATTCGCTTCCACACCCCCGACCTCGAAGAAAACTGAATCTCAACCCCATAGCCCATACACGGGTTATGGGCTTTGCCTTCAAAATAGGAGCCATTATGCTTGCCGTAGTCGTGACGTTCACGCTCATACTCGCGCCTTTTGTTATCCTGCTCGGTCTATGGGTGCTATCTCTCGTCGCTGAGTACACGATGAACCCTGTGATTGAATTAGTTGAAGAGTACCGCAAAAAGTACTCGCATACTAATGAGAACTAACCACTCAAGAAAGGAACTCACCATGTCCAACTCGACCGAACTCGAAGAGACCACCCCGAAGACCCCTCTCTCGGACCGCATTAAGTCGGTCGCCGAAAAGAGCATCCCGGTTGCTAAGGTTGCTGCCCTTAGCTCCGTCGCAATCTTCTTTGGCGCCATGACCGTTGCTGGTCTGCGTGCGTCTTCGGACTCCTCCGACGACGAGTGACACGCTCCTCTGAGAACACTCTCACCTATAACCCCTAACACGGGTTATAGGCTTTCCCGTGAAAAGGACTTCATCATGCATTTTTTCGGAATTATTCTATTCGGGGTTGCAACTCTACTATTGATCATATCGGAATACTACCTTAAAAGTATGTACGCAGGACTCGAGATTCTCAGAGCCGAAAATGAAACACTCAAACGGAAACTGGACGAACTCACAAGGAGCTAATCATGACCGAACGACGTATCCTCGACATCAAAGACACAGACCTCTCAGTCCCTGACGGGGGCCTCATCTCCATTTCGCTGGCTCACTCCGCGCCGGTCCGCCCAAACCAGATCGAGACGACTGCACTCGGTGTGCTCATTGGCAAGTACTTCGACGGAGTCCCTGTTAGGCTGGTTGAAAAGACCCTAACATATCACGAGGATATTACCTTCGTAAATGGCACAGGTAAGCGTGTGACGATCACTCGAGATGAGGCTGACAAGCCCGAATCCCAGTATGCAGTTGTCCCATTCCGGTTTGTCATGACTGACCGCCGCCGAGCATTCGTCAAGAACATTGTGATCGTCGATGATCTTGAACGCAATCACCCGTATATTCTTGTCGACTCTCTGGCAGTCGGCTCCGACCCCAATTTCATTCCTATTTCTGCAAGCTCTATTCTCGGGCTCGACCTGACCACCTACATCCTCTCCCTCTGATT
>OMGY01002535.1_pt1 | contig 13561 bp, 10 predicted proteins | sample 1674461 | NCBI WGS metagenome assembly OMGY01 (sample SAMN05578579, study PRJEB25193) | human gut metagenome | biome: Human Microbiome; feature: human-associated habitat; material: feces | host: Homo sapiens | place: USA:Birmingham
CACGAATGATTGCAAAGGGTGGTTCCACGCATCTGGAATTTGCGTTAATTAAGAGAATAGCTATAATCAACAGTCAAAGATGAGATTATAACATAAATCGAACAGGGAAGAAATACATAATTTCTTAATATTTTCAGTCGGGATTTGCAAAATGCAGTAAAATAGAGTATAATGCGAACGAGTTCATACGGAAAAAACAAAAAACCTGAAAAACAAAAACCCCAAGGAGTTAAAAAAAGTGTCAGATATGAAATGGCTCCGTTTTATACGGAAATTGAAACCTTACAACATACAGAAGGGACTGCGTTACCTGAAACATTATGGGCCAAAGGAATTCCTGATCCGTCTTTCGGAGCGGATGGAGCCGGAGGAGGTTCCGTACGGACCGTGGCGGGAGCAGTACTGCGCAAAAGAGGAGGACCTGGCGCGTCAGAAAAATCATAAATTTTCTTATTGTCCGAAGATCAGCGTTGTTGTTCCGGCTTACCGTACGCCGGAAATTTTTCTGCGTCAGATGATCGAATCCCTGGAAAAACAGAGTTATGAAAACTGGGAACTGGTGATCGGAAATGCCAGCCCGGAGGATGAGACGATGGCGCGCATCCTGAAAGAGTATACCGGAAAAGATCCGCGTGTAAAGAACGTTCCGATTCCGGAAAATATCGGCATTGCAGAGAATACAAATGCAGCGCTTGCCGCAGCAGCGGGAAATTTCGTCGGTTTTATGGATCACGACGATCTGCTTGCGCCGGATGCACTCTTTGAAATTGCCATCCGTCTGGAAAAAGATCCGTCCATCGATGTTTTTTATACCGATGAGGACAAGGTACGGACCGATCTGTCCGAGTATTTCCAGCCGCATTTCAAACCGGATTTCAATCTGGATCTGCTGCGGTCAAACAATTATATCTGCCATTTCTTCGTTGTACGGCGGGAGATTGCGGAGAAAACCGGCGGCCTTCGTCCGGAATACAATGGGGCGCAGGATTATGATTATATCTTCCGCTGCACGGAAATGGCGGGAAAAATTGTACACATTCCGAGGGTTTTATATCACTGGAGGGTCCACAGCGCTTCCACCGCAGACAATCCGGCAAGCAAGCTGTACGCGTATGAGGCCGGAAAAAAGGCAATTGAGGGAAACCTTGCGCGCTGCGGCGAAGAGGGAACCGTCACACTGCGTTCGGATTATGGCTTCTACGATGTAGATTATAAACTGCGGGGAACGCCTCTGGTTTCGATTCTGATCCCGAACAAGGATCAGGCCGATACGTTACGCACCTGTCTGGAATCCATTAAGAAGAAGTGCATGTATCCATCCTATGAGATTCTGATTATTGAGAACAACAGCACTGAGGAAGCAACGTTTTCCTATTACAAAGAACTCGAAGCACAGGGCATCCGTGTCCTGAAGTATCCAAAACAGGGCTTTAACTATTCTGCGATCAATAATTTTGGCGTCAAAGAGGCAAAGGGAGAGTATCTCCTGTTTCTCAATAACGATATGGAAATCATCACACCCGATTTTATGGAAAAGATGGTATCCAATCTGCAGAGACCGCAGATCGGGGCGGTCGGCGCGAAGCTGTATTACCCGGACAACACGGTGCAGCATGCGGGTATCATCATCGGTATCGGCGGCATTGCGGGCCACGCCTTTTTAGGACTGGCGCGCGGAAGAAGCGGCTATCTGCATAAGGCATCGCTCCAGATGAATGTGAGTGCGGTGACAGCAGCGTGCATGATGATGAAAAAAGAGGTCTTTGAGGAGGTCGGCGGCTTTGAAGAAGAACTGTCCGTCGCTTTCAATGATGTTGATCTGTGCCTGCGCATTGGAAAAGCAGGTTATAAAATCGTATACAATCCGCACGTGGAGCTGTACCATTATGAATCGAAATCCAGGGGAGCAGAGGATGACGAGAAGAAGGTGCGCCGCTTCCAGTCGGAAATCGAATTTATGCGCAGCCGCTGGATTGGGCTGTTAAAGGCAGGAGATCCCTGCTACAATCCAAATTTAACGCTGGCATCGTGGAACTATGGACTGCGTGCCGACGGCAGGGGAGTAAAACCATGGATAAAGTAGCAGTTGTAATACCAAATTATAATGGATACCGGTATCTGGAGACGTGCTTTGCAGCGCTTGCAAAGCAGACCTTTACGGAATTTACCACATATTTCGTGGACAATGGTTCACAGGATGAGAGCTGTGCGTTTCTGCGGGAACACTACCCGGAGACGAAAATCATCCAGCTCGATGATAACTATGGCTTCAGCCGTGCGGTCAACGAAGGCATCCGCCGGTCGAAGGAGCCGTATGTGATCCTTTTAAACAACGACACCGAAGTGTTCCCGGACTTTGTCGAGCGCCTTTATGAGGGAATCTGTAAAAGAAAGAATGCGTTTGCATGCAGCGCAAAGCTGATTTCCTATCAGGAGCGTGATAAAATCGACGATGCGGGAAATTACTATAATATGCTGGGATGGGCATTCGCAAGAGGAAAAGGAAAACCGGTCAGTGAATTTGAAACGTCCGACCGGATTTTTGCGGCCTGCGCCGGAGCAGCGATCTACCGCCGGGAATTTCTGGAAAAGACCGGACTTTTTGACGAAGAACATTTCGCTTATCTGGAAGATACCGACATCGGCTATCGTGCGCGGCTTTTGGGCTACGAGAACTGGTATGAGCCGTCCGCGAAGGTTTACCACGTCGGAAGCGGAACGAGCGGCTCCCGGTATAACCTCTTTAAAATCCGTTATTCTTCCAGGAACAATATTTATCTGATCTATAAAAATATGCCGGTTTTACAGATTTTGCTTAACCTGCCGGTCTTTATCCTCGGTTTTTCGGCAAAACTGGTCTTTTTTGCATCGAAGGGATACGGAAAAGAATATCTGGCAGGAATCAAGAATGGTTTTTTCATCTGCCGGAAGCCGGAAAACAGAGCAAAAAAGATCCGTTTCGAGTGGAAGCGCCTCGGCACGTATTTTGTCATCGAATGGGAGCTTTTTATCAATGTGTTCCGGAGATTTCTGGAGAGGGCATAAGGATTCTTTCAAAAGATTACGAAAAAGTTAAAAAGTTTACGGAAATAAGAAGAATGTTAGAAAAATATGATTGCTCTTTTTTGGAACTTATTGTATAGTTAGGGGTAGGGAATTTTTAAATCCCGAAAAAAACAGATAAGGTGAACGAATTTGATCAACGATAATCAGAAATATTTTGACCGGATGCACGTTCTGATCGATGCCCTGGTGCTCGCACTTTCCTATGTACTGTCCTGGTACTGCTATGTGCGGCTGGGCGTTATGAATAATCATCCGGAGAGGGGAATTCTGCCGCCGGCGACGTATATGATGGCACTGCTCTATATCGTGCCCGGCTATCTGCTGCTTTACTATGCATTCAATCTCTATGCATCCAAGCGTTTTCAGGGAAGACGTCTGGAATTTGCCAATATCTTAAAAGCGAATACGGTTGGATTTCTGGTCTGGCTGGCCAGCCTTTACATGGTGCGCCAGGTTCACTTTTCCCGTGGTATGCTCTGCATCTTCTTTGTGCTGAATGTGACACTGGAAACGATCGTAAGAAATCTGATCCACTATATCTTAAGCAATATGTGGAAACACGGCCGCAACCAGAAGCAGATTCTGATGGTCGGCTACAGCCGTGCGACCGAGGAATACATTGACCGGATCATTGCAAACCCGGAGTGGGGCTATCTCGTCCGCGGAATCCTCGATGACCATGTCAAAGCGGGAACGATGTACCGCGGTATCAAGGTTCTTGGAAGAATCAACAATCTTTCAGTCATTCTGCCGGAAAACAAACTGGATGAAATTGCCATTACCCTTGGCCTGAACGAATACTTCCGCCTGGAGGAGATCGTTGCCATGTGTGAAAAATCCGGCGTACATACCCAGTTTGTGCCGGATTACCACAACATCATTCCGACAAAGCCGTACACAGAAGACCTGCAGGGACTTCCTGTCGTCAATATCCGCTATGTGCCGCTTTCCAACACGTTCAACGCGATGCTGAAACGGATTGTGGATATTTTCGGCGCGCTCGTGGCGATCATTCTGTTCTCACCGGTGATGCTGTTTTCCTGCATCATGATCAAGCTGACCTCACCGGGTCCGCTGATCTACCGTCAGACACGCGTCGGACTGCACAACAAACCGTTTGAAATGTACAAGTTCCGTTCGATGGAAGTTCAGACGGAGGAGAAAGAAAAGAAGGCATGGACCGTGAAGAATGACCCGCGTGTGACGGGATTTGGAAAATTCATGCGCCATACCAGCATTGATGAGCTTCCACAGCTCTTTAACATCTTAAAAGGAGATATGAGCCTGGTCGGACCGCGGCCGGAGCGACCTTTCTTTGTGGAAAAATTCCGGGAGGAGATCCCGCGTTATATGGTAAAACATCAGGTTCGTCCCGGTCTTACGGGATGGGCGCAGGTGAATGGATACCGGGGGGATACTTCTATCCGCAAGCGTATTGACTGTGATCTGTATTATATTGAAAACTGGACGCTGGGACTTGATTTTAAAATTCTGTTCCTGACCTTTTTCAAAGGATTTGTGAATAAAAACGCTTACTAAAAGATAAGGGGAAAAGAGATGTCGAAGAAGAATTACAAAAAGAGCAGAAAATACAAAAAAATGCGCCGCAGAAAAATAATTTTCGGAATTGAAATCACTGCTCTGCTGATTCTTTCCGGAATTCTGTTCGTCTACGCATGGATCAACCGTTCGATGGATAAGATGAATCAGGATACGCTGGACAGCTCCCAGATTCAGATCAACAGTGAAGTAAAGGCAAATACCGATCTCTCACAGATGTCCGGTACACAGGTCATCGCGCTGGTCGGCGTGGATGCCAGAGGTGTGGAAGGCTCCGAGCTGGCAGAAAGCATGAACAGTGACACGATTATTCTCTGTTGTATTGATCATGACAAGCAGGAAATCCGTATGGTGTCGATTATGCGTGACACCTGGATGAATATGGCGAAATATACCGATGAATATTATGAGTTTGACAAAGCCAATTCCGCATACAACCGCGGCGGCCCGGAGAGTATGCTCTCCATGCTGAATACAAACCTTGACTTTGCACTGACCGATTACGTTACCGTAAACTTCAAGGCACTCGCCGATGCGATTGATGTCCTGGGCGGTCTCGACATCGAGATGACAAATGCAGAGTGTGTTCATGCAAACAACTACAACAGAGAGGTATCGGAAGCACAGGGCGTAGAGTATGAAGCTATTCCGTATGATGAGGACCTTGGGGATGATTACAGCGAAGTACGTCATGTCAGCGGTGCGCTTGCTACCTCCTATGCGCGGATCCGTTATGGCGGCGGTGATGATGCAAAACGTACCAGCCGTCAGCGAATTGTTATCAATCTTATGGTACAGAAGCTGAAACAGAATCCGACCAAGATTCCGGAAATTCTGGACAAGGTGATGGGAAATGTCAGCACCAGTCTTACCAAGAATGAAATCCTGGAACTTGGTATGCATGCGGTAACGTATACGATGGGAACCTCCTATGCCTATCCGTTCCAGCTCTGCTATGGTGAAAATGTAGTGAATGCCCTTGGTGAGGATGTTGTAATTCCGGTTACGCTGGAGTTCAATGTAAGAGAGCTGCATGAATATCTGTATCCGGGTCTTTCGTATGAACCGTCTGCGGCTGTTACAGAGTACAGCGACTACATTGCAAGAAAGAGCGGTTACGATGAGGATATGATCGGCTATGTGCTGAACCAGGGGCCTGGTGCAGAGGCAGATTCGGTGATCGCAGGCGACTAAATACGAGGGAGAAAACCAGACATGAAATTCTATACCGTTGATGTTATGATACCAACGTATAAACCAGGGCAGGAGTTCGCAGAACTTCTGCCCCGCCTTTTGGAACAGACTTACCCGATCCGGTCGATCCGGGTTGTAAACACAGGGAAAAAGTTCTGGAACCCGGCGTGGGAGCAGTTATCGGATAAAATTATGGTAGAGCATATCCGGCCAAGCGAATTTGACCACGGCGGAACGAGAAGGGCGATGGCAGAAAGTTCGGATGCGGATCTTCTGCTTTTTATGACCCAGGATGCCATGCCGTACGACAATGCGTGCGTGGAACATCTGGTGGAAAAATTTTCACTGCCGCATGTGAAGGCGGCCTATGCGCGGCAGCTTCCGCGGGATGACTGCCGTACACTGGAACGGTTTACGAGAGGCTTTAACTATCCGGAGGAGAGTGATATCAAGGATGCCGGTGATCTGCCAAAACTTGGTGTTAAGACTTTTTTCTGCTCCAATGTCTGTGCAATGTATGACCGCAGGACATATGAAGAGCTGGGTGGATTTGTAGAAAGCACCTTGTTTAACGAAGATATGATCTATGCCGGGCATCTTGTGCAGGCGGGCTATGCGATTGCCTATGCGGCAGATGCGAAGGTGGTACATTCCCACAATTACGGTTGTCTGGCACAGTTTCACCGCAATTTCGACCTCGGTGTATCCCAGGCACAGCATCCGGAGATCTTTGATGCGTATCCGTCTGAGGGTGAGGGAATCCGTATGGTGAAAAAATCGGCATCCTACGTCTGCAAAATTCATAAGCCGTGGCTGCTCGTCACGTTATTCTTTCAAAGCGGATTCAAATATGTGGGATACTTCCTCGGAAAACGATACAAAAGCCTTCCGGACGGTGTGATCCGCTGGTGTACCTCAAACAAAACGTGGTGGGAATATCACGGAAAGATAAGAAAAAAACGAAATAGAAGATAAGTGAAAGTAAAAAACAAAAATAAAAAGATTTTGTAAGTAAATACGAAATGCTCCATAAGGTTGACAGAGAACGGAGCAGCGTGGTAAAAAAGTAAAGAACAAGAAATTAGAAGGCGGCATAACCTGAAAACAGAACAAGGGTGCCGCCTTTTGCTGTTAGGAGGAAAAAATCTATGTGTGGAATTGTTGGATATATTGGAACCTGCCAGGCTGCCCCGGTGCTGCTGGACGGATTGTCAAAGCTGGAGTACCGCGGATACGATTCGGCCGGAATTGCTGTATACGATGGAAACAAAATTCAGATGCAGAAAGCAATGGGCCGTCTGAAGGTGCTTGAGGAAATGACACAAAATGGAGCGACACTTCCGGGTACCGTAGGAATCGGACATACGAGATGGGCAACGCATGGGGCACCTTCCGATCTGAATGCACATCCGCATTTCAATAAAGACCACTCGATTGTCGTTGTACACAATGGAATTATTGAGAATTATCTGAAATTAAAGAAAAAACTGATGTCCAAAGGATATGAGTTCCTTTCGGAGACAGATACCGAGGTAATTGCCCATATGCTGGATTACTATTATAACGGCGATCCGCTTGCAACGATCACAAAGGTTATGCACCGCATGGAGGGATCGTATGCACTGGGTATCCTGTTCCGCGACTATCCGGATGAGGTGTATGCGGTCCGTAAAGACAGTCCGCTGATCGTTGGTACAAGTAAGAGCGGAAACCTGATTGCATCCGACGTTCCGGCTGTCCTGAAATATACAAGAGATGTCTATTTTCTGGAAAATGAGGAGATCGTGAAACTGACCCGCGATGGCCTTCACTTCTACAATATTGACGAGGAGGAGCTGGAGAAAGAGGCAACCCACATCGACTGGGATATGAATGCGGCAGAAAAAGGCGGCTATGAGCATTTCATGCTGAAAGAGATGCATGAGCAGCCAAAAGCCGTAAAAGATACCCTGACGCCGCGTATTAAGAACGGTGATGTTGTGATCGAAGAACTCGGCATGACTGATGAGGAGATCCGCGCGATCCGCAAAATCTTTATCGTTGCCTGCGGTTCCGCATACCACACCGGTGTAACCTCAAAATACATCTTCGAAAAGCTGGCAAGAATCCCGGTTGAGGTAGATCTGGCAAGCGAATTCCGCTACCGTGATCCGATTCTGCCGGAAAATACGCTCGTGGTCATCGTCAGCCAGTCGGGTGAGACGGCCGATACCCTCGCGGCTCTCCGCCTTGCAAAAGAAAAGGGCGTGCGTACCCTTGGCATCGTAAACGTAGTTGGAAGTTCGATTGCAAGAGAGGCAGACAATGTCATGTACACCTGGGCCGGTCCGGAGATCGCTGTTGCGACAACGAAAGCGTACAGCACACAGCTTATCGCGCAGTACCTTCTGGCGATGAAGTTTGCCAAAGTACGCGGAACCGTTTCGCAGAATGACTTCGATGCGATGATCCAGAGCCTTGAGCGCCTGCCGGAGCAGATTTCCCTGCTGCTGTCCCATAAGGAGAACGTACAGCGTTTTGCCAACCGTTATCTTGCGGCAGAACACGTCTTTTTCATCGGACGCGGCATCGACTATGCAATCTCGATGGAGGGCTCCCTGAAGCTGAAAGAGATTTCCTACATCCACTCCGAGGCGTATGCAGCCGGTGAGCTGAAACACGGAACCATTTCCCTGATTGAGGACGGACGCCTTGTCGTAGCCGTGCTGACCCAGCCGGAGCTCTACAAGAAAACGATCAGCAATATTCAGGAAGTGAAAACACGAGGCGCGTTTGTCATGGCGGTAACGACCGTTGGCAATACAGAAGTGGAAAAAGTAGCCGACTACGTAGTTTACCTGCCGGAGACAAATCCGATTTTTGCAAACTCCCTGGCGATCATTCCGCTGCAGCTCTTTGGCTACTACGTATCGATCGGCAGAGGCCTCGATGTGGATAAACCGAGAAACTTGGCGAAATCGGTTACGGTAGAATAAAAACCGCAGCATAAAATTCCTCTTTTTTCAAAATTATCACAGTTTCAACACAATTCTAACGTACAATAGGCAGTAGAAAATGAAGAAAGAAATAAGAGCACTGTGTATTGGTGCCTGAGATAGAAAAGAGAAAGAGGGATCAGCCATGAGTGAAGAATTCAAAAAAGAAGAAATAAATGGTGAGGCAGCAGAGGAGACCAAAGCTGCAGAGCATACAGAAGAAGTAAAAGCAGAAACGACAGCAGAGCAGAGCGCAGCAGAGACGGAAAAACCGCAGGAAACCGCAGAAGCGCCGAAGACGGAAGAAAAGAAAACGACAACCTACAGCTGGGTGAATCCGAAAATCAGCGGAAAGACCGGCGAGGAGAATAACAGCGCTTCCTACACCGGAAAACCGGACTCGTCGGAGGCAAAGGCAGAGCAGACATCTTCTGCAAAGACAGAACATTATCAGTACCAGTCACAGACACAGAGTGCTCCGAAGCAGGAAAAACCACAGTTTTCTGCCGTTCCGCAGCCGCAGGATCACAAAAAGAAAGCGAAAAAACCAATGTCATCCGCAAAAAAATGGGGCATGACACTTGCCATGGCAGCGTGCTTCGGACTCGTGGCAGGCGGTGTTTTCATTGGGACTGCAGCAGTCGGTACGAAAGTGATCGGTACAGCAACAGAGCAGAAGCAGGAAGTTACAATTCCGACGACCACCACAACAACGGCAGCAGACAGCAGTGATACCTCCGATACCGTAAAAGCAACCGGCGAGATGTCCGTGAAAGATGTTGCATCGAGTGCGATGCCGTCTCTGGTAGCAATTTCTACGACAACGGTGGAAGAAGTTGAGACATTCTTCGGAACCACAAGCCAGGAAGTTCCTGCAAGCGGAACCGGAGTTATTGTCGGACAGAACGACGATGAGCTCCTGATTGCGACAAACAACCACGTTGTCAGCGGTGCAACGTCTCTTTCCGTCAGCTTTATCGACGATGAGACGGTAGAAGGCCAGATCAAAGGTACCGATGCGGACAATGACCTTGCTGTTGTTGCAGTAAAACTTTCCGACATCAAGGACGAGACAAAGAGCCAGATCAAAATTGCCGTGATGGGAAATTCCGATGACCTTGAGGTCGGTGATCAGGTTGTGGCAATCGGAAATGCACTGGGAACCGGCCAGTCCCTGACGAGCGGATATATCAGTGCAAAAGACCGTACGATCTCCAGTCAGGATGAGAGTACCGGCGAGACGATTACTTCTGAGGGACTGATCCAGACCGATGCAGCCATCAACCCTGGAAACAGCGGCGGCGCCCTTCTGAACATGAACGGTGAGCTGATCGGCATTAACGAAGCAAAATACAGTTCCACACAGGTCGAGGGCATGGGCTTTGCGATCCCGATTTCGAAAGCGGAGCCGATTCTGCAGAACCTGATGAACCTGACAACAAGATACAAAGTCAGCGATGATGAGGCCGCTTATATCGGAATTAACATGGCGGATGTCAGCGCAGATGTTTCCCAGAACTACGGTATTCCGACCGGTGTCTGCATCATGAGCGTTGTGGACGGCAGCCCGGCAGCCGATGCGGGCTTCAAGAAAGGCGATGTTATCACCACATTTGATGGAAGAAGCATCTCGAACGCCAAAGGCTTAAAAGAGACACTGACCTATTATGCGGCAGGCGAGACTGTAGATGTCACCGTACAGCGCGCGGACAACGGTGAGTACAAAGAAGTAACACTGACGCTGACCCTTGGCTCTGCAGCAGATATGCCGCAGACGAGCGGAAGCAGCAACGGAACCACAAACGATGGAACCGGAAGCTCCGATCAGAATGACCAGGGTATTCAGAATCCGTTTGGCAACAGATAAAAACTCGAAATAACTATTTCCTAAGAGAAAAAAGACGGACAGCACAGGAATATGAACGCCTGGCTGTCCGCCTTTTTCTGCATTTTTTGATATAATTTTTTGAATTTGTAAAATTCTTAAAAAAGTTGGTAATTTTTAAGAAAGTTTTTACTTGTGACCCTATGGCTTTTGGGCTATAATCAAGCTAGACCAAGCGATCTATTACAGAAAGGAATTTGAAAAATCATGTCAGAAGAGAAAGACAGAGTGGACGGTACCGCGGACGAAACGAAGGCGGAAACAAAAAGCTCTGACCATCATACAGAAGATACCTATGAAAAAGTCTGCTTCATGTGCCGCAGACCGGAGAGCAAAGCCGGAAAGATGATTACCCTTCCGGGAAACATCAATATCTGCCCGGACTGCATGCAGAAGAGCTTTGATACCATGAACCAGAACCCGGGCCAGATCAATGAGATGATGAATAATATGAACAACATGCCGAATATCGGCATGTTCGATCTCTCCGGGCTTTCCAACCAGATCCCGAACCGGCAGCGGGTAAAGAAAAAAGAAGAAAAGAAGAAAACAAAAGAATTTTCCATCAAGGACATTCCGCCGCCGCACCGGATCAAGGCGATGCTTGACGAATACGTCATCGGCCAGGACCGTGCAAAGAAAGTCATGTCGGTTGCCGTTTACAACCATTACAAACGTGTCTTTGCACCGCAGGACGGAAATATCGAGATCGAAAAATCCAACATGCTGATGATCGGACCGACCGGTTCCGGAAAAACGTATCTGGTGCAGACACTGGCACGCCTCTTAGATGTGCCGCTTGCCATCACGGACGCCACATCCCTTACCGAAGCGGGTTATATCGGTGATGATATTGAAAGCGTGGTATCTAAGCTTTTAGCGGCCGCAGACAACGATGTGGAGCGCGCGGAGCACGGTATCATCTTCATTGACGAGATCGACAAGATTGCGAAAAAGAAAAATACAAACCAGAGAGACGTCAGCGGAGAAGCCGTACAGCAGGGAATGCTGAAGCTCCTCGAGGGCAGCGACATCGAAGTTCCGGTGGGAGCCAACAGCAAAAATGCGATGGTTCCGCTCGAGACCGTCAATACCAGAAACATTCTCTTTATCTGCGGCGGTGCCTTCCCGGATCTGACGGACATCATCAAGGAGCGTCTGAACAAGACAGCTTCCATTGGCTTCCAGGCGGATCTGAAGGACAAGTATGATGGGGATAAGAACCTGCTGTCACAGGTGACCTTAGAAGACCTTCGGACTTTCGGTATGGTGCCGGAGTTCCTTGGCCGTCTGCCGATCGTATTTACGCTGGAGAGTCTCAATGAGGATATGCTGGTCGAGATCTTAAAAGAACCGAAAAATGCGATCCTGAAGCAGTATAAGAGACTGCTCGAACTCGACGAGGTGAAACTGGAATTTGATGATGATGCACTTCGCTCTATTGCAAGAAAAGCGCTGGAAAAAGATACCGGTGCGCGAGCACTCCGTTCGATCATTGAGGATTTCATGCTGGATATCATGTATGAGATTCCAAAGGACAGCAGCATCGGAGAGGTTATCATCACAAAAGACTATATTGAAAAGACCGGCGGGCCGACGATTCTCCTGCGCGGTCAGGAAGTTCCAAAGTTAGAGCAGAAATAAGGTAACTGGAAAACACAGCGGAGCAGACGTGAAACTGGCGTTTTCTTGAAATAAGAGATAAGAAAGAGAGGGTTTTAACTATGGCAGAGGATTTTTTTGGAAATTTAAGTAAAACACTGAAAAAAACAGTGGATACTGTGGGAAAGAAAACAGATGAATTCGTAGAAATTCAGAAGATCCGCACCCGTCAGCATGCGCTTGAGGATCAGATTGAGAAGAATTACCAGGATATCGGACAGATCATCTACAACCGCTATCTGAACGGCGAAGCATTCGACGAGAATCTTGCCGGCATCTGCAAAGATATCACCGATCTGGAAAAAGAGATTGCAGACTGCAGGGAAGACGTGGCAAACAAGAGAGGCCGCATCGTATGCCCGGCCTGCGGCGCAAGTGTTCCGAAAGATGCAGCTTTCTGCATGCGCTGCGGTGCTGCTATGCCGGAGAAGGAAGAAGAGCCGGAGGATGCCGAGTTTGTACACGTAGAACCGGAAGAAAAAGCAGAAGAAACCGAAGCAGCAGCGCCGGAAGAAGAGCCTGAAAAAGAAGCAGAGGTACCGGAAGAGGAATGATCTGGACCCTGCTGCCGGGAGCGGTTTTCCTTGCAGACGGATGCCTGAAAAAGAAGGCAGAAGAGGAGTTAAAGGAAAATGAGCAGATCCCGGTCTGCAAAGGACATATTGTCCTGCGGAAATATCATAACCGCGGCGTAGCGGGCGGCGGCTTCGCGGACAGCACGAAGAAGGTGGAAATTCTCACCTTCTTTTTGCTGTCCGGACTGTGGGCGCGTCTCGGAGCGCTGGCGGGCAGACGTAAGTGTAAGGCGAAGAAGCTTGGGCTTGCGCTTACGATTGGCGGCGGCATGTCGAACTGGTATGACCGGCATAAGAGAGGTTACGTGACCGACTATGTCAGCTTCCGGTTTGGACCGGAGAAGTTCCGCAGACTTGTGTTCAATGTTTCTGATTTCTGTATTTTCTTCGGACTTGCGCTGCTGACGGCAATTTCCTGCCGGGAGTCCAGGTGATGCAGGATCTCCCGAAAAGCCCTGCGGATGGCGGGCTTTTCGGGGCAAAAAAGAAAATTTGAAATTTTTTGAAAAAATTTGAAAAAAGCTGTTGACAGATTCGGAATCATCTGGTAATATATGTTTTGTTGAACGGCACATGAGAGCCGCAAGACAAGAAATGCAGGAGTGGCGGAATTGGCAGACGCGCAGGCTTCAGGTGCCTGTGGT
>OMGY01002536.1_pt1 | contig 13555 bp, 18 predicted proteins | sample 1674461 | NCBI WGS metagenome assembly OMGY01 (sample SAMN05578579, study PRJEB25193) | human gut metagenome | biome: Human Microbiome; feature: human-associated habitat; material: feces | host: Homo sapiens | place: USA:Birmingham
TTTCGAACATATGTTCTTATGTCCGTGTGTGAGAGACACATACAGGGTGATGTTTGGAACATTATGTTCTTGTGTCCGTGTATGGGAAACACATACAGGGGTGATGTTTTCGAACATATGTTCTTGTGTCCGTGTGTGAGAAACACATACAGGGTTGATGTTTGCGAACATGTGTTTCATGAACAAAATGGACTTTGAATAAATCTAAATAATGGTATATGATAACAATATGAAAGAGAGGTGAATTATATGGAAGTTGGAATGTATACAATGAGTGAAATTGAAGAATTTTTTGTACTACAGGATGAGTATGAAATTAATGGAAGTACATATTTGTTTTATGCACATTGGAATCATGGCTTTACTGATTGTATAAAGTTGTTAGTGAATATCACAGATAAATGGTATGTATATCCGCAGGGCACATCATTATATACATTAGCATATATCAACACATTTAAACATTTCAAATTATGGGAGGAATAATATGTCAAATTATGAGGAAAGTTATAAGAATTATCTTGCATGGCTCACCCCCCGTGAGCTATTGCAAGAGTACAAGATCATGCGTTTCCCGTGGCGTTATCGGGAACGAAAATGGATCGAAGAAGAAATAGAAAGTAGGTGTGTGTACTAATGTTGGATGAAATATTGTGGTTTGGTTTTGGTGCTATATTAATATTTCCATATGGTGTTTGGTGTGGAGCAAAATGGTCAGGAGGATATAAGAAATGAAAAATTATTGTGATATATGTTTTACATGTAATGATACTGAATTTTGTCATTCATGTAGTCAGTCAGATATTTGTTTCGAATTTAAAAAGTGTTTTGATCATAAGCCTTATATAATGTGGGGAGCAATGGCAAGTTTTGACGATATCCTGAGATGTGTTGAGAAATGGAGGGTGTACAATGAGCAGACCGATAAACAGTAAGAAGTCATGGTATAAGGTGTATATCAAAGAATTAAATACACCGAACATCATTAAAAGTCAGTGTAAATATAAATGCGATTATCTATTAGTTCAGGCATACACCGGAGCAGTTGCAATGGCAATCGTACAGGACTACGTTGTTGAATTTGAAGAAAATTTCCGTCCTGTATATTACAACAAATTAGAGGGAGGTGTTCCTATTGACAACAAAAAAGTCTTATATGAAGAAGAGTAAACCACAAGGTCTTATAAGAACAAAAGACGAATACACACCGCTCGCCCTTGAGATAACATGGGATAAAAAAGACGTGAGAAAAGAGTATTCACGGTTAAGATCAATCTGGCGTAAACGTTATGAAAGAATACTGAAATCTGATTATAAGGATATTAACCTTGTAAGAGATCGACCGATCCAACGTTACAAACAGTTGAAAGATATAACAAGTGATAGAGAACTCTATCACTTGTTGTCCGAACTAGCAACAATTATTGCATCAGATCGAACCACAGTAACAGGACTGAAAAAAGGGGAAAAAGAACAGATGCAACACATCAATGATGTGTACGGAACAGAGTTAAAAACGCATGAGGATTTACTTAATTTTGGTAAATTTATGGAACAACTCAGAGATTTTGCATCAGATAGAATATATGATTCTGATTTTGCCGCTGATTTATATTCTGATGGTGAAAAGCTGAGTACAGGCAAAATGTTAAAGCTATATAAGGAATTTCTGAGAACGGGATCCCGAAACATTACAAAATTGAAAACTGGAATAGCAAAGAAAGAAAAAGCCAAACGGCAAAAGAGGAAAGCGGGTAAACGTAAACGTAGGAGGTAACACATGGAAAATCTGTATACTGTCGATACATATAATTATACTAGAATACAGAATTTACCATGTTTACATGACACTAGGTCTAACAAAGGAAGTAAAAAAGCAAAAGGTTATAAAAATTGCCTGTGTGCTTTCGATATCGAAACAACTAGAATGGAAGATATCGAGCAGTCAATAATGTATATCTGGCAGTTTTCAATTCTTTTTCTTGACGACTTACACATTGACACTATAATAGGAAGAACGTGGACAGAATTTGAGTTATTTCTTGACAATCTTATGAATGACGATAACTATGCGTATTATATGATTTTTGTACATAATCTTTCATATGAATTTCAGTTTTTGCGTGGTATATATACATTTTCACCTGACAAAGTTTTTGCTATTAAATCACGAAAAATATTGAAATGTGAAATGTTAGAGCGTTTTGAATTTAGGTGTTCATATCTGCAAACTAATATGTCACTAAATACGTTTACATCAAAAATGAAAGTAAAACACCAAAAATTATCAGGTGAAAGATTTAATTATAGTAAAAAGCGTTTTCCATGGACAGAACTAACCGATTATGAAATACAGTATAGTACATATGACACAATCGGACTAGTTGAAGCAATGTATAAACGTATGATATTGTCAAATGACAATCTATATACCCTTCCCTTAACGTCAACCGGTTATGTACGTCGTGAAACGAAAAAAGCCATGTATGGATGGTCACGAAAACACAAGGATATATTTCCGACTATAGATGTTTTCGATCTGCTAGAGGAAGCGTTTCGGGGTGGAGACACTCACGCTAATCGTTATTACTCAGGAACAGTGATACGTGCAGACGGAAAAAAGATTCTGGGAATTGGATCTTATGATAGGTCATCATCATATCCTGATGTTGTCTTAAATTGCGTTTTTCCAATGACACGTTTTGTCTATATCGGATCAATAACGGAGAATGACATAGAGAAGAAACTGGATCGTGGAAAAGCACTATTATTCCGGTGTAAAATCACAGGCATTGAACAGATCGACAAGTTTTACGGAGCACCATACATGTCTTATTCAAAATGTAGAAATGTTTCACGTGAAACATTGGACAATGGTCGTATTTTAAGTGCAGAATATATTGAAACGACATTGACTGATATTGATTATGAGATCATGAAACGTGAATACAAATGGAAACAAATTGAAATAACAGAGTGTTACGAAAGCAAATACGGATCGTTGCCAGAGCCTTTAAAAGACATTTTTCGCAAATATTATACAGACAAAACAGAGTTAAAAGGAATCGTGGAGCAGGAACTTATTTACAATCTGCAAAAGGCGTTGCTTAATGCGGGCTATGGAATGATGGTTCAATCACCTGTTAAGCAATCATTAATATTTACAGAATCATCAGAAAATATATATTCAGTTGATGAAAATGTTTCACGTGAAACATTACTCACTAAATATAACAGAACAGCTTTCTTGCCTTATCAATGGGGTGTTTGGGTAACAGCGTGGGCACGCTTGCGACTAAAAGAGGGAATTAATATAGTTGGAGACCGTTATCTGTATGGCGATACAGATTCCGTGAAATATATTATAGTCGCAGGAGATGACATAGATAAGAGTTTTGAAGAATACAATAAACAGCGTAAAGAACAAAGTATCATAAACAGAGCATATGCAACTGACAAACACGGGGAAACACATTATATGGGCGTATTTGAGTATGAGGACACCTATACAGAATTTTGCACGCTCGGTGCTAAAAAATATGTATACCGCACAGAGGATGAAGTTTTACACGCAACGATTGCAGGGGTGAATAAAAAGAAAGCCCCGTCAGAGTTGGAGGACCATGGAGGCATAGATGCTTTTCATATAGGATTCACTTTTTCAAAATCCGGTGGAACAGAGAGCGTATATAATGATGCCGTGTATGGTGATTACAACATAGCTGGTCACACGATACATATAACACAGAACGTAGTTATCAGACCATCAACCTACACTATAGGAATAACAGATGAATACCGTAGGATTTTGGCAGACGCAAGAACGTTAACAGAATTTAAGAAAACCTTTGACAAGAATTAATATTAGTGCTATAATAATTCATGTAATAAAGATAATATAAGGAGGTGAGAATATGAAAATTACAAGAGAGTTAACAGTTAACAAAATTAATGTTATCTGCTACGATCCAGAAAATAAATGTGAGATTACAAAAGAATTAGTCTTAATTGGAAATCTCACAGACGATCAGATAAACAAAGAGATCAAAAAAAGAAATCTTGGAATTGTTATTGACTGGGAGCGAAACGAGGAAGAAACTAAAATCTATGGAATGGATGCTGAAGTATTCTTAATGAACGCAACTTATACAAAATCACCAAAAGAAAAGGAGAACTAAATCATGGCAAAGAAACAGTATACTATCATTAAATCATCGGGAAATCTTGATACCTATTCAGAGTATGATCTTATTGAATCGCCGGCAATCATGTCATTAAAAAACGTTGAAAACAAAGGAATTATATGCGTAGGAGCGTGGGTGAAATATCTTACAAAGGATAACGACGGAAATGAGATCACCTGTATTTCAGTTCAGGACGCAAATACAGGAGATGTATTTTCCGGTCAGTCAGCAACTTTCCGTGAAACATTCGAAGATGTAACAGACCGTGTATCTGACATGGACGAAGTTCCAGACATGTTCTTTATCGAGGTTATTCACAAACAGTCAAAAGCCGGTCGTGACTATCTTCTCTGTGCACTTGTTTCCCCAGATCGTGCGCTTGCCTGTATGGGATATTCTACAATAGATGTTCCCATGCCGGAGCCACAGAAATAATGTTATCGTTATATGAAAATAGTGGGTATCTTTCGATACCTGCTATTTTAGGATATGGACAAAAGTTCAATTACATATGGGGCGGACGAGGTACGGGGAAAACTTATGGCAGTCTCAAATACTGTATTGAACACAAGAAAATTTTCGTTTACATGAGATCCCTGCAAACACAGGTTGATACAATAAAAATTCCAGAGCTTTCGCCTTTTAAAAAGCTTAATAAAGAAATGGGATGGTCAATTTATCCGAAAACGATTGGAAAAAACGTCGCAGGATTTTACAACACATACACAGACGATAACGGGAAACTGGTGTATACAGGGCCGATTCTAGGTTATGCAATAGCCCTAAGCACGTTCGCTAACTTACGTGGTTTTGATGCATCGGACGTTGAAATTGGTATATATGATGAGTTTATCCCTGAGAAACGAGAGAGAAAAGTTGAAAATGCCGGTTATGCGTTTAAAAACGCATATGAAACTATGAACCGAAACAGAGAACTAGACGGAGAAACACCGATACAGTTCCTTTTATTTTCAAACTCAGAAAATCTTTCATGTAATATGTTTATCGAGAACAACCTGATGGAAAAAGTATCTGCAATGGATATCCGAAAACAATCAGTTTCAATCATGCAGGAGCGTGGGATCGGACTTTTTAACCTATTCGATTCTCCAATTTCAGAACGTAAAAAAGAAACAGCACTGTATAAAATGTCTGGTGCAGATTCCAATTTCAACCGCATGGCACTCGGCAATGAGTTTTATTCTGCGGATTATACAGGGATTAAACCAACCAACATAAAAGAACTAGTCCCCTTATGTCGTATGGATTCCATTACAATATACGAACGGAAAAACCAAAACACCATATACGTTACAAGGCATCACTCAGGAAATCCACCCACATACACACAGTCTGACAAGGATATAAAAGCGTTCCGCAGGGACTATGTGTACCTATGGGATATGTACCTATCAAATAAGATCACTTTCGAGGACATCACATCAAAATCACTATTTGAAACTTATTTCAAGGACAAGTATTGACTTGTCCTTTTTTCTTTGTTATAATCTTTCGTAGAAAGACAAGTGTTCGTGGCACACGTACAGCACGTTGGGAGCGTGGGATCATAATGATCCAATGTGCATGAGTATGTACAACTCAAGAATTTGTAACACTTAATCTTTCGTCACATATGCAGAGTGTCACAGCCTGCATATGTTTGTTTCACATGAAACATTTCTCACCTTTCTTATGTTTCACGTGAAACATATATTATATTATATGTTGTGCTTAATATATAATGGAGGTGAAATATGGACTTTAACTCAATATCAACACTTATCAGTAACATCGGTGTTCCGTGTGCTTGTCTTATTGCCACTTTCTACCTTTGGCAGAAAGAAACCGATGCGCACAAGGAAGAAATGAAAAACATGACAGACGCACTCAACAACAACACTCAGGCACTTACAAAACTCACAGATCATATCACAGGAAGTGAAAAAAATGACGATTAACTACAACAAAAATATCAGAGGTGTGTACATCGTCACAACGAACACAAATCCTCTGATGGTCAGGGCAGAGCCTAACCTAGACGGAACAGTTATCGCAGAGATGCCGAAAAACACAAAATGTATATGTCTAGGATGTTATTCCGGTAACTGGTATGCAGTCACTTACGAACATGACGGTATTATTTCCACCGGCTTTTCTCACAAAAATTATCTCAGGAGGGATTACAAGATATGACGTTAGACAACTTAATTACACTCATTTCAGCAGGATTTACAAAAGACGAGATCCTCACAATGTCAGGTACAGCCACACAGCGTGCCCCACAGCCACATCCACATCCACATCCACATCCACATCCACATCCACATCCACAGCCACAGCCACAGCCACAGCCACAGCCACAGCCACAGCCACAGTTCTATCAGCAGTCACAGACACCAGTGCAGGGTGTACAGGGATATGCACAGCAGTTTCCACAGATGGTTCCACAGACACAGGCACAGGCTCAGGCATATCCGCAGACACAGACACAGCAGGCAAGACAGATCGGTGATCAGAATGATGTTTTGAGTGCACTTAAAAGTCTCACAAGTGCGGTACAGAGTAATAACGTTAATCTGATGCATAACGCAGTTCCGAAACAGGTCACAACAGAAGAGGCTATAGCAAGCATTATCAATCCACCAAACTATGAGGGATTAAAAGGAGGTGAAAATAATGGCTAATACATTAAATTTTGACCAGATCAGCACAGTGCTGAATGACATTGTTAAACAGGCCACAGGCGTTGAAACCATGAAAGCAACAGATACAAGTTCTTTCGTAGCACAGGCGCAGACAGCGTTACTTGCAGGAAATGACAGGATCATGAACAGCATCTCTCAGGTGCTTGACAGGACTATTTTTTCTGTCAGGCCGTACAATGCAAAATTTAAGGGGTTAAGAAGAACCACACAGCAGTGGGGGAACCATGTGCGAAAATTGGGGATGCTTGATGATGATTGGGAGAACGATCAGAGACAGCCACTTGATGATGATACCGCTGTGGATATGTACAAGATCAAAAAGGGAAAAGTTTTACAGACAAATTTTTATGGCGGTCAGGTATTCCAGAGACACAGGACTTATTTCAGAGATCAGTTGGATCAGGCGTTCCGTAATCCTGATGAATTTGGGCAGTTTATTTCCATGTATACTCAGAACACGATGGATATGATCGAGCAGGCTCATGAAAGCATGGCAAGGGCTTGTATTGCAAACTACATCGGTGCTAAAAACATCTGGCAGGCAGGCGTTACGGCATTAACAGAGGGATATACTGGAGAGCACGTTGTTAAGTTGCTGACGATGTACAATACAGAGAACGGAACCATGTTAACCGCCGATGATGTAAGAAAAGCGGAGAATTTCCCGAGTTTTTATAAATGGGCTTGCGCTAAGATCATGACTTACATGGACTTTTTCACAGAAAGAACAACCAGATTCCATGCGAATATCACAGGAAAAGAGATTGCAAGACATACTCCGCTGAGAATGCAGAACATCATGATGTTTAGTCCAGATTTGCACACAGCGGACACTACAGTCCTGAGTAATACGTTCCATGATCAGTATCTTAAGATTGCAACAAACGAAAAGGTCAATTTCTGGCAGACACTTGAGAGTCCGATGGGAATTAATGTTACGCCTAGCGTTATGACCCCGGATGGAAGTGTTGAAAAAGGTACTGCTCAGGTGATGAGCAATATTTTTGCAGTACTGTTTGATGAGGATGCTATGGGGCTCACTACGATCAAACAGTGGAGTAGCACAACGCCTTTCAATAGCGCAGGAGGTTACTGGAATATCTACTATCATTTCACAGATCGTTACTGGAATGATCTTACAGAGAATGGACTTGTTTTTGTTCTGGAATAGGAGGAAATAAGAATGGCGGTAACAGTCAATTTTAAGACAGCAAGCAAAAGAGTTAATTCTACAGGGGTTGTCGGCGGTGATGTTACCGCCGTTTCCTGTAATATTAATGAGCCATGTTCTATTGAAAATCCGCAGATCATTCTGAGAAATGGGGGTAGTGCCCCGTCGTGGAATTACTGTGAAATCAGTGAATTTGGAAGATCATACTGGGTGGAGGACTGGGAGTATAAAAACAATATGTGGATTGCGCATTGCGTTGTGGATGTGCTGGCAACGTATCGGGATACAATACAGGCTAGTAACCTGTTTTTTATTCGCAGTTCCACTAGTTTTGACGGCGATGTCATGGATACTTTATACCCAACACTGTCAATACCTGTGAAGAAAAGGACAGTTGTTAACGAGGGTTTATTTCCGGTTGCTGAATATGGACTGAATCAGGGCTATTTTGTATGTGGCATTGTAGGTGAGGATGGACTTACCAATTTCTATGCGTTTATTCCTACTAACTTCGCAGATTTTTGCTCAAAGATATTTTCTACTCTTGACTGGGCGAACCTCTCAGGTCAACAGATCACGGATAGTTTGCTAAAATGTTTGTTCAATCCGTTTCAATATCTGACAAGTGTTATGTGGTTTCCTTGTGAAAATGTTGGGGCAGGAAGTACACCGGTGAATGAAGTTAAGTTCGGTTTTTGGTCTTGTGAGGTAACTGCGTTAAAATTGGGTAATAAGCCTTTTTATAGCAGGTCTTTTGATATGCCGATTTCTCAGCACCCACAGGTTTCACGTGGAACATTTTTAAATGCATCTCCGTTTCGCAGGATTCAGTTAACCGTCGATCCGTGGGGGACGTTCGATATTGACGGCGGAAAAGTTGCAAGTGCTGAGAACGTAACAGTCAGTGAAACGATTGACTGCATGAGCGGAGTTGGTGTTATGTCAGTGAGCGCAGGAGGTGTTACACTGTATACTGGGTATTCACAAGTTGGAGTTAACATACAGGTGAGTGATTTACGAGCGAATATCATCGAAAGTGGAAGTAATTTGGTAAGTAGTATCGGGAATCTGTTTTCTGGCAATTTTTTGGGAAGTGCGTCAGGAGTTGCGAATGCGGTTGAGAGTGCAATACCCGATGTACATACAAGAGGTGTCAATGGTACTTTGTTGTCTATAGCGCGTATACCATATGTAATTGAAACGTTCTATAAGATCACAGATGAGGACCGATCAGATAATGGTCGCCCTTATATGAAAAATGGCACAATGCAGGATTTAGGCGTGGGGTATTACGTTGTTGAAAACGGAGCTATCAATGTGAGTGGAGCAACCCGAAACGAAAAAGAACAGATCAAACAATTCCTTGAGGGGGGTGTTTATTATGCGTAGTTTCCCTGCAAGCAATATATCAATGTTCGTTGCACTTATGACAAGTGCTAACTCAGGTCAGAATCCATGGGGATCTGGTGGAGCAGGTGGGATCGGCGGGTTGATGCTATCGGGTATGAACTGGTGGATCGTAAAATGTTATGATCCTGCTATTGGGTATTCACAAGATTACAGAAATGAACGTACAGTTAATGGCATAACATACTATGATTGTTCATCATTTGTGTGGTATGGTTTGGGACATGCAGGCTATGAGATCAATTTATCAGCATGGCCTTTTACAACCTACACCATGGGGGGAATTTTAAAACGTTTGGGTTTTGAGGAAATTATAATAACAGACTTTGCGACTTTTGATTTTCATGTTGGGGATATTCTTGTTATTAATACGAGCGAACATCAGCACACGGAAATTGTTCATGATCTTGAAAATGGAGGTCATACTATGGGAGCACACACTTCCAAAAAACCTCTACAGGATCAGGTTAGCATTAATACATATGATATACAGAGCGGTATACATTACACACAGTGCTATCGTTGGCCTTTTTCTGGTGGTGATTGGCAGATCGGAGGAAACAGTGAATATTTCGGGAATCCAGAATCTCCCTTGTGTGGAAACAATGAAAAAGCCATAAATAATGCAACTGTGATATATAATTATTATAAATCACAGGGATGGAGTGTAAACGCTATAGCAGGTCTGTGCGGAAACATACAGCAAGAAAGCACTTTCAATCCGGCATTAATTGAAATTGGAGGTACTGGACACGGGCTTGTGCAGTGGACACCGCCGACTGATTTATATAATGTTCTTGACGTATTATATGGAAATCATGATGATTGGTATGATGGTCAAAAACAGTTGAGTGTTATTTTTGCAGAGTTTCAACAGAGTTCAGGAATTAAAAACTGGGGTATCGAACCACAATGGTATAGCACAAGTGCATACCCGTTAAGTTGGAGAGAGTGGAGTGTTAGTACACAGGATGCAGGTTACCTTGCACTTGCGTTTCAGGCAAACTATGAAAGACCTGCTAGTATACATCAGGAACGTGCTGGATATGCTAGAGCGTGGTTCGATTATTTTAATAATTTGTAGGAGGTGAATATATGTTTGGATGTGATACAGGTGTTGGTGCTCCTGTGATGTATAATTATATCAATCAGTATAATAGTAGCATAAGCCCGAGTACTAACCATTGCAAAAATACTCAGTTATTTTGGTATTTCCAGAGGTATTTGTTACAGAAAGCTATTTCTGTGATGAAGTGGAATGTACCCGACAACTGGGATAAGGATTACTTTTTATATTGCTTATATTGTTGGGGTACAGTTGCGATCATCAATACGGACAAGTTTGGAGTGATTCCGCAGGGTTGTACGCTCAAAGGGTACAATGTTTTTTACAGACCGGCACATGCTGTGATTAGCAATCCATTATTAAAGGGTGTGATTGAACCTGTAATCGGAGAACAGTGTGTTCTTTTTAAATGTACCGCCGACTATGGTGGAATCATGGATTTAATAGGAAGATATGCGAATGAAATGGCTATTACTATGGAATCTCTGGATATGAACGTAATGAACAGCAAGCTTGCGTATGTTTTTAGAGCAAGGAACAAAGCCGGTGCGGAAAGTCTGAAAAAAGTTATGGATCAGGTCATGAGAGGTGAATTGGCTGTTTTCTATGACGAGAAACTCAGGATTCAGAGAGGCGATCAGACGGAGGAACCGTGGGATTATTTTGTTAACAACTTGCGACAGAATTATATTGCGGGTGATGTTCTGGACACTTTGCGGAGATTGGAAGAACTGTTTTGTACTGAGGTTGGCATCCCTTCTGCCAGATCGGATAAAAAAGAAAGAATGATATCTTCCGAAGCTGAGAGCAATGATGTTGAAACTTCAACTAGGATGGAGATGTGGTTGGATGGATGGCAGAAAAGTTGTTCTGATGTTAAGAAAATGTTTGGTGTTGAGGTGTCTGTGGACTGGAGGCACATCCCAAGTATAAATAGTTCACGGGGAACATCAGGAGGTGATGACGCTTGAGTTTATTAACAGTTGAGGGGTTATATAAATATGATAACACATTGTTTGATGGATTCAACGTTCCAGAGGGGCTTGTGAAACAGATTGCTATTGATGTGATTTTGATGCGGACTAGGGAATTGGAAATTTTATATCCAGATTTTTCTTATATGAAAAATCGTATTACGATATGGAGTAACAAGTATCAAATTAACTGGAAAAAACTGTATGATACAACAGTGTTAGAATACAATCCGATCGAAAACTATGATCGTATGGAAGATTGGACAGATACTGACGATGAAACAACTTCAAGTGCCAGAGATAACACTATAAAAAGTACTAGCACAAATGAAATAATGAACAGCGTTAACGTAACAGATCAAAATACAGCTTTCAATGCAGGACTTGCAGATCATGCGAAACAGATCACAGACGGAGACACGACAGAAAATGGAAGTATTACTAATACGGAAAAAGAAAAGGTGAACGATGGAAGAACCGGAATGCATACAAGAACCGGAAGAGCGCACGGAAATATAGGTGTCACTACTTCACAGCAGATGATACAGAGCGAAAGAGATTTAGTTGTTTTCAATCTGTATGATGTGATTGCAGAAAGTTTTATCGAGAATTTTTGTCTAATGGTATATTGATAGGAGGTAATATGTTATGAGTATGGAAAATTTAGGCCCTTATACTAATTTTCATGAAATTAATCAGGATTGGTTTTTACAAGAATTTAACAAAATTATAGCGCAGTGGAAAGCAATGCAGAAAAATTTTGACAACTTGCAGGATGCTTTTAACGATTTAAAAAGTTATGTGCAGGATTATTTTAAAAATTTAGATGTGCAAGAAGAAATTAATAATAAACTTGATGACATGTACAATAACGGTTTGTTTGAAGCGTTATTAAATAAATTTGTAGGCTTTAGCAATCCAGAAATTTTCGGTGCTAAAGGTGACGGGATAACAGACGATACCGAAGCGTTTAAAAAATGTATTGACTATTGCTCTGTTAATAATGTAATTCTATTAATACCTTCTAAAACTTATATGGTAACAGACTTGTTACTCAAGCACGGCTTGCATATTATAGGCGAAAGCCCACTTTCGTCAATAATTAATATTGTAGGTGGTGAAGCGCATGGAGATAGTGAAGACGGCTATTTATTTAACGGTTGCATTAATGGAATAACACTTATGGGTGATAACAATACGCCAAACCAGAACGGTTTTCATTTATCATTAATCAATGGATACATACATAACTGTTACGCAAAACGCTTTAAGGGTAGCGGATTTAAAATAGTATCATATACCAACAATTATCAACAAATAGTTAATACAGGAGAAAATCACAGTTTGTGTAACTGTAACGCTAATAATTGTGGTACTGGGTTTGAATTAACCGCATATGATTCTTTTTACAATAATCTGGTTGCAGGTCGTTGTGATAGGGGTGCGTCTATTTCTGCGTGCAAAATTGACGGTTTGCACGTTTGGGGATATTCAACTACTGGACTGGACTTGTATGGATCTGTATATGGTAATAATATCGAAGTTGAAGCATCGTTAACAGCAACACCGACTGGAGGTATAATTTTCCATAATAAAAATATTACGCTCAACAACTTGTATATATGGAATAACAATGTAGAAAATACATATATGTGGTGTGATGACTGTAATAACTTAACAATAACTAATTTATTTGTCGGTGATGCTGGAACTTTAAACAGTGATTCCGCCGATCCTACAAGTATCCAACTTATAGGTGGAACTGTCACAAATGTTGTATTAACTGGTATTGTTAGTGACACATTTACAAAAGGTAACCTAAATAAATTAACTGTTCACGGTTCTTCTTATTTTAACTTACTTTCTAATAATTTAGATGTTGAGTTTAACGATATAGAAAAACTTAAACATAAGTGTGACGTTTACAACATGAATTTTACGATTACCAAAGGTAATATTACCGGGTCTGCCGAAAGTGAATACACCTTTTTTGAAAACGAAACAGCTTTCATTTATGGTGCTATTGTTGGCAGTGAGAACAATAGATA
>OMGY01002538.1_pt1 | contig 13553 bp, 10 predicted proteins | sample 1674461 | NCBI WGS metagenome assembly OMGY01 (sample SAMN05578579, study PRJEB25193) | human gut metagenome | biome: Human Microbiome; feature: human-associated habitat; material: feces | host: Homo sapiens | place: USA:Birmingham
TTCGACCTCAAAGCCGTTTGCCCGCAGTGCCGCGGCGCAGCCCGTCTGAGTGTCCGTGTCCTGTGCAAGCATGATTTTTAACATTTTTCCCATAATTAGTACCTCCGGGTTGATTTTTCAATTGGATTTTACCATATATGGGAATAAATGTCAATAATAAATTACCATTTTTTGGAAATTTTTATTTTATGCTGCTATATTACTATTTTTTTCCCAAACGGCCAAATCTCGGCTCAAAATACGACGCCCCGGCATTGAATACCGGGGCGTCGACAAGACTTATGATATAACTAATCATTCATCGAAAGCAAAAGTTCTTCATTCGACGAAGTTTTTTCCATACGGTCTTTGATGAAAGTCATGGCTTCGATAGAATTCATATCGGAAAGATATTTACGAAGAATCCACATACGGTTGAGCGTATCCTGATTGAGCAGCAAATCATCTCGACGGGTACTCGATGCGGTAATATCGACAGCCGGGAAGATACGCTTGTTGGAGAGTTTGCGATCGAGTTGCAACTCCATGTTGCCGGTTCCCTTAAACTCCTCGAAAATCACATCGTCCATCTTCGAACCCGTTTCGGTAAGCGCCGTAGCGATAATCGTAAGGCTACCCCCGTTTTCTATATTACGGGCCGCACCGAAGAAACGCTTGGGCTTATGCAACGCATTGGCATCGACACCTCCCGAGAGGACTTTGCCCGAAGCCGGAGACACGGTATTGTAGGCCCGCGCCAAACGGGTAATGGAATCGAGAAGAATAACGACATCATGTCCGCACTCGACCATACGCTTGGCCTTTTCCAATACAATGCTGGCCACTTTTACATGACGTTCGGCCGGCTCGTCGAATGTCGACGAAATCACCTCGGCTTTCACGCTGCGTGCCATATCGGTAACCTCCTCGGGACGTTCGTCGATAAGCAATATCATCATATACACCTCGGGGTGATTGGCGGCAATGGCATTGGCAATATCTTTGAGAAGCATCGTTTTACCGGTTTTGGGTTGAGCAACGATAAGTCCACGCTGTCCTTTTCCGATAGGGGCGAACATATCGACAACCCGGCACGATATGTCGTTGCCCTGCCGGCTATCGGTAAGATTGAATTTTTCTTCGGGAAAGAGCGGAGTAAGATGATCGAACGGCACTCTGTCGCGTACAAACTCGGGCGAGCGACCGTTGATACGGTCGACTTTCACAAGCGGGAAATATTTCTCTCCTTCTTTGGGAGGACGGATAGGCCCCTCTACCACATCGCCCGTCTTCAAGCCGAACAACTTCACCTGTGCCGGAGACACATATATATCATCGGGCGATGCCAAATAATTATAATCGGACGAACGAAGGAAACCATACCCGTCGGGCATCATTTCCAATACACCCACACCGGAGAGGATTCCGTCAAAATCGAAAACTTTTTCCTGTGCTTGGGGGCGATATATGGGAGCCGGTACATTCGAGGTCATTCCCGATGACGCATTATTCTTTCCTCTCGGGACAAAACGTTGACGCTCACTCCGGGGAAAGAACGATTGCAAATGCACATTACTACTATCGGAAACAGGTTTGATTACGGATTCCTCTTCTCTCCGTACGGTATCGCTTTCTTCGGAAACGGAGTTTTGAGACTCGGGAAGATTTTGTTCCGTCGGAGCGGTTTCAGCAGTTGCCGCATCGACGCTCAATTTCTGTATCTTGGGACGACGTCCTCTCGGCTTGGCCGCCGGAACGACCTCCGGTTCCTGCGAGAGTTCTTCTGTCTTTTCGGACTCTACGACTGCCGGTTCTGCCGGAAGTACATTTTCGGGATATGTGATTTCGACCTGATCGGTCAAAGCGGGGTGAGTAAAACGCACTCGACGGGGTTTGGCCGCAGGCTCTACCGGAGTATCTTCGGCAACGGCATTATCGGTTACAGCCGGAAGAGCTTCTTCGGGTTCCTTCACTTTCGGTTTGCGCCCCCGTACCGGTTTCTCGGGTTTGCTTTCCGATGGAACAGCATCGGGAGCTTTCGTAAAACTTTTCTCCGTCCGCTTAGATGCGGACTGATTTTCTTTGACGGCATTCCGTTTTTCGGCCATATTTATGGCCTGTTGGTCGAGTATGGCATAAACCAACTCGTCTTTATCGGAAAAACCGGTGCTCTCCAAATTCATTTCACGAGCAATACTTTGCAATTCATCAAGATTTTTGTCTTTCAGTTCCAGAATGTTATACATAAAATTCAAGGGTATTTTCTTTGCAGCTGTTCAAACACACCACTACCCTTCGGAATAAAGGGCGAAAAATGCTGCATCAATAAAATATGATTTTAATAGGTGACGGAATAGATAAAAAAAATCGAAAAAACGTTTGTCGGTTTCTATTCCGCTGCAAATATATCGGATTTTTTCGACAAAACAGTCTAAAATGCAGAGAAGTTTTTATGTTAATTATTTTTCACACCTGATTTCCCATATTTGCCGGGTAGCAGAAGTGATTTTATAGCAATCCGATGCTCTCTCGCCGACAATCCACACGATCTCCTCTCCGGCACAAAGCAACCACGCCGACTGCTTAAGAGCCAAACTGTACTTGTTGTTATTGAAATAATCGCTCAATTTCTGATGTCCTTTCATTCCGAACGGGCGGAACTTATCACCCTCGCTCCATGTGCGCAACATGAGAGGGAAAGGCAAAAGTCCGGCATCGAAACAGGCCGTATCCCGACGACGGGGTATCCGATAACCATCGGCATCGAACAACGTAAGGGTCAGCTTCACCGGCTCATCGACGACAAAAGTACCGTATTCTATCGTACGGATTTTTTTTTCGGAACGGCGTGGGTACAAAACAAAATCGGCACGGTCTTTGAGCAACCGGTACACGGGAGCATCGAAAAATCGCCCCGACGGAGCATCAACCGCTGCCCAAATATCATCGAGCTGAGCCGATAAAAATCCATACTCTTTAATCATTTCAAAAAGCAGTGTCCGAGCTCCGGGCAAAGTTCGCAACACCTCGATGTCGATATGCACGCCATCGCTTTCATGCCGCATAAGCCGTTCTTTATATCCTTCGACAGCACTGCGATAAACGGCTTCGACCTCCCGCAAATAATCGGCCGTATGAGACAACGACTCATAAACCGACGGATTTATCGCCTGCATAAGAGGCAACAACTGCAATCTTATCTTATTACGGGTATAAAGAGTTTCCCGATTGGTACTATCGACGACAAAAGAGAGATGTGCATCGAAAAGATACGATTCGATCTCGGCACGGCTGAGCGACAACAAGGGGCGTATTACCGAACCGTTTACCGGTTGTATACCGGTAAGCCCAGCTATTCCCGTCCCGCGTATAAGGTTGAGCAACATCGTCTCTATGGAATCGTCGCGATGGTGCGCCACAGCCACATAAGCAGCTCCGGCCTCCCGACGTTGCTGCTCGAACCAAGCATACCTCAATTCCCGACAGGCCATCTCGACCGACACCTTATTGGTCTCGGCATACGCAAGCGTATCGAATGCCACTTCCCGGAAAGGGACACCCAGCTCTGCCGCCACATTTTCTGCGAAACGACGATCCCGCAACGACTCTTCTCCCCGCAACCCGAAATTGCAATGACAAGCCTCGCAACGATACCCCAACTGGGTAAGGATAGAAAGCAGTGCCACAGAATCGGCCCCGCCGCTCAAACCCACCAAAACGAGATGCTGGTATGACAAGGGGATATGTCGGGCTATATACTGACGTACCCGTTCGAGTAGCGATTGGCGGTTGTCCATGTCGTAAGGATTAGTTTACACAAACATATAAAAAATTTTTCGTTTTTCGTCCCGTTTACATCATTATCCGCATCAATATTATTAAATTTGCACCTGAAACAGAAATTTCATCAGGACATGATAGAAAAAATAAACCGATTGAGAGAAGAAATCGAAGCCCTCTCGGCCACCAAAGCCGAAGAGCTGGAAAATCTTCGTATCAAATACCTGAGTAAAAAAGGAGAAGTATCGCAACTCTTCAACGATTTCAGAAATGTCGCTGCCGAAAACAAGCGGGAAATAGGACAACGATTGAACGAGTTGAAAGAAATAGCCACGGAAAAAATCAATTCGCTACGCGAAACGTTGAATGAAAAATCCGAGGCCGACAATACCATAGACCTCACCCGTACGGCTTACCCCATACCATTGGGAACTCGCCACCCCATTTCGCTGGTGCGGAACGAAATTTGCGAGATATTCGGACGTTTGGGATTCTCCATTGCCGAAGGACCCGAAGTCGAAGACGACTGGCACGTGTTCTCGGCACTGAACTTCGCCGAAGATCACCCGGCCCGGGATATGCAGGATACATTCTTCATACAACGTTCTCCCGACGTGCTGTTGCGTACCCATACCTCTTCGGTACAAACCCGTGTCATGGAACACGCACAGCCCCCGATACGCATCATCTGTCCGGGACGGGTGTATCGCAATGAAGCTATTTCTGCGCGCGCCCATTGTTTCTTCCATCAGGTCGAAGCGCTTTATATCGACAAGAACGTTACTTTTGCCGATTTGAAACAAGCCTTGCTATTCTTTGCCAAAGAGATGTTCGGCCCCGAAACAAAGATACGGCTCCGCCCTTCTTACTTCCCGTTTACCGAACCCAGTGCCGAAATGGATATCTCATGCGACCTCTGCGGCGGGAAAGGCTGCTCTTTCTGTAAACATACGGGCTGGGTCGAAATTCTAGGTTGCGGAATGGTCGATCCCAATGTTCTCGAAGCATGCGGCATCGATAGTAAAACCTATACCGGTTATGCTCTCGGAATGGGTATCGAACGTGTTACCAACCTCAAATACCGCGTAAAAGATCTACGTCTTTTCTCGGAAAACGACCAACGCTTTCTCGAAGAATTCGAATCGGCGCATTGATCGAACAATCATTCATCGCCATACCCCTCTCCTCCCCGGCGAGGGGTATGTCATATATTATAAGGTATGAAAACAGAAGATCGCTATCGAGCTGCTATCGAATGGTTCTCGGCAAATATGCCCGTAGCCGAAACCGAACTGCGCTACAAAGACCCGTATCAACTGATTGTAGCCGTTATCTTATCGGCTCAATGTACCGACAAGAGGGTAAATATGGTTACGCCGGCCCTTTTCGAAAAATATCCTACGGCCGAGAGCCTCGCCGCCGCAAGCCCCGAGGAAGTTTACGAATACATCAAAAGTGTTTCTTACCCCAATAATAAAGCGAAACATCTGGTAGGCATGGCCCGTAAACTGCTCAGCGACTTCGACGGCATTATGCCACAAGACGTAGACGAATTGCAAAAGCTGCCGGGTGTGGGTCGTAAAACGGCCAATGTCGTGGCATCGGTGGCATTCAACAAAGAGGCGATGGCTGTCGATACCCATGTTTTCAGGGTATCGAACCGGATAGGACTGACACACAACTCGAAAACCCCGCTCGAAACCGAACGCACACTGGTAAGCCACATTCCGGGGCATCTGTTACCCATCGCCCACCATTGGCTCATTCTCCACGGTCGTTATGTATGCACGGCCCGCAATCCCAAATGCGATGCCTGCGGGCTACGCGACATTTGCGTTTATTTCGGGAAAAAGGAAAAAGACTAACGTGCCGCTATTTCACCTATTGTGGCTGCAACAAAAGAGATAAGAGACTGCGGAGCGATTTTTATTTGTATTCCCCGCACACCGGCACTGACGTAAATAAAATCGAAATCGAGAGCCGTCGCATGTATATAGGTAGGAAAATGTTTCTTCATGCCTATCGGAGAACAACCGCCGCGTATATATCCTGTCGTCGGCAACAACTCTTTCATGGCGATCATCTCGGCACTCTTATTTCCCGATATTTTAGCAGCAGCTTTGAGGTCGACCTCCATATCTCCGGGAACGACACATACGAAAACACCGTTTCGGTCTCCCCGTAACACTAACGTCTTGAATACTCGATCAATATCCTCGCCCAACTGTTCGGCGACATGCGAGGCCGCCAGATTTTCGGGATCAACCTCATAGGGAATCAATTCATACGATATACCTGCTTTATCGAGCAAACGGGCCGCATTGGTCTTGGTTATCTTCATATCCGCAAATTTTCGAGAACAAATATACGATGTTTTCCAAATAAAAATCCGCCTGCCGACAAATTATCGGCAGGCGGAACAATTTACAAGAAGATTATGATTATCAGATAGCTTTCTCGATATCCCACACAAAAGCTCTCAGACCAAGAGCCGGTTTCGTTTCATCAAGTGTATGCAGGGCTTTAAGAACAATACCCAAACGGGTCTCATCGACAATCGAAAGAATCGCCGAGTTCATACTCGGCCAAGCATGACTGCCGTAATGGGGCTCTCCCGATTTCGTTCCACGTCCCTGTACGTCCTGCCAATAGGTAAAACCTCGACAGTTATTATGGGTAAGTACGTTGTAAACATCTTCATAGTGGGCCTGGTCAAAGGCTATAAACAAAGCTTTCATCGGAACATCTTTTAGTTATTATTCTGTTTCTGCAATTTTTTACGGGTACGTACGACTCCATTCTTAGCAAATATGGCATATACAACCGGTACGATAAGTAAGGTAATCAGTGTCGAAATCGAAAGTCCCCATGCCACTGTCATACCCATAGGCCGCCACATCTCCGAGCCTTCTCCCGTACCCATTGCCATAGGAATCATACCGAAAACGGTTGTCAACGTCGTCATCAACACGGGACGCAAACGGGAACGGCCGGCATGTATGACCGAATAGGTTATGGAATAGCCTCTCTCGCGATTGAGATTGGTATAGTCGATAAGCACGATACCGTTCTTTACCACAATACCGGCCAACATGATGAGACCGATCAGTGCCATTACACTCAACGGCGTACCGGTTACAGCCAATCCCATAAATACCCCGGTAGCGGCAAACGGCAGCGAAAGCATGATGATAAAGGGATAGGTCAATGACTCGAACTGTGCGGCCAATACGATAAAGACAAGCAGTATAATCATAATGGCCAATATAAACAGGTCGCTGAAAATATCTTCCTGATCTTCGAGCGAACCGGCCAAAGAAACCGTTATATCCGAGGGTATATCGATTTGGGCGATCGCCGCTCTTACCTCGGCAGCCAATGTTCCCAATGCAGCATCGGGAGCAACATAGCCGGTAACCGTTACGACACGTTCCCGGTTTTTACGCTCGATAGTAGGGGGTGTAAGACGCTCGACAACTGTTCCCAATTCCCGTACCCGCACTCCTTTTCCGGCAGCATTGTAAATGACGATATTTTCTATATCCTCGATAGACTGGCGGTATTCGGGAGCATAACGTACCGTAATGTCATACTCTTCCCCGTCTTCTCTATAATACGACGCCGTCGTTCCGTTGATGCGGCTCCGTAAGTACGACGATGCCGTAGCTACGTTCAAACCATGCAAAGCCAGTTTTTCCCGATCGAAATCGACATGATATTCGGGTATATAGTCTTCCCGGCTGATACTTGTTCCGGAACAGCTTTTCATCTTTTCCATCACTTTCTGTACCTCACGAGCTATGCGGTCGGTGGTGGTAAAATCATAACCATATATTTCCACATCGACCGATGCCTGAGAAGCCATGCCTCCCGTTCCGCCACCGGCAAGAACTTCAAAGGTCTTTACCTCGACATATTTTTGCAAATCATGACGCATCAACTCACAAATTTCAAGCAAACCCCGCTCACGGTCTCCTACACTCAACAAGTCGATATTCATCGCAACGATGTGCGTACCGTTCTCTTGTATAGAGCCGTAGGTATTATCGGTATCGGCTTGCCCTACGGTGAAATTTATCGTCTTTATTTCGGGATAGTTTTTCTGGAATTCATTCGATATACGTAATGCCACATCTCTCGATATTTCGGTCCGTGTACCGATGGGCAACTCCAAATTCACAGCAATACGGGCGTTATCCTGAGTAGGAAAAAATTCGGTCGGAATCATTTTCGTAAGCATCATACTTCCTAAAAATATGAGAACAGCTATAATAACAACAAGCGACCGATGTCCTACCGCCCAAGTAAGAAGACGGGCATATCCCCGATCGAGAGCATCGAGGGCTCTCTCTATGGGCGTAAATATCAAGGTATACAACCGTCCTTTTTTAGGATCGAGACGCAACCATTGCGAACAAAGCATCGGCGTAAGCGACAAAGCCGCAACGGTAGAAATGATCATAATGATGCTGACAATCCACCCCAACTGACGGAACAGAATACCTGCCATACCGGTAATCAACGTCAACGGCAAGAATACGGCCAACATGGTAAGTGTCGAAGCAATCACCGAAATAGCCACCTCATTGGTACCGTGTATGGCCGCCTGTTTCGGTGCACTTCCTCGCTCGATGTGATTCGTTACGTTTTCAAGCACCACGATAGCATCGTCGACGACCATACCTATCGCTATACTCAAAGAACTCAACGATATGATATTCAATGTATTTCCCGAAATCAACAGATAGCAGAACGAGGCAATCAATGATATAGGGATAGTAATAATGATGATAAATGTAGCTCTCCAACGGCCTAAGAACACCAGCACGACCAACATAACGATGACAAACGTCACCAAAACCGTCTCAACAAGACTGCCGATGGTGTTCTCGATATTGGTGGAAGTATTGATGATGATACCGAGCTTCACGTCCGAAGGTAATTCGGATTGTATAGCCGGCAACTTCTTCAATACGCTATTGGCGATATTCACCGAATTTGCACCCGATTGTTTTTGGATCACAATCATACCACCCTGCTGGCCGTTGTTGTATGCCTCCTGCTCCCGTTCTTTTACCGTATCGACTACCCGTGCAATATCTCGTAAATAAACCGAACTGCCGTTATACGAACCGACAACAATATCATTGAGTTGTTTCGGGTCGGAAAATTCGCCTTGCACCCTTAACGAGTAGGTATTCGAGCCGATATCGAAACTACCGCCCGGCGTATTCAGGTTCTCACTGGCAATAATCGATGAAATAGCCTCAACGGTAAGGTTATAGGCTTCGAGCTTGGCCGGATCGCAATAGACTTGTATTTCCCTTTCGGGTGCACCCGATATGGAAACGGCACCGACTCCCGAAATCCGCTTCAAAGGATTCGCCACTTTATCGTCGAGGATTTTATAAAGACCGGGCATACTTTCTTCGGCCGTTACCGAAAGAATGACAATAGGTATATCGTCGGTTCCGAATTTAAAAAGTACGGGCGTACCGGCATTGTCAGGCAACGAAGAGCGTATCATGTCGATTTTATCGCGCACGTCATTGGTTGCCACATCGATATCGGTTCCGTACTCAAATTCAAGAGTAACAATCGAAAGATTTTCTTTCGATTGCGAAGATATGTCTTTGAGATCGCTCACGGTATTGAGCGTGTTTTCCATAATCTTGGTAACATTCGTCTCTATATCGGAAGCACTTGCACCGGGATACGAGGTAAGCACCATAATCGTATTGGTCTCGATATTCGGCAACAAGTCGATAGAAAGGCGCGTCAAAGAGAAAAGACCGATAACCACCACGGCCACGAAACAAAGTGCCGTAGTAATCGGTTTTTTGACTGCGGTTGAATACAGACTCATATTTCTGATTTTTTAGCGTTTATAAAAACAGGTCTCCGTTTATTCGACGACTGTTACTTCTGCTCCGTTATACAGACGCGATTGTCCGGCGACAACGACACGTGCTCCATCGGGCACACCCGACAACACTTCATACCGCGTATCGGTGCGACGCCCCAACTCCACTTTAACAAAATCGACTTTACCGTCGTCATACACGTAAACATAACGATCGCCCGAACCGGTTTGCTTTACGACTGCCAAATCGGGCAATACGACACGACGTTCGGTTCCGAAATTTATCGTTACGCGTGCAAACATACCGGGACGCACCCGCATATCTTTGTTATCAAGTTTGATTTCCACCGGGAAAGTACGTGTCGCAGCATCGATGGTCGGATATACCAGACTTACTTTACCGGTAAATTCTTCATTCTTATATACATCGAGACGAATCTTCACCTCCATGCCCTCTTTCACCTGCGTATAAAAGCCTTCCGACACGTGAATCATCAGTTTCACAGGCGTAATCTGTTGCACCGTAAGTACGGGATTTCCGGCATTGTACATATCGCCGTTGTCGTAATTACGGGCCGTAACAATACCGTCGATAGGGCTGATAAGTTGGGTATTCTCTTTCAGATTTTCATAAGAAGTGCGGGCCACATCGAGCTGGGTCTGTTGGGCATCGAGGAGTTGCTTCGACGTTCCTCCCACCTCATACAATGCCAGCTGACGGTCGTATTCGAGTTGTATATTATCGAGCTGGGTTTTCGACTGTATCAAATTGGAGCGATCCATCTCGGCCAATAGTTGACCGGCTTTCACCCGGTCTCCCACTTCCACCAATATCTTATCGATACGCAATACCATCGAAGGAGATATATTATTTACCACATTGGCTTCGACGGTAGCGGTAAATTCCTGCGTCTGGTCGACCGATTGCACATTCACGGTTTCGAGACGAACCTGAGGTTTTTCCTCGACTACCGACGTTTGTTTCTTTTCTTCGGAGCAAGCAGTTAAAACACAAAGTACCACAGCCGAAAGAAGGAGACTTTTTTGGTAATTCTGGAAGACTTTTCTTAGTGCCTTATACTAAGGACTTTGGGAGAATTACCCGTTTTTGAGGTAATGACTTGGCAACTGTGCCATTTGCAGCGTTTTACTATGAATTGCATCCAAGTAACTCTTTACAGATGCAAAAGTAGCTATTTTTATGATATACCAAATAAAATTGTGTATCTTTGCAGTGAAAAATAATAGTGTCTGATATGAACAAGATAAAAGAGGCTTTAGAAGCAAGAGGTATCAGCCAAACAGAATTGGCAGACAGGCTCGGCAAAAGTTTCAATATGGTAAATCTCTATGCTACGAATAAGGTTCAACCACCTATCTCAGTTCTATATCAAATTGCGGACATTTTGAACATTGATGTACGAGATTTACTTGTTCCAAACCAAATAAAAGAACAATCACTACATGGCGAAAAAAGAGGCTAAAACTGACCTTTGGGTTCATGGATTGCTGCAAGAAGCTGATATTCATTTAACGCCACAAGGTTGCGATATAAAGGAAATAGATGAAGCCTTAAAAACGGCTTCTAAATCAAAAACAGGCAATGCAGGCTATCCCGAATATTGTGGGGTGGTGAAAGATTTCATACTTGTCATTGAGGATAAAGCTTTGCTCGACAAGCATATCTATAAGGATGATAAGGGGCTTATTGGGCAAGATGTAAAGACGGTAAGGAATTATGCGGTAAATGGTGCGTTGTTTTATGCTCGGCATTTGGCTGCGAAAACATCGTACAATAAGGTGCTTGCGTTTGGTGTATCGGGGAATGAGAAGCACCACAGGATTACGCCTGTGTTTGTGAATGAGAGGGATGATTATGAGGTATTGGCTGATGTTGAAACGTTTATATCGTTTAACGAGGATAATATTGATGAATATTATTTGAAAGAGATTCTTAAGGAGAAGACAGATGTAGAAAAGACAACTGCGGAGATATTAAAAGATGCTGCGGAACTGCATGAGTATTTGCGCACTTACGGACAGTTGACTACGGAGCAGAAGCCTTTAGTTGTTTCGGGTATTATGTTGGCTTTGAGAGAGATTGATTATAAAACTTTCTCGATAGATTCGTTGATTGGAGATACTGTAGTAACTGACGGACAAAAGATTTACGATGCTATAAAGAGTAATTTGCAGCGTGCCAATGTTACACCAGATACTAAGAGGGAGAAGCTGCTTAGTCAGTTTTCGGTAATCAAGGATACTCCGAAGATTAATGAAGTTGAAGAGAAATTGGGTAAGACACCACTACGGCATTATACGGAATTTTTGTATAAGAGTATTTTCCAAAATATTAAATATCAGAATACGGCAGAGGATTATTTGGGGCGTTTTTATGGGGAATTTATGTCGTATTCGGGTGGAGATGGTCAGACGTTAGGTATTGTGCTGACGCCGAAACATATAACGGAGTTATTTTGTGACCTGGCAGATCTTAAACCAACTGACAAGGTGTTAGACCCATGTTGTGGCACAGCAGGCTTTTTGATAGCTGCGATGCACAAGATGGTGAAAATAACGGAAGATGAGAATGTACGCAGGAGTATAAGACGTGACCAGTTGTTTGGTATTGAGCAGCAGCCGTATATGTTTACGATTGCAATTACAAATATGATATTGCGCGGTGACGGAAAGAGTAATTTGCACAATAAGGATTTTTTGAAGTTGAATCCAAACCAGATACAATTAAAGGGCTGCACGGTGGGGATGATGAATCCGCCTTATTCGCAGGGTACAAAGCAAGACCCCGACCAATACGAAATCAGTTTTACGGAGCATTTGCTTGATAGTTTAGTAGAGGGAGCGAGGGCTATTGTCATTGTTCCCCAATCATCGGTTACAGGCAAGAGTAAGGAGGAACAAAACATCAAAAACAATATTCTAAAACATCATACATTGGAAGGTGTTATCACGCTTAATAAGAATACTTTTTATGGCGTAGGGACAAATCCATGTATTGCAGTTTTCACAGCAGGAATACCACATGACAAACAGCATGTATGTAAATTCATCAATTTTGAAGATGATGGATTTGTTGTGAGTAAACACATCGGTTTGGAGGAAACCGTAAGTGCCAAAGACAAGCGACAACATTTGCTTGATGTATGGTTTGGACGTATTGAAGCGGAAACCAAGTTCTGTGTAGAAACAACAATAGAAGCAGAGGACGAATGGCTTCATGCGTTCTATTATTTCAACGATGAAATTCCGTCTGAAAAGGATTTTGAGAACACAATGGCTGATTATCTGACTTTTGAATTCAATATGATAACTCATGGCAGAGGGTATTTATTTGAAGATATAAAGAACGGAGGACAGAATGAATAATCTCTCTTTAGATTCTCGGAATTGGGAAGCGTTCTTTATTGAGGATGTTGCTGAAATAATTTCAGGACGAGACATCTACGAGAAAGAGCGTTTAAATGGTCTTGTACCATACATTACTGCTACAGCCAATAATAATGGTATAGGTTATTTTGTGGCAAATACCAATGAAACACTTGAAAGCGGCTGCCTTTCTGTAAATAGGAATGGTTCGGTAGGTTATTGCTTTTATCATCCATATAAAGCCTTATACACTCGTAAATTGCGTCCTAAAAAGAACAACAGATATATTTCCCTATTCATTTCCATGTGTATCACAAAGCAGCGAGAGAAATATGGCTATGGATATAAAATGGGGACAGGACGTTTAAAAAGACAAAGAATATTACTTCCTGTGGATACCAGTAATAATCCCGATTGGGCTTTTATGGAAGCCTATATGAAGCAAAAAGAGCAACAAATTTTAAAACCTACAATAGAAAAATTATGCAAGCGGTTGATAGTCAGCGATATACTGAGATGTGGGGGGGGGGTAAATCGCTGTGCT